>Ga0079226_10001473_pt1 | contig 18033 bp, 16 predicted proteins | sample Poulit2014_FD_76345 | JGI IMG/M metagenome (GOLD analysis project Ga0079226, IMG submission 76345) | Agricultural soil microbial communities from Georgia to study Nitrogen management - Poultry litter 2014 | ecosystem: Environmental > Terrestrial > Soil > Agricultural land | place: USA: Georgia...
GCATATTATTACTTATAAAGAGTCGCGATTCATCTATAAATCCGATTCCATTGTAAGTTTTGTTTGGAAATAGAGGAGGGGGAACTCATTGAAATTTTATACGATTAAGCTCCCAAGGTTTATCGGCGGATTTGTTCGAGTTGTTATTAGTGTCTTTAAAAAAGATAAGTAAACCCATTTTGCTTTTGTCATTTATTTGACGAAAGCTCTTTTTTTCTATATTTTTTCATTATTAATATTAAATAAATTGCGACGTAACTCTATTATGATTTTCTTACGTTTCATTGATAATAGTCCTAATCCATCGTTACGGTGGACGGCTGATGAGCCTCGGGCCAACAGGACGTTGGTCATGAAGGCGTTGCTCTCGTGACGTCGCGTTCTTAGCCTTCCAACCCCTGTCACCGCACTGCGGCGTCTCATCTAGGCCTCAGCCCCCACAGGAGTCTGCGCGTTTTTTCTACGCTTAGATGGTGTGAGGAGGATTGCTTAACTAAGATTAACATTGTTAGCTTTTTGAATTTTTTGATGTGAAAGGTGAGTAATCAATAAAAGCACCCTTCAGATGATGGGTGCTTTTAACAATACTAATTATTATTTATTACACACGTTTAACTTTACCAGATTTAAGCGCACGTGCAGAGACGTAAACACGTTGAGGTTTTCCATCAACCATGATACGTACTCTTTGTACATTAGATTTCCATTTACGTTTACTAGCATTAAGCGCGTGTGAACGTTTATTTCCAGTGCGAGTTTGGCGTCCAGTAACTACACATTTTCTTGCCATAATAATCCCTCCTACTCTATCATATACCATAAGAATCTGTGATCAAAAAGAATAGAAAATCACTAATACTTATATAATTTACCACAAGAAACTCAAGAATGCAATTACACATATAAAGAAAAAAGACTTGACATAATAAACTAAATCATTCATTGTTAAAAAAGGTTGGACTTAATTTAAATAAGAAAATAATATGTGCATGGAATGTCTGCTTTTAAAAAATAGCTGCTTGTAGTAAAATAGCCTTAAGATATTAGTGCTGAAGGAGGATATTCATGTCGATTGAGTTAAATACCAATGATGGTCAAGTAACCATAACAAATGATGTTATTGCTACTATAGCAGGTGGTGCAGCAGTTGAATGTTATGGTATTGTCGGAATGGCATCTAAAAGTCAAATTAAAGATGGTCTTGCAGAGATTTTAAGAAAAGAAAACTTTTCACGCGGTGTTATTGTTAGACAAGAAGATAACCGTCTTCATATTGATATGTACATTATTGTAAGCTATGGTACTAAAATTTCTGAAGTAGCACATAATGTACAATCACAAGTAAAATATACGCTAAGTCAATCATTAGGTTTGTCTATCGATTCCGTAAATATTTATATACAAGGTGTACGTGTAGCGAAAGATTAACCTATCGCTAATAAGAGGAGGAAATATTGTGACATTAGAAAAGTTAGATGGCATAACTTTTATTAAGATGGTTCTTTCAGGTGCACACCATCTTACAAATAATGCCAAAAGGATTGATGCATTAAATGTGTTTCCAGTACCTGATGGTGACACAGGAACAAATATGAACTTATCCATGACTTCAGGTGCAAATGAAGTTAAAAAAGCGGATGACGATAATATATCCGAAGTTGCCAAAGCGCTATCTAAAGGTTTGCTGATGGGTGCGAGAGGAAACTCGGGTGTTATTTTATCACAAATATTCCGTGGTTTTGCGAGCGGCATGGAAGGTAAACATGTACTTACAACAAAAGATTTAGCAGATGCTTTTGACAGTGGAGTGAAAACTGCTTACAAAGCAGTAATGAAACCTGTTGAAGGTACAATTCTTACAGTTGCTAAAGATTCAGCTGAAGTAGCGCTAAATGAAGCTGAAGAGGAAACAGATATTATAATACTTATGGAGAAAGTACTCAAAGAAGCGAAAGCATCACTTGAGCGTACGCCAGACTTACTTCCAGTATTAAAAGAAGTTGGTGTTGTGGATTCAGGTGGTCAAGGGCTTGTGACTATATATGAAGGATTTTTAGCTGCTTTAAAAGGCGAAGAGCTCCCTGAAGAATTAGATACGATTGATATGGAAGACATGGTTAATGCTGAGCATCATAAAACAGCCCAAGACTTTATGGATACCTCTGATATAGAATTCGGTTACTGTACGGAGTTTATGGTTAAATTTGAAGAAGAAAAAATTAAACAGAATCCGTTTAGTGAAGAAGAATTCCGAAAAGAATTAAGTGAACATGGAGATTCGTTATTAGTGGTGTCAGATGATGATGTTGTAAAAGTACACGTTCATGCAGAATATCCAGGAACTGTGATGACAATCGGTCAAAAATATGGTAGTTTAACGAATATGAAAATTGAAAATATGCGTGAACAGCATACCGCGATTGTAGGCCAACAACACAAGAATACTAAAAGTAAGCAAAAGTCAAAATATGGTGTTGTCTCTGTTGTGATGGGTACAGGAATTAAATCATTATTTGAAAGTTTGGGCGCATCGGTTATTATTGAAGGTGGACAAACAATGAATCCAAGTACTCAAGACATCGCAAATGCCATTAAAGAAGCAAATGCGGAGAAAGTAATTGTTTTGCCGAACAATAAAAATATTACAATGGCTGCAGAACAAGCAGCTGAGATAGCTGAAAGTGATGTAGAAGTTGTTCCAACAAGATCAATCCCACAAGGAATCAGTGCATTACTAGCATTTCATCCTGACGTTGATCTAAAAGATAATAAAGAAAAAATGCAAGAGGCTGCTTCTCAAGTTAAAACTGGACAAGTTACATATGCTGTTCGAGATACCCAAATCGACGGGGTTACGATTGAAAAAGGGAATTTTATGGGAATTGCTGATGGGAAAATTAATGGCGCATATAAAGATCGTTTAGAAACACTAAAATCTCTTTTACAAGAATTAATCACTGAAGATGATGAGATACTGACTATTTTACAAGGTGAAGAAGTTACAGATGATGAAATAGAAGAACTTGAAACTTATGTAGAAGATACTTACGAAGATATTGAAATCGAAATCCATAAAGGTAAACAACCGATATACTCCTATATACTTTCGGTTGAATAAAAGAACAAAAGCGCGGAGGATTCGCGCTTTTGTTATGAATTATTTTATTTTGATTATTAAGGCGGTTTATATCCCTGTCATTTTTATGATGAAATCGAGTAAAAATAGGCCTGAAATGACGATGAGAGGTTTAGATAATTCGTTTTTCTTTCCAATCGCCATTTTAACAAGTGGATAAGCAATGAAACCAAAGGCCATTCCATCTGCTATACTATACGTAAATGGAATCATAAAAACAATTAGAAATGCGGGAATAGCTTCTGAAATATCATCGAGGGAAATATGCCTTATATTTTGTGCCATTAATACACCTACGATAATAAGAATTGGGCTAATCGCTGTATTTGGAATATATGAAATCCAAGGAATAATAAAAATGGTTGCTAGAAATAATAAACTAGCTGTAATCGCAACCTTACCCGTTCTTCCTTTTGATGCAATAACGGCAGCATTTTCAGCTGCAGATATAGTAGGTGAAGTCCCGAAAAAAGCACAGGTTAACGTTGAAAAAGCGGTAACCTTGTATGCCGATTCATAACGGTTATCTTGCTTTAACATTGCTAACTGTCCATGTAATAAGCCCATGTTTTCGAAAATGAGAATCATAGCTAATGGAAATACTGCTATCCAAAAAGAAATCTCATTTATAGCTGAAAATGAGGGGATGAAAATCGCTTCACTTACATCTAGAGAAAGAGTGTTTCCTGCAGGTTCAAGAGTGCCAAAAAAATAAGCAAAAGCAGTCCCGCCTATCATTGTGAAGAGAAAATTAGCAGGGATATTTTTAATATATAAAAATATGGCTAAAAATAATGTAACTAAACCAACTATAAAGTTTGGAGATGTAAAATCGCCAATGGCAAGAATGGTGTGTTCTCCACTTACAATAAGCTCACTTTTTTCTAAACCAATTAAAATAATAAAAAAGCCTAAACCAACTGTAATCGCATGTTTCAACGAATCTGGTATCGCATTTTTCAATATGATTCCAAGACGGCTAAAGGCAGTAATAAGCAAGATAATGGATGCAATGAGAACCACTGCTAATCCTTCCTGAAAACTAAGCCCCGTTCCTTGGACAATAGAGTAAGCAAACAGTACATTTATCCCCATACCAGGAATGATAATAAGTGGTAATCTACCAAAGACACCCATTAATAATGTTCCTACAAAGCTAGCTAAAATGGTAGCAATCATACCGTTTTCTAATGAAATACCTGCTTGGCTAAGAATGGATCCATTTACAACCACAATGTAAACAGTTGTTAAATAACCAATCAAACCAGCAACTATTTCTCTACCCCAAGAAGCTTGGTTTTCATTATGCAATTTACTCTTATTAAAAAACATTTACATACCTCTTATTCACTTAACCCCTCTCCCACCCAGTTATATCGTCATTTTATTGTAAAATGACGATATAACCCACAAATGATAATTATAATGCTTTTTGGTATAATTTACAATACGGTTGACTGAAATGATAGAGTTATTTGATACCTATCATCAAGAAGTAATTATTTTTAATATATCCTATTTAAAGAAATATATTTTTAGAAAGAGTGTGTTTACATGCTAAGTGAATCAGTAATCAATATCAAAGGGGTAGGAGAAAAGCTAGCGGCAGATCTCCAGAGTATGGACATACATACGATAGAAGACCTTCTTTTTTATTTTCCTTACCGATATGATGTTTTTGAAATAAAACCTCTTAGTGAGTTGATCCATGAAGATAAAGTAACGATTGAAGGAACTGTAATTAATAATCCAAATCTTTCTTATTTTGGACGGAACCGTTCCAGGCTATTTTTTAATGTAGAGGTTGATCATGTTGTCGTTAGAGCTGTTATGTTTAACCGTGCATTTGCAAAAAAACATATTAAGATGGGAGATAAAATAACACTAACGGGAAAATGGGATGCACACCGTCTGCAAATTACAGTAAATAAATATAAAAAAGGAACAGCACAAGAAAAAGCTGAAATCCAACCAATTTATTCTATGAAGGGAAACATGACCCAGGGTAAATTAAAAAAAGCAGTATATAACGCATTAAAAAAATTTGGTTCGGAAGTAAAAGAACTCCTCCCATCCAATTATTTAATTTCTTATAAACTTCCCAGCCGTATACAAGCAGTAAAATCAATGCACTATCCTGAAAATAAAGTAGCATTGAAGCATGCTCGCAGACGGCTTGTTTATGAAGAGTTTTTATTATTTCAGTTACGAATGCAACTTTTGAAAAAATGGCACCGTGAAGCAACTCAAGGAAATGCCCAGCATTATCATCCCGAAAAACTACAAGCATTTATAAACAGCTTTCCCTTTAAGTTAACAAATGCACAAAATAAGTCTTTAAATCAGATTTTGGCGGATATGGAATCGCCTTATCGCATGAATCGTTTACTGCAAGGGGATGTTGGCTCTGGAAAGACCGCGGTAGCCGCTATTTGCCTTTATGCTTCAGCTACTGCAAATAAACAAGGAGCATTAATGGTTCCAACTGAAATACTCGCTGAGCAGCATTATCAATCATTACTTGAGTTGTTTAAAGATAAAGCAAATATTGTATTATTAACAGGCTCGATAAAAGGGAAAAAACGCAATGAGATTCTAGAATCGATTGAAAACCACAAAGTAGATATCGTGATTGGAACCCATGCTCTTATTCAAGATGATGTTATTTTTCAAGAACTCGGAATGGTTATTATTGACGAACAACACCGTTTTGGAGTTGAGCAGCGTCGTACTTTAAGAAATAAAGGCCTTTATCCTGATGTGTTATTTATGACAGCAACACCAATTCCAAGAACATTAGCGATAACATCTTTTGGAGATATGGACGTTTCAATTATTGATGAAATGCCTTCAGGTAGGAAGAAAATTGAAACGTATTGGGCGAAAGAAAATATGTTTGAGCGAATCTTATCATTTATAGGAAAGCAAATTAGTAAAGGTGAACAAGCTTATGTAATTTGTCCGCTCATTGAAGAATCGGACAAGTTGGATATTCAAAATGCAGTTGAATTACATCAGCAGTTAAAAGATTTTTATCCACCTGAAATAAACGTCGGATTAATGCATGGACGTTTGCATACTGATGAAAAAGATGAAGTGATGCAAGCTTTTCTTCAAAACGATATTCAAGTTCTTGTATCAACGACGGTTGTAGAAGTAGGTGTTAATGTTCCAAACGCAACGATAATGGTAATTTATGATGCCGAACGATTTGGACTCTCCCAATTACATCAATTAAGAGGTCGTGTGGGGAGAGGGAGTAAGCAAAGTTATTGTATTTTGATTGCCGAACCAAAAGGTGAAATTGGAAAAGAACGAATGAAGATAATGACGGAGACGACTGATGGTTTCGAATTAGCAGAGCAAGATCTAAAACTGCGTGGACCAGGAGATTTTTTTGGAAAGAAACAAAGTGGACTTCCTGATTTCAAAGTTGCCGACATGGTTCATGATTATCGTGCATTAGAAACTGCACGTAAAGATGCTGAGGAAATTATTGAGGCAAATCTCTTGGAAAAAGATGCCTCATTCCATGAGATAAAAGTTTATTTAGAGGATGAGGGTCATTTTTCTACAAAATTAGATTAAATCAATCCTTGCATAAATATATCTGGTATTATATATTACTATTAGTACCAAGTCATAATATTAAAGTAATTGAAAGATAGTTAGCGAAAATATGGATGGTGTACAAATTGAAAATACCGAAGAAAAAACGCCAGCAATTATTAAAGGAGACGATCGAACAAACACCGTTTATAACAGATGAAGAACTAGCTAAGAAATTTAATGTTAGTGTACAAACTATTCGGCTTGATCGTATGGAACTTGCAATTCCCGAATTAAGGAAGAGAATCAAATCAGTGGCCACCCATCAATGGAATGAAACGGTGAAGGCTCTTCCTCTTGAGGATGTTATTGGCGAAGTAATTGATTTAGAACTTGATGAAAAGGCGATATCTATTTTGGATATACGCGGGGAACATGTTTTTTCAAGGAATAATATAGCACGTGGGCATCATATTTTTGCACAAGCCAACTCCTTGGCCGTAGCTGTTATAAATGATGAGTTAGCTTTAACTGCTAAATCAGAAATAAAGTTTACAAGGCAAGTGAAACAGGGGGAACGGGTTATTGCTAAAGCATTTGTAGAAGGGGAAACTGAAAAAGGGCTAACCACTGTAAAAGTCGACAGTTTTGTAGAAAATGAAAAAGTATTTACTGGATTATTTTATATGTATCACTCAACACCGAAATAGAAATGCATCATATTATTAATTGCGAGATAAATAGCTAAATATACATATAAAAGGAGTTTGAAAATGAAATTAGCAATTGATGCTATGGGTGGGGACTATGCACCAAAGGCAACTGTAGAAGGTGCGATGGAAGCCGTCTCCGAAATAAACGATTTATCAATTACATTGATTGGTGACGAAAAAAAGATTGCAGATTATTTATCTGACACGACGAATATAGACGTCATTCATACTGATGAAATCATTACGGGTGATGATGAACCTGTACGTGCTGTACGACGTAAAAAGAAATCTTCTATGGTATTAACGGCGAAAGAAGTAAAGGAAGGTCGTGCAGATGCATGTATTTCTGCAGGGAATACTGGAGCATTAATGAGTGCAGGTTTATTTGTTGTTGGAAGAATCCCAGGAATAGCAAGGCCTGCTCTTAGTCCTACATTACCAACGCTTGATGGAAAAGGGCTACTATTGCTTGATGTTGGAGCGAATGTAGATGCAAAACCTGAGCATCTTTTGCAATATGCAATTATGGGTTCTATTTATACGGAAAAGGTTAGGCGAATTAAAAATCCGACGATCGGTTTATTAAATGTAGGTACAGAAAATGGAAAAGGAAGCAGCCTTGCACAAAAGGCCTTTACATTAATGGAATCTAGCCCATTAAATTTTATAGGCAATGTGGAAGCAAGAGATATTTTTAGTGGGGTTGCCGATGTCGTTGTTACAGATGGATTTAGTGGAAATATTGCATTAAAAACGATAGAAGGTACTGCAATGATGATGTTTTCCCTACTAAAAGACACCTTTACTTCATCTTTAAAAACAAAAATGGCAGCTGGGCTCATTAAAAGTGATTTAAAAGGCCTGCAATCTAAATTAGATTATTCTGAATATGGTGGAGCAGGTTTATTTGGACTTGGGGCACCCGTTATTAAAGCGCATGGCTCTTCAAATAGCAGAGCGATATACAATGCAATTGTACAAGCCTGTCATATGGTTGAGTACCATGTAACTGATACGATAAAAGAAACGGTTCAGTCAATTGAAATAGATGATGAGGGGGAGAAGAGTTGAAACGAGTAGCATTTATGTTTCCAGGACAGGGTTCACAAACTGTCGGGATGGGGAAAGATATTTACGATCATTATTCTTCAGTAAAACAACTTTATGATCATGCAAATGAAGTGTTGGGCAGAGATTTAAAATCAATTATGTTTGAAGGTCCAAAAGAAACATTAACCGAAACCGAAAATGCGCAGCCTGCTTTATTATTATCAAGTATTGCTGTTCACTCATTATTAATCGAGAAGGATATTCAACCTATTATGACGGTTGGTCATAGTCTTGGTGAGTATAGTGCACTAGTTGCAGCAGGGGCACTTTCTTTAAGTGATGCTCTTCCTCTTGTTTCGACAAGAGGTAAATTGATGGAGGAAGCATTTCCTAAAGGGCAAGGAACGATGGCGGCTGTGCTAGGTCTAAAAGAAGACGAAATACAAAATGCTTTAGATGAAGTACAAGATGATGTTGTTGACATAGCTAATATAAATTGTCCTGGTCAAATTGTAATCTCAGGGTCAGTTAAAGGAATTAAAAAGGCTAGTGACATTTTAAAAAATAAAGGTGCAAGACGAATTTTACCTTTAAATGTAAGTGGTCCATTCCATTCAAGATTAATGGAATCTGCAAATCAATCATTTGCTAATTATTTAAATGATGTAAAAATTAATGATGCTTCCATTCCTGTTTATGCTAATGTTACGGCTAAACCTGTTACAGACAAAAAAGAGATTAAAACATTACTTCTAAAACAATTATATTCACCAGTACAGTTTAAGGCTTCCATTGAAAATATGCTTATGGAAGACCTTGATGGATTTGTAGAAGTTGGCAATGGAAAAGTACTAGGTGGTCTAGTTAAAAAAATTAATCGTAAAGTTAAAACTTTTTCTGTTAGTGACGTATCTTCACTCAATGAATTTATCTCGTGGTATAAGGGGGAAGACTAATGTTATCTGGAAAAAATGCACTTATTACAGGAGCTTCCAGAGGAATTGGACGAGGAATAGCACTTGAATTTGCCAGACAAGGTGCCAATGTTGCCGTTAATTATGCGGGTAATGAGAAAAAGGCACAAGAAGTTGTGGATGAATTATTAAAATTAGGTGTTAATGCATTTAAAATACAGGCAGATATTTCAAATGAAGCAAACGTAAGAGATATGGTAAAAGAAGTTATTCAAAAGTTCGGACGTCTAGACATTCTAGTGAATAATGCTGGAATAACAAAAGACAATTTACTTATGCGAATGAAAGAAGCTGAATTTGACCAAGTTATTAATACGAATCTTAAAGGGTCTTTCCTTTGCACGAAGGCTGTTTCCAGACAAATGATGAAACAAAAATCAGGTAAAATTATAAATGTGGCGTCCATTGTTGGTGTAAGTGGAAATCCTGGTCAAGCGAATTATGTGGCTGCTAAAGCAGGGGTTATTGGCTTAACGAAAACTACAGCCAAAGAACTCGCATCCCGAAATATTCTTGTAAATGCTGTAGCCCCAGGATTTATATCTACGGATATGACAGATGCGTTAACAGACGAACAAAGGGAAGGAATGTTATCAATGATTCCTTTAGAAAAACTTGGTAAGGTAGAAGATGTTTCGAATGTTGTTCGTTTTCTTGCTTCTGATGATGCAAATTACATAACCGGTCAAACCATTCATATTGATGGCGGAATGGTTATGTAAAAATATTATTTATATAACCTTTGAAAGGAGGTGAGAGAAGATGGCAGATGTATTTGATCGTGTCAAAGAAATTATTGTTGACAATCTAGATGTAGAAGAATCAAAAGTAACGATGGAAGCTTCTTTTAGAGATGATTTAGAGGCAGACTCCTTGGATGTCGTAGAGCTGGTTATGGAGCTTGAAGATGAATTTGACATGGAGATTGCTGATGAGGAAGCAGAAAAAATTAATACAGTTGGAGATGCTGTTAATTACATAAACAGTATGAAGTCCTAATTTTCTATTTGCTACTAAGATAAAAAATGGCAGGAAGTCCCGCTTTAGCGAGACTTCCTCTCTCTATATATTATAAAAATGGAGGTGATAAAATGAATGTTAACAAATTAGAACAGTATCTAGGCATTAATTTTAATAATCGGCAATTAATACAACAAGCTTTTACACATTCATCTTATGTGAATGAGCATCAGAATAAACATTTTTCGGATAATGAACGATTGGAATTTTTAGGGGATGCTGTATTGGAGTTGGGTATTTCAGAGTATTTGTTTAAAAATAAAAAGAATATGCCAGAAGGTGAAATGACTAAACTTCGTGCATCCATTGTTTGTGAAGCTTCTTTGGCCAATTTTGCTAAAGGTCTTGCGTTTAATGAGTTTTTAATGCTTGGTAGGGGTGAGGAACAAACTGGTGGAAGAGAACGTCCTTCCTTGTTAGCAGACGTTTTCGAGTCATTTTTAGGCGCTCTTTATTTAGATCAAGGATTTGATACTGTCCTTTTATTTTTTGATCAACACATCTATCCGAAAATCGACACGGGTGCTTTTTCGCATGCGATGGATTATAAAAGCCAATTACAAGAATTAGTCCAACAGTATAAAGATAGACATATCGAATATAAGATTGTGGAAGAAAGTGGACCATCTCATAATAAAGAATTTATAGCTCATGTAATAATTAAAAATGATGTAGGTGGCATAGGTGTTGGGCGGACGAAGAAAGAGGCCGAACAACGTGCAGCTAAGCATGCTTTAGATGAGTTTAGTAATTAGATGGAAACAAAAAGGCTGTAGTCCATAATCTGAAAAAGGGTTACAGCCTTTCGTCTGCTTTAAAGCCTCTTAGGTGTCTTTTCTTACGAAGCGTAGTTCATCAATAAAAGCTTGAGTCTCAGATGGACTAAGTTTTCCTCTAGCCATTATCAAGTCATACATTTGCTTAATGTCATTATACTTATCGATGTCATATTCATCAGGCTCCATAATACGCTGATTCACTACATTTAATTTTTTGGTTAATTCCTCAAGGATAAATTTCAAATTTTCTTCTGATGCTTGATCTAAATTCATTTAAACACCCCAAATAATAGATTTTCACTATAAAGTTTATGAAATAGTTTATTTCTCGTGTAATTATCTATATGATAAAATATATAAGTTAAAATGCCAAATGATATTGGTTAACATCTTAGAATTATAATCAAGAATAGGTAGGAGATTGTTTATGTTTTTAAAACGATTAGAAAGTGTTGGATTTAAATCATTTGCTGAACGAATAGATATGGAATTCGTTCCAGGAGTTACAGCGGTCGTTGGGCCGAACGGTAGTGGTAAAAGTAATATTACGGATGCAGTTCGCTGGGTTCTTGGTGAACAATCTGCCAGGTCACTTAGAGGTTCTAAGATGGAAGACATCATTTTTCAAGGTAGTGACTCTCGTAAGCCCTTAAACGTCGCAGAAGTAACACTAGTACTTGATAATACAAAACAGGCTCTTCCACTTGATTATAAAGAGATTAGTGTAACGAGGAGAGTGTATCGGTCCGGTGAAAGTGAATTTTATATTAATAAACAAGCTTGCCGCTTAAAAGATATTGTAGATTTATTTATGGATTCTGGCTTGGGACGAGATGCATTCTCTATTATTAGCCAAGGTAAAGTTGAGGAAATATTAAGCTCTAAAGCAGAAGAACGACGAATTATTTTTGAAGAAGCGGCGGGTGTACTAAAGTATAAACAGCGTAAAAAGAAATCAGAATTTAAATTAACGGAAACTGAAGAAAATTTATATCGTGTTGATGATATTATCCATGAGATTGAACAGCAGATTCAACCGTTAGAAGAGCAATCCAAAAAGGCTAAAAACTATCTGGAGTTAAAAGAACAATTAGAAGAAAAAGAGATTTCTTTTTTGGTTACTGAAATTGATGAACTTCATTATAACTGGAAAGAGTTACTAGATGAACTGGAACAAGAACAAATGAAAGAAATAGAATGGAAAACATCGATTCAACAAAAAGAAGCTCAACTTGAGAAAGAGCGTCAGGAAATCCAGTTATTAGATGATTCTATTGAAAGTATTCAAGGGAATTTATTAGAAGTTACACAAGCGCTCGAACAATATGAGGGGAAAAAGCAAGTTTTCAATGAACGCCATAAACATTTAGAAGAAAATAAAGAAAAATTAGAACAACAAAAAAATGAAATGAATAATCATATTAAAAGATTAAAAGAAGAATTGAAGATTGAATTAGATAAATTAGAAGCTTTGAAGAAAAATAAACAAGAAACGAAGAAGAAAGTGAAAGAATTAGAAACGATATTATCTACTTCGAAAGAAAATATTATGGGTGAAATAGAAGATTTAAAGTCTATTTACATTGAATACCTTAGCAAACAAGCAGCTAAACGTAACGAAAAACATTCAATAGATCAGCAACTAAAGCAATTAATGTTAAAAAAGGAAAAACATCGAGATAGCAAGCAGAAATTATTTTCCTCAAGAAAAGCTTTGTTTGAAAGCCACAAAGAAGCAACGAAAACTCTTGAAAAGTTAGAACAAGACTTTCGGAGCAAGCAAGTGAAGTTGGAGAAACTAAAGAGAGACTTAGAAGATAAACGTATAAACTATCAAAAGTCGCAAACAAAACTTTATCAAGGCTATCAATATATTGAAAAAATGAAGTCTAGAAAAGAAATGCTGGAAGAAATGAAAGAAGATTTTCAAGGTTATTTCCAAGGAGTTAAAAAAGTATTAAAAGCAAGAGAAAAAAACTTACTGTATGAAATCCATGGAGCAGTTCTTGAATTAGTTGATATTCCTAAGAAGTTCATCACTGCCATTGAAACGGTTTTAGGTGGACAAGCACAACATATTGTGGTTTCAAATGAAGAAGCAGCAAGATCTGCTATTGGTTATTTGAAGAAAACAAAAGCAGGTCGAGCTACGTTTTTGCCACTTACTTCGATTACTGAACGCTATATACCTGAAAGCATTCAACAGAAAATCAACGTACACCAGGGGTTTATTGGCATAGCATCGCAGTTGGTTAAAGCAGGCTCTAAGTATGAAAGAGTGATCAGGCATTTAATGGGACACGTTATTATCGCTAAGACATTAAAAGATGCCAATGAAATTGCTAGATTAGCTAATCGTAGATATCGTGTTGTAACCCTTGAAGGTGACGTTGTTAATCCAGGTGGATCGATGTCAGGTGGAGCACGAAAACAACAGAACTCATCACTCTTCACACGGGAAAAAGATTTACAGGAAGTAACTGAAAAGTTAAGAGACTTTACTCAAAAAGCTGATTCATTTGCTCAAGATGTGAAGGAACAAAAAGCTACGATAAAAAAATATGAATCAGAAGTTGAAGAATTGGAAAAAGGTATTCAACAAGATCAACACAGCTTACAGCAAAAGAGAGAAAATGTTACGCAAATGAATATGCGTCTTGAATCACTTAATGAAAATCTAGAGTTGTACAAACGAGAACAGAAGCAATTTAATCAAGATGAAGCTAATTTTAAAGAAAAAGCTAATAATTTAACTAATAATCTTAATCAAATAAAACAAGAACTCCAATCTGTGCAGCGAAAAATAGATATATTAACTACAGAAGAGAATGAGCTGAAGGAAAATAGAGAAAAATATCAAGATGAGCTTCATAGTCATCAAGTGGCTTTAGCAGAACAAATGGAAAGATTAAAGCATCAACAAGAAAAAACATCAAGCTTAAAACAAAACTTAAGAGATAGTGAGGAGCAATATAAAAAATACGCAACAGAACTTGACAATTTATTGGAAGTAGAAAAATCGGACGAATCTGAGGATGTAATTGAACAACAAATAAATCATTATAGAGATTCAAAAGAAGAGTTACAAGCTAATATTCAACAAAAAAGGTCTGAACGTAATGTGCGCACGCAAAAAGTAAACGATCATGAAATGGAGTTGAAAGAAGAAAGCAGGCAACATCAAATTTTCGCACAAAAAATCCAAGAAAAAGAAGTAAAATCAAATCGTATGGATGTTGACTTGGAAAATCGACTTTCTCAACTACAAGAAGATTATGAAATCACTTATGAACGAGCAAAAGAAACTTATGAGAAATGTGAAGATAAGGAGAAAGCGAAAGAGACGGTTAAATTATTAAAAAATAAAATTAATGATCTCGGTACAGTAAATCTCGGTGCGATTGATGAATATGAACGTATTTCGGAAAGATATTCCTTTTTAATGGAACAAAAAGAAGATCTTGTTGAAGCAAAGCAGACGCTATATACAGCTATATCTGAAATGGATCAGGAAATGAAAAGATTATTTGATGAGACGTTCAGTCATATTAAAGAAGAATTTACCGTTGTATTTAAAGAGCTTTTTGGTGGTGGTCATGCAGAATTGAAATTAACAGATCCAAATGATTTGTTACATACCGGTGTTGATATTATTGCTCAGCCACCTGGAAAAAAACTACAGCATTTAGGATTACTTTCAGGTGGCGAAAGAGCACTGACAGCAATTGCTCTGCTTTTTTCTATTCTGAGAGTACGGCCCGTCCCTTTTTGTATACTTGATGAGGTTGAAGCAGCTCTGGATGAGGCAAATGTTGATCGTTTTGCTAGGTATGTCAGAAATCATAGTGAAAACACACAATTTATTGTTATTACACATCGAAAAGGTACAATGGAGGAAGCTGATGTATTATATGGCTTGACAATGCAAGAGTCAGGTGTCTCACGACTTGTGTCAGTAAGATTAGAAGAAACAAATGAATTAATTGAATCTTAGGGGGTTTTAACAATGAGTTTTATGAAAAAATTAAAAAGTAAATTTATGAAAAAAGAAAGTGAAGAAGTAACGAAAACATATAAAGATGGGATGGAAAAAACCCGTCAGTCTTTCTCAAGTAAGATTAATGATTTAATTGCCAGATATCGCAGTGTGGATGAAGATTTCTTTGAAGAATTAGAAGAAGTACTTATTACCGCAGATGTCGGTGTAACGACTGTTATGGATCTCATCGATGAATTAAAGATGGAAGTTAAACGACAAAATGTAAAAGACCCACGTGAAGTAAGAGATGTTATTTCCGAAAAGTTAGTAGAAATGTATTATGATGGAGAGAGTGAGGAAATAGATGAACTGCAATTAAATGAAGATGGATTGTCAATCATTTTAGTTGTAGGGGTAAATGGGGTTGGAAAAACTACATCAATTGGGAAACTAACCCATCAAATGAAACAAGAAGGGAAACATGTCGTTTTAGCTGCTGGCGATACGTTTCGAGCGGGAGCTATTGAGCAATTAGAGGTTTGGGGAGAGCGAACTGGCGTTGACGTAATTAAACAAAGTGCTGGAAGTGACCCTGCCGCTGTAATTTTTGATGGTATCAAGGCAGCTAAAGCTCGCGAGGCGGATGTGCTCATTTGTGATACAGCGGGGAGACTCCAAAACAAAGTTAATTTAATGAATGAATTAGCAAAAGTTAACCGTGTCATCGAACGTGAGGTGCCTGGAGCCCCACATGAAGTTTTACTAGTACTTGACGCTACTACTGGACAAAATGCTTTAAACCAAGCAAAAACTTTTTCAGAAAGTACAAATGTTTCGGGGATTGTATTGACAAAATTAGATGGAACGGCCAAAGGTGGCATTGTTTTAGCTATACGACATGAGTTAAGTATACCGGTGAAATTTGTAGGATTAGGTGAACAAGTGGAAGACCTGCAAAAATTTGATGCAAGTGCATTTGTTTACGGGCTTTTTGCTGATATGATTGAGGAGCATGATGAAGAGGAATAAAATCAATAGGCACTTGACATAAAGCTGTTTTATTCGGTATGATTTTTCGTAAAGTGATTTCACTTAACAAGGGAGAGAACAATGCTCGAAAAAACTGTTCGTATCAATTATTTATTTGATTTTTACCAGGCTTTACTCACACCAAAGCAACGAGACTATATGGAAAAGTATTACTTGAGAGACTACTCATTGGGAGAAATTGCTGAAAATGCTCAAGTGTCTCGTCAAGCTATATATGATAATATTAAACGAACTGAAACAATGCTTGAATCTTATGAAGAGACATTAAACTTATATGAAAAGTTTAAACAACGTATGTCATTGATTAAACAAACGGAAGAATATTTGGAAGAAGAGAACTACGAAAAAGTAAGAACAAGTATTCAACAATTAAAAGAATTAGATTAGGGGGACACCTTCTATGGCATTTGAGGGACTTGCCGAACGCTTGCAAGGTACAATTAAAAAGATAACTGGAAAAGGAAAAGTTTCAGAACAAGATGTAAAAGAAATGACTCGCGAAGTTCGCCTTGCATTACTTGAAGCTGATGTCAACTTTCGTGTGGTTAAGGATTTGATTAATCGAATAAAAGAACGTGCTGTTGGTCAAGAAGTCATGGAAAGTTTAACACCTGGACAGCAAGTAATTAAAGTGGTTAAAGATGAACTTACCATCCTTATGGGGGAAGAACAGAGTAAAATTGCAGTAGCTGATCGTCCACCAACTGTCATTATGATGGTTGGACTTCAAGGTGCTGGTAAAACAACAACTAGTGGAAAATTAGCCAATCACCTACGAAAAAGTCATAATCGAAATCCAATGCTTGTAGCATGTGACGTGTATCGTCCTGCTGCGATTAATCAGTTAGAAACGTTAGGTAAACAATTAAACATGCCTGTGTTTTCTATGGGAACAGAAACAAGCCCTGTAGAAATTGCTGAAAAAGCCATTGAGCAGGCAAAAGAGGAACATAATGATTATGTCATTATCGATACTGCAGGACGCCTGCATGTTGATAATGAATTGATGGATGAGTTGACACAAATAAAACAAAAAGTAGATCCGGATGAAATTTTTCTCGTAGTTGATTCAATGACTGGTCAAGATGCTGTTAATGTGGCCAAAAGTTTTAATGACCAATTGGATATATCTGGTGTAGTCTTAACGAAACTTGATGGCGATACGCGAGGAGGAGCCGCTCTTTCAATCAAAGCTGTTACTGACAAGCCAATTAAATTTGCGGGAATGGGCGAAAAATTAGATCAATTTGAACCTTTCCATCCCGATCGAATGGCTTCCCGAATACTTGGTATGGGTGATGTGCTGACATTAATAGAAAAAGCACAAACAGACATTGATGAAAAACAAGCAAAAGCATTAGAAGAGAAAATGCGAACAATGTCCTTTACTTTTGACGACTTTTTAGAACAAATGGACCAAGTTAGGAATATGGGACCATTAGATGAATTAATGGCGATGATTCCTGGTGCAAATAAAATGAAAGGTTTAAAAAATGCCCAAATTGATGAAAGTCATATTGGTCAAATTGAAGCTATTATTAGATCAATGACGAAAAAAGAGCGTCAAGATCCAAATATCATGAATGCAAGCCGTAAAAAGAGAATTGCAAAAGGTTCTGGAACTACGGTCTCACAAGTGAACCGTTTATTAAAACAATTTAATGAAATGAAGAAAATGATGAAACAAATGACAAATATGCAAAAAGGGAAAAAAGGCAAAGGATTTAAACTTCCTTTCATGTAATGTAAAAACCCTTTACAGATGTTAAACTTTCTGTTAGAA
>Ga0079226_10001474_pt1 | contig 18032 bp, 15 predicted proteins | sample Poulit2014_FD_76345 | JGI IMG/M metagenome (GOLD analysis project Ga0079226, IMG submission 76345) | Agricultural soil microbial communities from Georgia to study Nitrogen management - Poultry litter 2014 | ecosystem: Environmental > Terrestrial > Soil > Agricultural land | place: USA: Georgia...
ACAGGCTCGCCGCCACACGGACGTGGAAGCCATGGTACGGGATCTGTCCGAATTGCGCGAAGGTGATCCCGTTGTTCATGCCCAGCACGGCATCGGCCGCTATCTGGGTCTGATTGAAATGGACCTGGGCGAAGGCGACATGGAGTTTCTGCACCTGGAATATGCCCAGGGCAGCACCCTTTATGTACCGGTGGCACAACTGCATGCCATTGCCCGCTACAGCGGCAACGATCCTGAAACCGCTCCCCTGCACCAGCTTGGCTCGGGCCAGTGGGAGCGCGCCCGGCGCAAGGCGGCCCGACAGGTACGGGATGCCGCCGCCGAACTGCTGGCCCTGTATGCGCAACGGGCCGCCCGCCAAGGGCACCGCTTCAAACTCTCCAGCAATGACTACGAAGCCTTTGCCGAAGGTTTCGGCTTTGAGGAGACCCCTGACCAGGCACAGGCCATTCAGGCCGTCCTGGAAGACATGACGGCCTCCCGCCCCATGGACAGGCTGGTGTGCGGTGACGTGGGCTTTGGCAAGACCGAAGTGGCGCTGCGTGCCGCCTTTGTGGCGGTGATGGACGGCAAGCAGGTTGCCGTACTGTGCCCCACCACCCTCTTGGCTGAACAACACGCGCAAACCTTTGCCGACCGCTTTGCGGACTGGCCCGTCAACGTGGTGGAGCTGTCGCGGTTCCGTTCCTCGAAGCAGGTCAATGCGGCTGTCGAGGGGCTGGCCGATGGCAGTGTCGACATTGTCATTGGCACGCACAAGATCCTGTCCAGAAATGTAGCGTTCAAACGGCTGGGCCTGGTGGTCATCGACGAAGAGCATCGCTTTGGCGTGCGCCAGAAAGAAAAGCTCAAGGCGCTGCGTGCGGAAGTGGATATTCTCACCCTGACCGCCACGCCCATCCCGCGCACCTTGAGCATGTCGCTGGAAGGCATTCGTGACCTGTCCATTATTGCCACTCCCCCCGAACGACGCCTGGCCATCAAGACCTTTGTCCGCCGTGAAGATGGCAGCACCATACGCGAAGGCCTGCTGCGCGAACTGAAACGCGGCGGCCAGGCTTATTTCCTGCATAACGAGGTGGAGACCATCAACAACCAGCGCGCCCGCCTGGAAGAACTGGTTCCCGAGGCCCGCATTGCGGTGGCCCATGGCCAGATGCCGGAACGCGAGCTGGAAGCGGTGATGAAGGATTTTTACCAACAGCGCACCAATGTCCTGCTGTGCACCACCATCATTGAAACCGGCATTGACGTCCCCACCGCCAACACCATCATCATCAATCGGGCCGACCGCCTGGGCCTGGCGCAACTGCATCAGCTGCGTGGCCGGGTGGGCCGGTCACACCACCAGGCTTATGCCTACCTGCTGACGCCCGGCGAAGACGCCATGACTCGCAACGCCAGGAAGCGCCTGGAGGCCATTCAGACCATGGAGGAACTGGGCTCGGGCTTCTTCCTGGCCATGCACGACCTGGAGATTCGCGGCACCGGAGAAGTGCTGGGCGAGGCCCAGTCGGGCGATATCCAGGAAGTGGGCTTTACCATGTACGCCGACATGCTGAATGCGGCCGTGAAGGCGCTCAAGGCGGGTGAAGAGCCCGATCTGGATTCCCCCTTCGACCTGCAGTGCGAAGTCAATCTGCACGAACCTGCCCTGCTGCCGGCCGACTACTGTCCGGACGTGCATGCCCGGCTGGGCCACTACAAGATGCTGGCCCACGCCACCACGGAAGACGACCTCATCCACGCCCGCGAGGAACTCATCGACCGCTACGGGCGCCTGCCCGAGGCCGCCGAAAACCTGCTCGCCACCCATCGGCTGCGGCTATTGGCCGAACCCATGGGCATACGCAAGATAGATGCCGGGCCCGAGGAAGCGCTGGTGCAGTTCAATCCGGATCCGGCCATTGATGCCGTCAGGCTGATCGAACTGGTGCAGCAGCGGCGTGATGTCCGCCTTGCCGGGCCCGAAAAGATGAAGATTTCAATGAAGCCGGACATGAATGCCCGGCAACGTGCAGAAAAACTGCAGCAAGTGCTGAGGCTGCTTATTTCCAGTAGCCATTAGCGGCGGCAATGGTCTGATAATTGATGGCGACCACCTGCGAGGACGCAATCAGCGCGTCGGCATCGTCCTCGTAGACGGCGCGCAGGCGATCCCGGACTTCAGCTGACTGCTGGGTGTACTTGACGCCCATGCGCGACAGCTTGATGGCCAGTTCAAAGCCTTGCTGAGGGGTATCGGTAATCAATGAGGTCAGCCAGATTTCTTCGGACATGAATCATTCCTTCTTGTTGGGGGATTAACCTGTCCAGCACCGAACCAACCGCCTGGAAGCCCGCTGTCCAGCCCTGAACCCTAGCCGCCATGATGCCACGAAGCGGCCCGGGAATGCCGAAAGCACACGTTGGCCATCGGGTTATTGGGATTGGCTAAAATGGCGGATTCCCTTGTTACTCCCTGGCCGTTCATGTCACATCTTATCCTGCAATCACCGGATCTTGTTTCCGCCAACATAGAAAAAATTGCCGCCCTGGTCGAAGCTGACGGGGTGCAGCACCTGGGCACCGCCGGCCCCACCACCGCCGTCCGGCTGCTGGGCGCCAACCCGGACGAACAACCGGCCGTGCACGCGCTGTGCGAGCAATGGCGCATGGACTACGCCTTTCTGGAGGACATCCAGCGCCTGCGCGACTGCCGCATTCTGGCCATGGACATGGACTCCACCCTGATCAGCATAGAATGCATTGACGAAATTGCCGACGCCGTGGGCCGCAAGGCCGAGGTGGCCGCCATTACGGAAGCCGCCATGCGGGGGGAGATCACCGACTTCACCGACAGCCTGCGTCGCCGGGTGGCTCTGCTTGAAGGCGTACCCGAGTCGGCACTGGAATCCGTCTACACCGAGCGCCTGCAGCTCAACCCCGGCGCCGAAACGCTGGTGGCCGGCGCCCGGCGTCACGGGTTGACCACCCTGCTGGTGTCAGGCGGCTTCACCTTTTTTACGGAAAGGCTGCGCAGCCGGCTGGAGCTGGATCATGTTCATGCCAACACGCTGGAAGTCGTCAATGGCAGGCTGACCGGGCAGGTGCTGGGGGATATTGTCGATGGGGCCGTCAAGGCACGCCATTTGCAGATGCTGGCCGAGTCACTGGACGCGGCGCCGGAGCAGATCATTGCGGTGGGGGATGGTGCCAATGACCTCCCCATGCTGGCCCATGCTTATTATTCGGTGGCCTACCGCGCCAAGCCAGTGGTCAGGGAACAGGCCCGGTTTGCGCTGAACGTCAGCCCGCTGGATGGTATTCTGAACTGGTTCCGGCTGAGCTTTTAGGCCGGGTTACCGGACGACGGCGGCGCGGCTTGCGCAACAGGTAGCGCAGCACAAAACCCGGGTAGCCCAGCACCACGTACAGGCTTGCCGTAATGGCATAGAACTCCCAGGTCTGATCAAAGCGGTTGCCCTGGTTCTGCTCCAGCGCCATAGCCAGCACGCCACACAGGCAGTACAGCACAAACACTTCCAGCAGACGCACCACAAAGGGCTTGGGCTCGGCCGGTTCGCCCATGCGCCATCCGGGCAGGGCAAGCAAGAGCGCACAGGCAGCCAGATACGCCACAACAAACCCGCCAAACGCTGCCGTGGACAGGGCATCGCCTATCTGTTCGTAGAAAAACCAGGCCGCCGCCACCAGCACGCCAACATGCAGCAGGCTGGTCAGCCAGCGCAGCAGGTAATGGCGGTTGTCGTCAGCATCCTGCTTCCAGGGCAGCCACAGCAGGTGGCGCGACACGGCAAACGGCATGTTGGCCGTGATCAGCGCCAGGATGATGATGAACCACACGGAGGTGGATTGTGTCATAGGGTACCGTCAGAAAAACAGGGAAGACTCGATGACGTGCACGCACAAGGCCATCAGCCCGCCGGGCAATACGCCCAGGCCAATGACCAGCAGGCCATTGATTGACATGACGCCATGGGCGGCCGGGCTGCGCTCGATGACCGGCACGCCGGCATCAGGCTCGTCAAAGTAGGCCACCTTGACCACACGCAGATAGTAGAAGGCCCCCACCAGCGACATCATCACGGCAAAGACCGCCAGCCACACATGGCCGGCACCCACCAGCACCTGCAATACTGCCAGCTTGGCATAGAAGCCCACCATGGGCGGGATGCCTGTCAGCGAGAACATGGAGACCAGCAGCACGCCGGCCAGAATGGGATCGCGCCGGTTCAGCCCCTTGAGGTCGGCAATTTCTTCGCATTCGAAGCCCTTGCGGCTGATCAGCAGGATGAGGCCAAAGGTGGTCAGCGTGGTCAGCACGTAGCTGATCATGTAGAACAGCGATGCGCCATACGCCTTGGACACCACGCCCGGATGGCCTTCGACCACGCCGGACAGCAGGCCCAGGAAAACAAACCCCATGTGCGAAATGGTGGAGTAGGCCAGCATGCGCTTGAAGTTGGTCTGCGCAATGGCGGTGATGTTACCCACGGCCAGGGACAGCACGGACAGAATGACCAGCATGGGCTGCCAGTCGAAGGCAATGCCGTGCAGGCCTTCTACCAGCAGACGCAGCACAATCACCAGGGCCGCGAACTTGGGCGCCGCCCCGATGATGAGGGTCACCGTGGTGGGGGCACCGTGATAGACGTCGGGCGTCCACATGTGGAACGGCGCAGCAGCCATCTTGAACGCCAGGCCGGCCACAATGAAGACCACACCAAACACCAGCGGCAGATGCGCGGCTTCACCCATCTTGATGGACCAGGCGATGCGCGCCAGATCCAGCTCGCCCGTGGCGCCGTAGATCATGGACATGCCGTACAGCAGCACCGCCGAGGCCAGCGCGCCCAGTACAAAGTACTTCATGGCAGCTTCAATGGCCACGCCATGCTCACGCCGGATGGCAATCAGTGCGTACAGGGAGAAGGACATCAGCTCCACACCCAGATACACCATCAGCATGCTGCCGGCAGAAATCATCACCATCTGGCCCAGCAGGGCAATCAGGGTGAGGGAGTAGAGTTCGCCGCCCCTTTCCGTCATCTCGCGGTCATCCGCATAGCGACGACCGTACACCAGCGTGGCAAAGACGGTGATATAGCAAAGCAGCTTGAGGAAGTGCGACAGCGGGTCCACCACATACAGCCCGTGGAACGTCACCCCGCTGAAACCGGCATTCCATTGCCACAACGTCACCACCGTCAGGACGACCAGACTGTACAGGCTCAGGGAAAAGGTGAGCCGGCGACCGGCGGAGGGACAGAACGCATCAATCAACAACACGGCGCACGCCATCAGCAAAAGCAGAATCTCGGGCATCGCCAGCGCGAACTGAAAATAATTTTGCATGATAGTTTCGGCCTACAGTTTCGAGATGGAGACGTGTTGCAGCAAGGCATCCACCGACGCATGCATGACATCTGTAAATGGCTTGGGATAGAGCCCCATGAACAGCACCATGATGGCCATGACGCCAAGAATGAAAAACTCGCGGCTGGAGAGATCAGGCATGGCCCGGACCTGGTCGTTGGCAATATCGCCAAACGCGATGCGCTTGAACATCCACAGCGAATAGGATGCCGCCAGGATGAGTGAGGTGGCAGCCAGCAACCCTACCCAGAAATTATGTTTGACTGCCCCCAGGATGACAGAAAACTCGCCCACAAAGCCACTCGTTGCCGGCAGGCCGCTGTTGGCCATGGAGAACAGCAGGAACAGGGTCACGAAACGAGGCATGACATTGATCACCCCGCCGTAATCGGCAATTTGCCGGGTGTGCATGCGATCGTACAGCACGCCTATGCACAGGAACATGGCCCCGGACACGAAACCGTGGGAGATCATCTGCACGATGGCGCCTTCCAGGCCCGCCGTGTTGAACACGAAAAAGCCCAGCGTGACAAAGCCCATGTGCGCCACCGATGAATAGGCCACCAGTTTCTTCATGTCGTCCTGGACGATGGCCACCAGACCGATATAGATGACGGCAATCAGTGACAATGCAATCATGAAACCGGACAGCGCATGCGAGGCATCGGGCAGAATGGGCAGCGAGAACCGCACAAACCCGTAAGCCCCCAGCTTGAGCATGATGGCCGCCAGCACCACCGAACCGCCGGTGGGTGCTTCGACGTGGGCGTCGGGCAACCAGGTATGCACAGGCCACATGGGTACCTTGACGGCAAAGGCGGCAAACAACGCAATGAACAGCAGAATCTGCGGCGTATACGCAATGGGCGTCTGATGCCAGGTCAGGACATCGAAGGAACCGTCAGCCGCGTGCCACAGGTAGATGAAGGCAATCAGCGTGAGCAGTGAGCCCAACAGCGTATAGAGAAAGAACTTGAAGGCCGCATACACTCGCCGTGGCCCGCCCCACACCCCGATAATCAGGTACATGGGAATCAGCGTGGCCTCGAAGAAAATGTAGAACAGCATGCCGTCGATGGCGGCAAACACGCCTATCATCAGCCCCGACAGAATCAGGAAGGCCGCCATGTATTGCGAGATGCGGCTGGTAATGACTTCCCAGCCGGCCAGCACCACAATCACCGTGATGAAGGCGGTGAGCAAGATGAACCACAACGAGATGCCGTCAATGCCCAGGTGATAGTTGACCGCAAAGGTTTCTATCCACGGGGTTTTTTCGACAAACTGCATCTCGGCCGTGTCGGCCTTGAAACCGGTGTAGAGCGGAATGGTGACGAGCAGACCCAGCACCGAGCCAACCAGCGACAAGACACGGGTGGGACCGGGATGGTCGTCACGTCCTACCAGCAGCACTGCCAGGCCGGCCACAATGGGCACAAAAATTGCGAGCGTTAGCCAGGGAAAAGTTGAAGACGCCATATCGCCAGCCATTACAGAACCGTCAGTACGAAAAAGGTTAAGAAAACAATCATCCCGAGGATCATTGCCAGGGCGTAATGATAGATGTAGCCGGACTGCAGGTGACGGCTCAGTGCGGCCACCATGCCAACCACCCGGGCGCTGCCATTGACGATGAGGCCGTCAATGATGCCGCGATCACCGGCTTGCCAGAAGCCGCGGCCCAGCGCCCTGCCGAACCGCGCAATGACTTCCTCATTGAACCAGTCGGCATAGTATTTGTTATCCAGAACGCGGCGCACAATGCCCAGCCTGGCGTAGATGGCCGGCGGCCACTCGGGCTTGATGACGTAGCCCACGAGGGCCACCAGAAAGCCCGCCACCACCAGCCAGAATGGCAGGGTGACGAAGCCGTGCAGCGCATACCCCAGGGCCCCCGACCACTGACTGGCCAGCTGCGCCATGGCGGGGTGCTCGGGCAGGACGGCAATGACGCCCTCGAAAAAGTCGCCAAACAGCACCGGCGTGACGTAGCAGGCGCCGGCAATGACGGACGGAATGGCCAGCAGCACCAGCGGCACCGTGACCACCTTGGGCGATTCTTTGGGGGCTTGCGAGGCATCAAAGCGCGGCTTGCCATGGAAGACCAGGAAATACACGCGGAAGGAATACAGCGAGGTCACGAACACGCCGATCAGCGTGGCATACCAGGCAAAGTTGGCACCCCACACATTGGCCAGGCCGGCCGCTTCGATGATGTGCTCCTTGGAGTAGTAGCCCGCAAAAAACGGCGTACCCACCAGGGCCAGCGTGCCCAGCAGGAACGTGATCCAGGTCACGGGCATGTATCTGCCCAGCCCGCCCATGTTGCGGATGTCCTGATCATGATGCATGCCGATGATGACGGAACCGGCCCCCAGGAACAGCAGCGCCTTGAAGAAAGCGTGCGTCATGAGGTGGAAGATGGCGGCGGAATAGGCTGATGCCCCCAGGGCGACAGTCATGTAGCCCAGTTGCGACAGCGTGGAATACGCCACCACCCGCTTGATGTCGTTCTGGACAATGCCCAGAATGCCCAGAAACAGCGCGCCAATGGCACCAATCACAATCATGAGCGACAGCGCCGTGGCGGAGTGTTCATAGACGGGCGAGAACCGCGCCACCATGAAAATACCGGCGGTCACCATGGTGGCCGCGTGGATCAGGGCCGAAATGGGCGTGGGGCCTTCCATGGAGTCCGGCAACCACGTATGCAGGGGCACCTGGGCCGACTTGCCCATGGCACCCACAAACAGGCTGATGCAGGCAACGGTAAGCAGTTGCCAGTCTGTACCCGGGAACTGCTTGCTGGCCAGCTCATCAGCCTGGCCGAAGACGTCCACGTAATCCAGGCTGCCGGTGTAGGCAAACAGCAGCCCAATGCCCAGGATGAAACCGAAGTCCCCTACCCGGTTGACCAGAAACGCCTTGAGGTTGGCAAACACTGCCGTGGGTCGCGTGTACCAGAAGCCGATGAGCAGGTAGGACACCAGCCCTACGGCCTCCCAGCCAAAAAACAGCTGCATCATGTTGTTGGCCATGACCAGCATCAGCATGGAGAAGGTAAACAGCGAGATATACGAGAAAAACCGCTGATAACCTGGATCGTCTGCCATGTAGCCAATAGTGTAGACATGCACCATCAGCGACACGCTGGTCACCACCACCATCATGAGCGCCGTCAGCGAGTCGATGAGGAAGCCGACCTGCACCGTGACGCTGCCTATCATGTTCCAGGTATAGACCGTGCCATTGAAGGTATGGCCGCCGGCCACCTGAAACAACACGATGACCGAGCCCACAAAGGACAGGGCCACCCCGGCAATGGTGATCAGATGCGATGCGCGCCGGCTGACAGAGCGCCCGAGAAAGCCGGTACCGAACAAACCGGCCACCAGCGCACCCACCAGAGGGGCAAGTGCGATCCAGAGATAAAAGCTTGGTGAATTCATAATGTGAGCAGCCCTGTCAACCTTTTAATTGATCAAGCTTGTCGGTGGCGATGTTGTTGCGCTTGCGGAACAGCAGCACCAGTATGGCCAGACCGATGGCGGCCTCGGCTGCCGCAACCGTCAGGACAAAGAACACAAAGACCTGGCCGTCGGTATTGCCGAACCACGAGGAAAACGCCACGAAGTTGAAGTTGGCTGCCAGCAGCATGAGTTCGACGGACATCAGCAGGACGATGAGATTGTCGCGATTGAGAAAGAAGCCAAACAAGCCAATGGTGAACAGGATGGCGCCCAGAATCAGATGGTGGGCCAAAGTGATGTCCATCAGCCTTCCTCCTGTTTGTTGTTGTCTGAAGAGGTGGGCCGCTCGGACTGGGATTCCAGCGTGACCAGACGAACCCGGTCAGCCGCCCGCACCCGCACCTGCTGACCCGATTGTGTGTACTTGACGTCGTCGCGCTTGCGCAGGGTCAGGGCAATGGCGGCAATCATGCCCACCAGCAGCACCACCCCGCCCACCTCGACCGCAAACGAGTACTGCTGGTACATGGCAATGCCCAGCTCCCGCGTGTTGTTGTAGCCCTCGGGCCAGGCGGAACCGCGGGGCGCATCAAACCAGCTGCGTGCCAGCACAAAGGCCATTTCGAGTACCATGACCAGGCCAATGATGAGACCAAGCGGCATGTGGGCACGGAAGGTCTTGCCAACGGGGTGGTCACGCATGTCAAGCATCATGATCACAAAAAGGAACATGACCATGACGGCCCCCACATACACCAGAATCAGCAGCAAGGCGAGAAACTCGGCTTCCTGGAGCATCCACAACATGGACGCAGTGAAGAAGGTGAGGATGAGATGCAGGACGGCCGTGACGGGGCTGCGCGCGGTAATGACCCGGCATGCCGCCACTACAATCACCAGTGACAGCAGATAGAACAGAAAGGCAGTGAAACTCATGTCTGTGGCAACCCCTGATCAGCGGAACGGTGCGTCGGCGGCACGGTGACGGGCAATTTCGGGCTCGTACTGATCCCCGATCGCCAGCAGCATGTCTTTGGTGTAGTAGAGATCGCCGCGCTTTTCACCGTGATAATCCTGGATATGGGTCTCAACAATAGAGTCCGTGGGACAGCTTTCTTCACAGAATCCGCAGAAAATGCACTTGGCCAGATCGATGTCGTAGCGCGTGGTGCGGCGGGTACCGTCCTCGCGCTCTTCGGACTCGATGGTAATGGCCAGCGCGGGGCAGATGGCTTCGCAAAGCTTGCAGGCAATGCAGCGTTCTTCGCCATTGGGATAGCGCCGCAAGGCGTGCAGGCCCCGAAACCGTGGTGAGGTGGGCGTGCTTTCTTCCGGATAGCGCAAGGTGACCTTGCGCTTGAAGAAGTATCTGCCAGTCAGGCGCATGCCCTTGAGCATCTCAGACAGCATGAGGCTGCCAAAAAAATCCTTGATTGCTTCCATAATTGCACCTGTACCTTAGTTCCAGATGTTCCAGGGGGTCTGCATCCAGATCGCCACGACGATCAGCCATACCCCGGTAAGCGGTATGAAGACCTTCCACCCCAGACGCATGATCTGGTCGTAGCGGTAACGCGGGAATGTGGCGCGGAACCAGACGAACATCGAGATCACGACAAATGTTTTGAGACCCAGCCACAGCCACCCGGGAATCCAGGTGAAGGGAGCGAAGTCCAGGGGCGACATCCAGCCACCCAGGAACATGACCGCAGCCAGGGCCGAGAGCAGGATCATGTTGGCGTATTCCGCCAGGAAGAACAGCGCAAAGCCCATGCCGGAGTATTCCACCATGTGACCGGCCACGATTTCGGATTCGCCCTCGACCACGTCAAACGGATGACGGTTGGTTTCGGCCACGGACGAGATCACGTAAATGACAAACAGCGGCAGGAGGGGCAGCCAGTTCCAGGACAGGAAGGTCAGCCCCTTGTCGGCAAACATGCCCTGCCCCTGGGCCAGCACGATGCCGTTCATGTTGAGCGTACCGGACACCAGCAGGACGGTAATCATGACAAAGCCGATCGCCAGCTCGTAGGAAAGCATTTGCGCGGCGGCGCGCAGTGCCCCCAGCAATGCATACTTGGAGTTGGTTGCCCACCCGGCCACGATGACGCCGTAGATCTCGATGGAGGTGATGGCCAGCAGGAACAGCAGGCCCGCATTGATATTGGCCAGCACGACCTCGGGACCAAAGGGCATGACTGCCCAGGCCGCCAGTGCCGGCATCAGCGTGACAATGGGCGCCAGAATATACAGCAGCCGGTTGGCCTCGGCCGGGATGATGACCTCTTTGGTCAGCAGCTTGAAAACGTCGGCAAAAGGCTGCAGCAGGCCATAAGGCCCTACGCGGGTGGGGCCCAGACGCACGTGCATGGCGCCAATCATCTTGCGTTCCCAGTAGGTCATGTAGGCAACGCACAGGATGATGGGGACGGCAATGCACAGGATTTTAATCGTGGTCCAGACAACCAGCCACAGTGTGGGGCCAAGCAGACCAGCGCCAAATTCGTTGATGGCGTTGATGATTTCCATGTCAGGCACGCTCCACAGTAACTTCACCCGAGCTGCTTCCCAGCGCCTGGGTTTCAGAAAAAGCCGCTACCAACCGTAACACACCCGGTGCTACCGTGGCATCTTCCTGTGCAGGCAGCGTGATTTCGCCTTCCCGGGAACGAATCCGAACCGCGTCGCCCGTGGCCACGCCCAGACTCTGCATGTGGGCGGGTGCCAGCCGGGCAACAGGCAGGGCCGACTGCGTGGTCTCCTGCAAGGGCTGCGAGCGCCGGACAATCATGTCGACACGATAGATGGGAACATCACCCAGGCGCTCCAGCACCAGGGAATCCGCACTGCCCGCGTTTGCCTGTGTCTCGGACACTTCGGCTGCGGTATCGGCGGCCGGGGTGGCTGTGATGCGGTTGGACAGCTGATCGCGGTAGTTGCCATCCAGGATGGCATCGCGCACGGCTTCCGAGCTTTCCTCTTCAAAGCCTTGCAGCTCAAACAGGTTGCCCATGACGCGCAAGACCTTCCAGGCCGGACGGGTATCACCCAGCGCGGGCACCACGCCCTTGAAGCTTTGCGCCCTGCCTTCGGCGTTGACAAAGGTGCCGGATGTTTCGGTAAAGGGCGACACCGGCAGCATGACGTCTGCCCAGTCCTGGGCGGCGCTGCGATAAGGCGTGAGCGCGACCTTGAAGCCCCCCGCCTTGAGGGTGTCCAGCGCCAGGGCGCCGTTGTCGGCATCCAGTGCGGGCTCGGCCATGAGCACAATATAGGCTTGCAGCGGGTCGGCCAGCATTTGCTGCGCAGACAAGCCGCCGTTGGCCGGCACGGCCCTGGCCAGGTAGCCGCCGACGGTATTGCCGCCTTCGGTGAGGAAACCCAGCGTGGCCCCCGTGGCCTTGGCCAATGCCTGGGCCTGGGCCAGAATCTGTGTCGCCCGGCTGGAGGTGACGGCCTGGTTACCCATGAGGACGGCCACGCGCTCGCCCGACACCAGGCTGGCTGCGATTTGTGCAGCAGCATCGTCAGTTGCAGCCGGCGCGGTGTTGTCGTCTTGGGCCGCCCTGGCGTGATCCACGGCGCCGGCCACCTGGGCCAGTGCGGCAGGAATCTGGCTGGGGGCCACGGTCAGGCGACTGTGTACGGAAAACAGTGGGTCGTCGGCCGCAGATTCGATAAAGGACACCTGCGTGCCGGTCTTGACGGCCTGGCGCAAGCGTTGTGCCATCAGGGGATGCTCCTGGCGCAGATTGGACCCCACCACCAGCACGCGATCCAGCTTTTGCAGATCGGCAATGGGCATGCCCAGCCAGGGAACGCCCTCCAGCGCGTTGATGACATCCGGATCGGCATGGCGCAGACGGAAGTCAATGTTTTCAGAGCCCAGGCTGCGCGTCAGGCGAGCCAGCAGGGAAAGCTCTTCGGTGGTGGCCAGCGAAGACGCCAGCGCGCCAATCTGCTGGGCACCGACTTCTTCGCGTACGGTATTGATGCCATCAATGGCCACCTGCAGGGCCTCGGTCCACGAGACCTCGCGCCACTGGCCGTCTTTTCCGCGTACATGCGGATGATGAAGACGGTCGCCGTGGTTCAATCCATCGTAGGCGAAGCGATCCCGGTCGGAGATCCAGCACTCGTTGACCTCTTCGTTTTCGTAGGGGACCACACGGGCCACGCCGCGACGGAAAACCTGTACCACCAGGTTGGCGCCCAGGCTGTCGTGCGGACTGATCGAACGACGCCGCGCCAGCTCCCAGGTGCGGGCAGACATCTTGTAGGGTTTGGACAGCAAGGCGCCCACCGGGCAGATGTCGATCATGTTGCCGGACAGTTCGGACTCGACGGCCTCACCGACAAAGGTGGCGATTTCAGAGAACTCGCCTCGTTCCAGCATGGCCAGCTCCATGACGCCGCCAATTTCCTGGCCAAAGCGCACACAACGCGTGCAGTGAATGCAGCGCTGCATGGCATCGGCAGAGATGAGCGGACCCATGGGTTTGACGGTGACCACGCGCTTGGCTTCGGTGTAACGCGAGGCCGAGGCGCCGTAGCCCACGGCCAGATCCTGAAGCTGGCACTCGCCGCCCTGGTCGCAGACCGGGCAGTCCAGCGGGTGGTTGATGAGCAGGAACTCCATGACGGACTTTTGAGCTTCAACCGCCGCCCGCGAACGGGTATGGACAACCATGCCGTTGGTGACCGGCGTGGCGCAGGCTGGCAAGGCCTTGGGAGATTTTTCAACCTCGACCAGACACATGCGACAGTTGGCCGCAATGGTCAGTTTCTTGTGATAGCAGAAATGCGGCACGTACACGCCCAACCGGTGGGCAGCCTCAATAACCATGCTGCCTTCAGGAGCTTCAACCGTAATGCCGTCGATGGTAAGTTCAACCATTAGGGTACCTTGTGCCTACTACAGATATTTGGCCACGACACATTCTTTGTTTTCAATGTGGTGGACGAATTCATCGCGAAAGTGTTTGATAAAGCTGCGTACCGGCATGGCGGCTGCATCGGCCAGCGCACAGATGGTGCGACCCATCATGTTGAAGGCCACGGAATCCAGCAGCTCGAGATCTTCGGGGCGGCCCTGCCCGTGTTCGATACGGTGTACCACCCGCCACAACCAGCCCGTGCCTTCGCGACATGGCGTGCACTGGCCACAGCTTTCTTCAAAATAGAAGTACGACAGGCGCAGCAGGGATTTGACCATGCAGCGGGTTTCGTCCATGACGATGACGGCACCTGAACCCAGCATGGACCCGGCCTTGGCCAGGCTGTCAAAATCCATGGTGGTTTCCATCATGATGTCAGCCGGCAGCACGGGGGCACTGGAGCCGCCCGGAATGACTGCCTTCAATTTGCGCCCGCCGCGCATGCCGCCCGCCAGTTCCAGCAGTTCGGAAAACGGCGTGCCCATGGGGATTTCGTAGTTGCCGGGGAGCTCGACATCGCCGGAAACGGAGAAGATCTTGGTGCCGCCGTTGTTGGGGATGCCCACCTCGTGAAACGCCTGACCCCCATTGAGGATGATCCAGGGCACGGCCGCAAAGGTTTCCGTGTTGTTGACGGTGGTGGGTTTGCCATACAGGCCATAGCTGGCCGGGAATGGCGGCTTGAAGCGGGGCTCGCCCTGCTTGCCCTCAAGGGATTCCAGCAAGGCGGTTTCTTCGCCGCAGATATAGGCGCCAAAGCCGTGGAAGGCATGCAACTGGAAGCTGAAATCCGACCCAAAGAGCTTGTCGCCCAGAAAACCGGCCTCGCGGGCCTGTTCCAGCGCCTCTTCGAAGCGGTCGTAGATTTCAAAGACTTCGCCGTGAATATAGTTGTAGCCGACATCAATGCCCATGGCATAGGCGGCAATGGCCATGCCTTCAATCACCATGTGGGGGTTGAAGCGCAGGATGTCGCGGTCTTTAAACGTGCCGGGCTCGCCCTCGTCCGAATTGCAGACCAGGTACTTCTGGCCGGGTATGCCGCGCGGCATGAAGCTCCACTTCAGACCCGACGGGAAGCCGGCGCCACCCCGCCCGCGCAGGGCCGAGGCCTTGACTTCGGCAATGACGTCTTCCGGCTTCATGCCGGTGGTGAGCACTTTCTTGAGTGCCTCGTAGCCGCCCCGCTTGACGTAGTCCTCCAGACCCCAGTTGCTGCCATCCAGATCCGCCAGGATCATGGGGTCAATATGGCGACCGTGAAAGCTCATGCTGCGGGAGAGATCACCCGTGGGATTGGGGTCCAGGCCCTGGGCAAAGGTAAATCCATCGAGCGCGCCTGGGCGGACCAGTGTGGTGGTGGGAGTCATGGGGTTTCCTCCGATTTGCGCTTGAGTTCTTCAATCATGGCGTCGATACGTTCCGGCTGCATGTGCACGCACATGTGGCGGTCGTTCACCAGCAGCACGGGGGAGTCACCGCAAGACCCCATGCATTCCCCTTCGGTCAGGGTGAACATGCCGTCTTCGGTGGTTTCGCCTGCGGAGATGCCCAGCTTGTCCTTGAGGTATTCCATGGTTTGCACGCCTTCGCGCAGCGCACACGGCAGGTTGGTGCAAACCGTGATCTTGTACTGACCGACCGGTTGCGTATTGAACATGTCGTAGAAGGTGGCCACCTGCTGGACCGCCACCGGCGGCTGATCCAGATGTTCCGCCACCTCACGCATGAGGTCGGTGGACAGCCAGCCCAGCTCCTGCTGGGCAATGGCCAGCGCCGCCATGATGGCGGACCGCTTCTGGTCAGCGGGGAATTTGATCAGCTCTTTATCAATGCGTTGATAGGCCTGTTCGGAAAGCAACATAACTCGTATCCGGAATGCGTGGTAAACCCGGGCGCAACCGCCTAGCGGTCGATTTCCCCGAAGACGATATCCTGGGTACCGATAATCGTCACGGCGTCTGAAAGCATGTGCCCGCGGGACATTTCATCCAGCGACTGCAAATGGGCAAACCCGGGGGCGCGGATCTTCATGCGGTAAGGCTTGTTGGCGCCATCGGACACCATGTAGATGCCGAACTCGCCCTTGGGGTGCTCGACGGCGGCATAGGCCTCGCCCTCGGGAACCTGAAATCCCTCTGAAAACAGCTTGAAGTGGTGAATCATGTCTTCCATGCCGGTCTTCATTTTCTCGCGGCTGGGCGGTGCAATCTTGTGGTTGTCCACAATGACGGGGCCGGGGTTGTTGCGCAGCCACTCCAGGCACTGGCGAATGATGCGATTGCTTTCGCGCAGCTCGGCAATGCGCACCAGATAGCGGTCATAGCTGTCACCGTTGACGCCTACGGGGACGTCAAACTCGACGCGGTCATAAGCCGCATAGGGCTGCATGCGACGGAGATCCCATTCGACACCGGAGCCGCGCAGCATGGGGCCGGTAAAGCCAATGGCCTTGGCGCGATCAGGGTCAACCACCCCGACACCCACCAGACGCTGCTTCCAGATGCGGTTGTCGGTAAGCAGGGTTTCGTATTCGTCAATGCAGGCCGGGAAGCGGTTGGTGAAATCTTCAATGAAGTCCAGTAACGAACCACTGCGTGCTTCGTTCATGGCCTTGAGTTCTTTCTCGCCCCGGTAACGGCTGCCTTCACCATACTGGGGCATGGTGTCGGGCAGGTCGCGGTAGACCCCGCCCGGGCGGTAGTAGGCCGCGTGCATGCGGGCACCCGAGACGGCTTCGTAGCAGTCCATGAGGTCTTCGCGCTCGCGGAAGGCATACAGAAACACCGCCATGGCGCCGACGTCAAGCGCGTGCGACCCCAACGACATCAGGTGGTTGAGGATGCGGGTGATTTCGTCAAACATGGTGCGGATGTACTGCGCCCGCAGCGGGACTTCAATACCCAGGAGGCGTTCGACCGCCAGCACGTAGGCGTGCTCGTTGCACATCATGGAGACATAGTCGAGACGATCCATGTAGGGCAGTGCCTGCACGAAGGTCTTGTGCTCGGCGAGCTTTTCGGTTGCGCGGTGCAACAAGCCAATGTGGGGGTCGGCCCGCTGGACGACTTCACCGTCCATTTCGAGCACCAGGCGCAGCACACCGTGCGCGGCCGGATGCTGCGGCCCAAAGTTGAGGGTGTAGTTCTTGATTTCAGCCATGGTCAGCGCCCTACTCCGTAACCTTCTTCGCGTACCACCCGTGGCGTGAGCTCGCGTGGCTCAATGGTGACAGGCTGGTAAATGACACGTTGCTGCTCGGCGTCGTAACGCATTTCCACATAACCTGACAGGGGGAAGTCCTTGCGGAAGGGATGGCCGATAAACCCATAGTCCGTCAGAATGCGGCGGAGGTCGGGGTGGCCATCAAAGATGATGCCGTAGAGGTCAAAGGCCTCGCGTTCGTACCAGTTGACTGCCGGCCAGACATCCACCAGCGAGTCAATGAGGGGGAATTCATCGTCCGTGCAATAGCCGCGCACCCGCAACCGCCAGTTGTGGGTGGTGGACAGCAATTGCAGCACCACGGCAAAGCGATGGGGGTGCGGGCCGGTGCCCACGTCAAAGGTGGGCGCCCGCCACGCGGAGTAGTCAATGCCGCAGAGATCAATGCAGGTGTCCAGGGAGAGATCAGCGTGATCACGCAGCGTGGTGCAGGTTTCTACCCAGGCGGCCTCGGGCACGACAAGGGTGAGTTCATTGCGGTCGAGCGTGAGGGATGCGGATTCGCCCAGGACATTCAGAAGATTGGCTTGCAGCGTTTCGATTCGAGTCATATCTGAAACAGAAAATGGGGTGAATGTGACAACTGATCGATCAGCGGGCGATGGTGTTGGTGAGGCGGATCTTGTTCTGCATTTGCAGCAGCCCATAGACCAGCGCCTGGGCCGTGGGCGGACAACCCGGCACGTAGATGTCCACCGGCACGATGCGGTCACAGCCGCGCACCACGGAGTAGGAATAGTGATAGTAGCCACCCCCATTGGCGCAGGAGCCCATGGAGACCACCCAACGGGGCTCGGGCATCTGGTCGTAGACCTTGCGCAGGGCAGGTGCCATCTTGTTGCACAAGGTGCCTGCCACGATCATGAGGTCAGACTGACGCGGCGTGGGCCGGAAGATGATGCCGAACTGGTCCAGATCGTACCGGGCGGCGCCGGCGTGCATCATTTCGACCGCGCAGCACGCCAGGCCGAATGTCATGGGCCAGAGCGACCCGGTCTTGGCCCAGTTCAGAAACTTG
>Ga0079226_10001475_pt1 | contig 18028 bp, 16 predicted proteins | sample Poulit2014_FD_76345 | JGI IMG/M metagenome (GOLD analysis project Ga0079226, IMG submission 76345) | Agricultural soil microbial communities from Georgia to study Nitrogen management - Poultry litter 2014 | ecosystem: Environmental > Terrestrial > Soil > Agricultural land | place: USA: Georgia...
GATTTAGTAGATATATTTTCCTGAGGAATTTCTAATAATGTTATTATTTCATTTAAATGTTTTCTATCCTTTACTTCTATCTCCAAATATGGAAAAGGGTATGTTCTTTCATCCCATTTATCAAAGTCTATTCTAGCTTCTTTTAATCTATAAGACTTTCTCTCTTTATGACCAATTTCAATATTATTAAATCCTAGTTCGTCTAAAATTTTAATCATCATTTCTTTATCTTCAACTTTAGCATTAAGTTCTATGTTATCTCTAAGTCCATCTAAGTTAATGTTCTTCTTTAAGGTTAAGTTTACATTAACCTTATTATCTAATAAATCTTTAGTCTCTCTCACTCTTAAATAGCCATCTAGATAGGATTTAATTGGTTTATCTTTAGAATCTATTAAAGTATTTTCTTGAAGTTCTTTAGCTATTAGTTTACCTCCTAAATCTTTAACCTTATCTTCTAGTTCATCTAAATCCATACCTAATACCTTAACTTCTAATTCTCTTTCCATACTAATTTTCCTCCTAAGTAAACATCTTTAATATTGATTTCTTCATCAAATAAAATTAAATCTGCTTTCTTCCCTCTTTCAATACTTCCTATATCTTTATCCATATTAATAGATCTAGAAGGATTTAAACTTGCCATTTTAACAGCTTCATGAATAGGTACTTGAAGATAATTCACCATATTATAAACAGCTTTTTGTAAGTTTAATGTAGAACCAGCTATACCTCCTGTTTCTAATCTAGGTTTTCCATCCTTTACAAATACCTTTTGCCCACCTAACAGGTATTCTCCTTCTTCTAACCCTGCAGCCATCATAGCATCTGAAATTAAAACTATCTTATCATAGCCTTTCATATCTAATGCTATTTTTACTGCTATATCATGGAGATGAAATCTATCATATATTATCTCACAATATACTCTATCATCAGTAAGAGCAGCTCCTACAGCTCCAGGTTCCCTATGGCTAAATCCTTTCATTCCATTATATAAATGGGTAGCTACAGTTATCCCATTTTCTATCCCTTTTTTAGCTTCATTATAATTTGCATCAGAATGAGCTATAGAAACTACAATATTATTGTCCTTTAAAAGTCTTATTATATCTATAGCTCCTTCTAATTCAGGTGCTAGTGATACCATTTTAAGATTATTACTAGTTAATTCTAATAATCTTTTAATATATTCTTTATCTGGTAATTTTATATATTTATCAGGTTGAGCTCCCTTTTTACTAGTATTAAAGAAAGGCCCTTCTAAATGAATACCTATTATTTCTGCTATATCTTCTTTATTTTTATATTTCACTATATTTTCTGCTGCTTTTTCCATATCTTCATATGAAGAAGTAATTATAGTTCCTAAATAAGAAGTAATCCCCTTAGAAATATGATATCTTCCCATCTCGTCTAAAGCTTCTTCTGTAGAATCCATTATATCAAATCCTGAATTTCCATGATTATGTATATCAACAAATCCAGGTGCTAAATATTGTCCATCTCCATCTATTATATTTTTTATATCATATATATCTATATCATCTTCACATACTATATCTTCGATCTTACCTTCTTCTATTACTATTCCAAAATTATCTAAGACTTCATTTGGAGTTATAATTCTTACATTTTTAATTAAAGTTTTCATATTTATTTTTCTCCTTCATAAGCTTCCTCATCTACAATAATAGTTACATTAGGATGTAATCGTAAAAGTGATACTGGTAAATGAGTAGAAATAATAGGCTTTTCTAATAGGTCTTTTATTACATTACGTTTTTTCTCTCCATTAGCTAAAAGTATAATTTTTTTAGCTTTTAGTATACTTCCTACTCCCATAGTAATAGCTTCTCTAGGAACCATGACATCTGAAGCAAAAAATCTTGAATTAGCTTTTATAGTAGATTCTGATAAATTTACTACACATGTTTCTGCTTCTAGTTCATTAGCTGGTTCATTAAATCCTATATGTCCATCAGTTCCTATACCTAAAATTTGAACATCAATTCCTCCTGCTCTTTTTATACTATCTTCGTATTCTTTACAATAGCTTTCTAAATTCATAGCTTTGCCATTTGGAATATGAGTATTTTCTGGAATTATATTAATATGGTTAAATAAATTCTCTTGCATATAATAATTATAACTTTTTGGATTATCTTCACTTAATCCTATATATTCATCTAGATTAAATGTTTGGACTTCTGAGAAATCTATACTACCTTTTTTATATTCCTCAATTAACAGCTCATACATTCTTTTAGGTGTGCTTCCTGTTGCTAATCCTAATACTATTTCATGATTATCTTGAATTTCTTTTACTAATATTTCTGAAGCTCTTCTACTTAATTCTTCATAATCCTTTTCAACTATTAATTTCATATCTATCATTCTCCTATAATCAATTTTGGTATAAACTTAATATAGTCACTAGAAATACAATAAAAATCTATGTCTGACATATTTCCTTCTACTATATGTTTATGACCTTCAGCATGAAGATGTCCATAAACACATATATCAACATCCTGTTCTTTCATTAATTCTACAAATTCATTAGGTTCTCTATTATTATTAAAAGGTGGATAATGTAACATAACTATTTTGGTATCAACCTCTTCCTTAATATTATTTAAAGACATCTCAAGCCTTAATAATTCTCTTCTAAACACTTTTTCATCTGATTCATCAAAATCATTACTATCTCTAGAGGACCAACCTCTAGTTCCTGATATAGATATATTATCATATATATATGATGTATTCTGAATAAAGTATAAAGATTTAAGTCCCAAATCATTGATTTTTTTTAGACTTTGCCACCAATAATCATGATTACCTTTACTCAATATTTTCTTACCAGGTAGTTTATCGACTCGTTTAAGATCATCATAAGCTTCATTTAGTTTTAATGCCCAGGAAATATCCCCAGGTATTAATACTAAATCTTCATCTTTTACAATATCTTTCCAATTATTTATAATTTGTTCTTCATGTTCCACCCAATTATCTCCAAATATGTCCATAGGCTTACTCTTGGAATAATCAAAGTGTAAATCTCCAATTCCGTATATCATCTAAGCACCTCTGTTAATGTTAATGTAGTACATGAGCCTTACAAACCTCTTAATTTACAGTTCTCTTAGCCTAAAGTTAAACTTTAACATTAGGGTTGAAAACCTAACTTAATGTTAAAGTTTAACTTCAATTAATCTTAAAGTAAACTTAAAGTATTACTTTAAGTTTACTTTAAGATAGGGAAATCATATTAAAATCTATATCCTCATTGTTTAATATCTCTTTCTCCCGATTATGACATGTAAATAATATAATTTGTCTATTTTCACTTTCATTTATTAGAAACTTTAATATATTTTTTAATCTATAATCATCATATTGTATAAAACAATCATCTAATATTAATGGTAGTTTTTTATCATTTATTGAATCTATAATTCCAAATCTTAAAGCAAAATATAATTGATCTATTGTACCACCACTTAAATTATCTATACTAATAATTTCCCGGGTAATAGGATTAATAACTCCCATATCTAAATTTTCATCAATTCTAATACCTTCATATTTATTATCTGTTATTCCTTTAATTATTCTTCCTACTTTTTTATTAATAAATGGAGCAAATTCCCTATGAATATCTTTGGAAATTGACTTTATACTTTCTATAGCCATTTCTAGTGAAGCTCTTTTACTATCTAATTTATTTATTAAATCTTCTTTTCTTTGAATTTCTTCATTTATTTCAACTAATTGAGAAATATCTTTATTTAAATTCCTTTGTCTCTCTTCTATGGCTACTTTTTTCATTTTAATATTAGATATATTAGACCTTTTATTATCTATTTCTATTTTTATTTCTTCAATATCCATATCATTATTTATTATTTCTAAATCTTGAGTATAATTATCTAAATCTTTCTTTAAATTATCTAAAGTAAAATCTCCTAAAATTTTTTCTAATAAATCTTGTTTATTTTTCATATCTAGGATCATATTGTTATAAGCAATCTGTTTCTCTAAACCAGCTTTTAACTCTTTTAAATCTGATGAAAGATTTCTTTCTAAAATTTTATTTAATATTGTTCTCTTTTCCTTTATCTCCAACCTTATATCTTCTATTTTATTTGAATATTTCTCTTTTCTACTTTTATTTTCTTTATTACTTTCTTCTCGATTCTTATTTTTCAATGATATCAAATGATTTTCATCATATAATTTTTTTAATTCTAATTTAGAATCTATATTATATCTTCTAAGAATACCCTTTTGTTCATCTTCTAATTTCTTTATCTTTTTTAATCGTTTTTCTTCATCTATTCTAATTTTGTCTTTTTCTTCTTTTATATCTTTTAACTTAATATCTAATTTTCTAATACCTAAAATCATAAATATTAATAGGGGTATAGATATAATATTTATTCTTAGTATAATAGATGGATATCCTAAAGTTACCATAATCATAGAACTTAGAAAAATAATTATACTTAATATAGATACTCCTATACATAATTTTTTTGACTTTAAAGTATCCTTATAATCTCTTTTTATAAATTCTATCTGATTACTATTATCTTTATATATTTTATCATTTTTTTCTTCTTCATAAGATTCAAATCTCATATAATCTACTGAAATATTTTCATTAATCTTTATATTTTTATTTCTTTCACTTTCTAATTCCTCTAATCTATTCTTCACCTCTATAATAGAAGTATTTAATTCCTTTTCCTCTTTATTTAAAAAATTAATTTCATTATATAAATCTCTAGCTATTTCATAATCTTCCTTCGATAAATCTTTATATTTTTCATATTCTTTAGATTTTTCTTGTAAATCTATTATTTCATTTTGTAATAATTTACCTTCTTTATATGTTTTATACTTTTCTAAAATAATAGCTTTATTTAACTTTTCTTTTAATAATAATAATTCTTTTTCCTTATCTTCTAATTTCTTCTCAAACTCTATATCTCGATTTAATAATTCACTATATTCTTCTTTTAATTTTAATATAGACTTTCTCTTAGAATTAAATTCTTCTAATTTTATTTTAGTCCTACCATATAAGCTAGTAGTAGCTCTTGTAGTTCCTATCTTTTTTAATTCTTTATCTAAATAATCTAAAGACTTTTCTACAGAAAGATCATCATCTAAAGTAGTAGATATATTTACTAATTTATCCCTTATTTCATTAGCTAAGTCTTTCTCCGTCTTGCTTCTTAACTGACCTACAGAAATCGTATTAGAATATACTGTATCATTAAAGCCAAAAAACTGAAAGCCTGGTTGTAGTACTCGACCTCTATTACCATTATCTATATCTCTAGTTATATCTTCTCCAGTATCTTCTAATAAGACAATAGTACCTTCATTTCCTTTAGTAAATGTTCTTTCAATTCTATAATCTTTATTATCATCTACAAATCTTATAATCCCTGAATAGTTTTGCCCTTCCCAGGGATTATATTTAGTATGATCTTCTAGATATAGAGTCCTTTTAACATAAGGTCTTAAAAAACCATAAAACATTCCATTTATAAAATTATGTATTGTACTTTTACCAGCCTCATTTTCTCCATAGATTATATTAATCCCTTCTTCTAATTCTATAATTTTATTATTAAATTTTCCAAAACCAATAAGATTTAATTCCTTAATATTCATCTAATTACTCCTTTAATAGAGCTTCTAATCCAATGTATAAAGCATCTTTAACTATAGGATCATCTAGTCCTTTTCGTCTCATATCTTTTATAAAATCTCCAAAAATATTATTTTGATATGTAGCTTCTAATGCTTCTAAATCATAGTCAAATATAGTATTATCTTTTATTTCCAAATGATAAAACTCATCTTTTATAGTTTCAAATAAACTATTTACATCTATTTCTTTTTGTATGAATCCTTCTAGCTTTATCCTATAAAAATCTATATCTTTTCTTCCTTGATTAATATTTCTAAAGAATTCAATTATATCTTGATATCCCATATCCTCATTTATAATAATTTCCTCATACCAAAACTTCCTTTTACTAAAAGGAACAAATTTTATTTTAATATCCTTATCAGAAATATGGCCTTCAACAAATCCTCTCTCTCCAGTTTCTCCAAAATCTAATGGTTCTGGCGATCCACAGTATGCTATGTTTTTTTCTATTATTTCTGGTTTATGAATATGTCCTAATCCTATATAATCCATATTAAGTCCTTTTAGCTCTTTCAAATCTAAAGGTAAATAATTAGAACTATTACTAATATCTCCATGTAGTAATAATATCCTATTCATATCACCTTCTATATGTAACTCATCTAATAAAGTATTTTCCTTTATTTCTACTCTATCCCAGCTATGCCCATAGATTATTGTATTTAGTTCTGGAAATTCAAGGCTTTCTATTTGATTATCTTTAAATATAAATATATTTTCATTCCATTCTATTCTATTATATAAAGATCTACTATTTAGGTAATCATGGTTTCCAGCTATTATTATTACCTTAATATTATGTATCTTTCCTAATATATCATTTACACGATTAATATCAGCTAATGTAAAATATTCTTCTTCAAATAGATCACCAGCAATAAATAAAAAATCAGCATTATTCTCTTTAGTATAATCTACTATTCTTTCAAATGTAGACCATAGTTCTCTTCTCCGAACTATTGCTTTTTCCTTATCAAAAGATACATTATTAAATTGTAAACCTAAATGTATATCTCCAGTATGTATAAATTTAATCATCTAATTCACCTAACCTTCCCTAAATTATATCATATATTGTGAATTATTAAATAAAAAATAAGACCAACCTTAAAGTTAGTCTTATTAAATATACTTATTTAATTAATTTAGACATTTTTTTAAATTCTGGAGTACCTGCGATCTTTAGTAAATCAAATACTATAGTCTCTGTATTATTTATTACTGCTCCCATTTCTTTCATCTGTTCTAAAGCATTTATATAGTTTTCTTTAGTCCTAGACGCTACTCCATCATTTACTACATGAACATCATATCCTGCCTCTATTAAATCTCTAGTAGTCTGATATACACATACATGAGTTTCCATACCTGTTATTATAATTTTCTTTTTATTTAATTCTTCTAATTTTTCTTTTACATCATCTATATAGGCAGTAAAACTATTTTTAGAAAATATATCTTCTTCATTTAAAAACTCTTTTATCTCGTCTACTGTACTACCTAACCCTTTTGGATATTGCTCTGTAGCTATTATAGGTATGTTCATTTCTTTAGCTCCTTCTAGCAAAATCCTGTTGTTATCAATAACCTTCTCTTTACCTTTCATAGCTGGTACTAGCTTTTCCTGTATATCGATTACAAATAAAACTGAATCTTCCCTATTTAAATTAAACTTTTCCATAAAATCCTCCTTAATAAACTATTTCTGATACATCTATTTTAGACATTATTCTTTTTACATCTCTCATATTTACTATATTAAAATTTCTTTCAAGTCCATAGGCTATTCTCATAGCTTGACCTAATTTCATAGTAGTCTCTATATCATATTGCTTTTCAATACCTATAGCATATCCAGCAACTGTATAACCTTTATCTACATTTATAATACCTATACTTTTATCTATAAGTTTTAATCTATAACATGTTTCTTTATTAAATACTATCGAACCTTCTTCTTTTAAATCTATAATTACTATTTCTATTCCTTTTTCTATTATACTATTAGCTACAGTTACAATTTCACTTTCACTATTTAATTTTATTCGAGCAAATTCTTCTAAATCTTCTTGATCCATTATTACTATAAAAGGTTGAGCCTCTATTCCATATAACAATTCTTCATTTTTAGCATCTAGTATAAATCTTTTTCCATTATTTTTAGCTATCTGAATTAAATCAAAATATATTTCATAAGGTACACCTATAGGAACTTCTCCTAATCCACATATAAATTTAGATCTTTGTGAAATCTTATCATACAATTGATAAAACTCTTTTAATTCCTGCCTAGTGATTTTAGGACTTTCCTCTTCTATAATAGATACTATTTTCTTATTTTGTTCAAGTAGTATTCTACCTTTAGTTTCATCATTAATAAAAATAAAGTCATTATATATATTTAATTCTTTTAATTTCTCAAATATATATTCTCCTTTCAGACCTCCTAAAAAACCTGTTGAAAATATATTTAAGTTTTGTTTTTTAATTATTTGAGAAGTATTTAAACCACTTCCCCCTATACTATATACTGTGCTTTTAGATTTTATTTTCATCTTATCTTGAAAGTTTCCAATATCATAATTACTTTTAAATACCGGATCTAAATCAATTGTTAGAATCATCTGCTCCACCTCATTTTATACTATATCTAATATATACCAGCATTTCAATAGATTCAACCATAGGATTTTAGACTTTTTAGACTTATGACTAGATATTCTATCTATTTCATACTATAATTAGATAGAATTTATATAAAGGAGGTTATAATATGAAAAATTATGGTACATTTGATATTTTAGGTCCTATAATGGTTGGACCATCTAGTTCTCACACTGCCGGAGCAGCTAGATTAGCAAAAATAGCAAAACAAATTTCTTCAGAAGGGTTTTACGAAGTTGAATTTTTGCTTCATGGTTCTTTTGCTAGTACTTACCAAGGTCATGGTACTGATAAAGCTTTAGTAGCTGGTATTCTAGGAATGAATCCTGATGATGAAAGACTTGTAAATTCATTTGAATTAGCAGAAAAAGAAGGAATCAAAGTAAAGTTTACAGAAACTGATTTAGGATATGAACATCCTAATACAGTTAAAATAATATTTAAATATAAGAATAAACCGGATTTTTATATAACCGGCTCATCTGTTGGTGGAGGAAATATAATAATTACAGATATAGATGGTAATGATGTAGAGTTTACTGGAAGTCACCCTACAATTTTACTTAGATACAAAGATAAAAAAGGATTTATATCTAAAATTAGTTCTATATTAGCTAATAATAAATTAAATATAGCTACTTTAAATGTTAGTCGAGATGAAGATATTGCAACATTAGTTTGTGAATTAGATTCTGAAATTAAAGATACTACTATAGATGAAATTAAAGATTTAGAAGATATTTTATTTATTAATTTTATTAATCCAATGGTGAGGTGAAATAATGTTTAATAAAGCAGAAGAATTATTAGAATTATGTAAAGAAAGCAATTTAAAAATCTCTGATATAGTTATAGAAAAAGAAATAAAATCATTAAAAATATCAAAGGAAGAGTTAATCGAGCAAATGACAGAAGTTCTTAATATTATGAAAGATTCTGCAACAACTGCTCTTGATAAGGAAGTACCTTCCCTATCTGGACTTACAGGTGGAAATGCTAAAAAGTTAGTTGATTATAAGAAAAACAATCAAACTCTAAGTGGAGAATTTGTTAATACAGCTATGGCTCGGGCATTTTCTACATCAGAAGTAAATGCTTCTATGGGTAGAATAGTAGCTGCTCCAACAGCAGGTGCCGCCGGAATACTTCCTAGTGCTATATTATCAGCTCAAGAAAAGTTAGATTTAACTGATAATGATTTAGTTAGAGGATTATTTACTGCAGCAGCTATAGGAGAGATTATAGCTAAAAATGCTACTATATCTGGTGCAGAAGGAGGATGTCAAGCCGAATGTGGAGTTGGTGCAGCTATGGCAGCTGGTGCTATTGTTGAAATGGCAGGAGGAACTCCTGAAGCTTCTTTTAATGCAGCTAGCTTTGCTCTTACAAATATAATGGGTCTAGTATGTGATCCTATCGGCGGACTAGTAGAATATCCTTGTGCATTAAGAAATGCATCTGGTGTAGTAAATGCCTTTATATCTGTAGATATGGCTCTTGCAGAAGTTCAATCTTTAGTTCCTTTTGATGAAGTAGTAGATGCTATGTATGAAGTTGGAAAAGCAATGCCTGAATCTTTAAGAGAAACAGCGTTAGGTGGATTAGCTACTACTCCAGCAGGACAAATGTGTGAGAGAAAATTTGTAAAATAAAAAATCAGCCTTAATAAACTGACCCTTTTCAAGTAGACAACTAATTTAATTAAAATTTATACACTTTTAGGTGTATGGTTTCTATATTCTAAAGGAGCCATACACCTTAATTTTTTTGAAATCTTCCTTCATTGTAAAATCTAATATATTTGATTATTGATTCTTTTAAACCTATAACTTCATTTCCTTACTATACCTTGACTTTCTTCCCATAAAAATACCTCCAAGTAGATTATCTAATTTTAATTAATTAGACTGTCTACTTTAGAGGTATAATATCATAAGTTTGATTTTTATTTATTAATTTTAAGCTAATTCCTTTGAATTCTCTTTTATAAATCTATCTATTTCTTTTGCTGCTTCTTTACCTGCACCCATAGCTAATATTACAGTTGCAGATCCTGTTACATTATCTCCACCTGCATATATACCTGATTTAGAAGTTTCACCATTATCATTTAAGGTAATTATTCTATTCCAATCATCACTTTCTAATCCCTCAGTAGTATTTGGAATTAAAGGATTTGGAGAGGTTCCTAAAGCCATAATTACTGTATCTACATCAAAATCAAATTCACTATCTTCTATAGCTAGAGGCCTTCTTCTACCTGATTCATCTTCTTCACCTAATTCCATTCTAATACATTTAATTCCTTTTACCCAACCGTCATCATTTAAAAGTACTTCTGTTGGACTAGTTAAAAATTCAAATTCGATTCCCTCTTCTATTGCATTTTCAACTTCTTCTTCTCTTGCTGGTAATTCATCTTTAGTTCTTCTATATATTACATGAACATCTGCACCTAATCTTTTAGCTGTTCGAGCAGCATCCATGGCTACATTTCCCCCGCCTACTACTGCTACCTTTTCTCCAACTCTAATAGGTGTCTCTGAATCATCTCTAAAGGCTTTCATTAGATTATTTCTAGTTAAAAATTCATTTGCTGATAAAACTCCATTAGCATTTTCTCCAGGAATATCCATAAATATAGGTAGCCCAGCTCCTGAACCAATAAATATCGACTCATAGCCTTCATTAAATATGTCTTCTATAGTCATAGTCCTACCAATTATAACATTTGTTTCTATTTCTACTCCTAATTCTTTTAGATTGTCTATTTCTACTTGTACTACATCATCTGATGGAAGCCTAAATTCTGGAATTCCATATACTAATACTCCACCTGGCTCATGTAAGGCTTCAAATATTTTTACTTGATAACCTTCTTTTGCTAATTCTCCAGCACAAGTTATTCCTGCAGGACCTGCACCAATTACAGCAACTTTATGGCCATTAGATTCTTTAGCCTTACCTAATTTCAATCCTTCATTTAAAGCCCAGTCTGCTGCAAATCTTTCTAGTTTTCCTATAGCTATAGGATCTCCTCTCTTAGCTAATATACAGGTTAATTCACATTGATCTTCCTGTGGACATACTCTTCCACATACTGCTGGCAATGCTGAATAATCTGCTAATATCTGAGCTGCTGATTGAAAATCCTCTTCTGCTATTTTCTTTATAAATCTAGGAATATCTATACTAACAGGACAACCTGGTACACAGGTAGGATTTTTACATTGTATACATCTTTTTGCTTCTTTTACAGCTTCTTCTTTACTATATCCTAAACATACTTCATCAAAGTTTTTTATTCTTTTTTCTGGTTCTTGATAAGAAATAGGTGTTACAGTAAATCTTCCCATTATCCCCTCATCTCCTTTGTTAACTCACAATATTCATGATCCATCTCTTTTTCCTCTTCTTGATATTGGGTCTGACGTCTTAAGGCCTCATCAAAATCTACTTTATGACCATCAAATTCTGGACCATCTACACAAGCAAATTTAGTTTCTCCACCTACACTTACTCTACATGCCCCACACATTCCTGTACCATCTACCATTATAGGGTTTAAAGATACTACAGTAGGAATATTATATTTTTTAGTAGTCATAGCAGTAAACTTCATCATAATCATAGGTCCAATTATTACACATAAATCATATTCTTTTCCTTGATTTTCTACTAATTCTTCTATAGCATGAGTTACCATACCATGAAAACCATAGCTACCATCATCTGTAGCTATAAAAAGATTATCTGTAAGCTCTGAAAACTTATCTTCTAATATTACTAAATCCTTATTCTTAGATCCAGTAGTTATATCTACTTCTACTCCTCTTTCCTTTAGCCATTTTGCTTGAGGATAAATAGGTGCTACACCTACTCCACCACCTGCAAACAAAATTTTCTTTTTCTTTAATTCTTCTATATCTTCATGAACAAAGGCTGATGGTGTTCCTAAAGGTCCAACAAAATCTTTTATGTAATCTCCTACTTCTTTTGCTACTAATTTTTTAGTGGAAGAACCCATAGCTTGAGTTACTATATTAACTGTTCCTTTCTCAGTATCTGAGTCACAGATAGTTAATGGAACTCTTTCACCATTTTCTTCAACTATTATAATAACAAACTGTCCTGGTAAAGCTGCCTTAGCAACTCTAGGTGCTAGTATATCCATTGAATATATATCAGGAGCTAATAATTCTTTACTTACTATCTTATACATTGAAATTCCTCCTTTATACTTAAATTTTATAGAGACAATCCATTTTTACGATTTAAGTCTAACACATAACAATCTTTTATTCAACACTATAAGGAAAACACTTTTTATAGTATTTTCGACTCTTTTTCTTATTGAAAATAGGCATAAAAATTTCCTATTCTTAATCCTATAAATGCTACTAATTACCAAGTTCAGACCTAATACCTCCTGCATTTATTCTCCACACAATCTATTTTAAGGCATAATTATGCAGAAGATTCTACAGTATTTATAGATATTTGACATTATTATTACCTCATATACAAAATAAAACAGGAGATTTAGCAAATCTCCTGTTTTATAATTTATTCTACATTATATAGTTTTTCTGTTGTAGCAGCTTCTATAAGTTTTAATTTTTTCTCTGCTTCTTCTTCATTTTCATCTTTTGAATATATATATATCTTAATTTTTGGCTCTGTACCTGAAGGTCTAATTGCATACCATGAACCATCATCTAAAAAGTATTTTAAAACATTGCTCTTTGGATTTCCTGTTTCATCATAAAGGTAATCTATAGTTTCTTCTAAATTCATACCATTAATAGATTTTAAAGGATTATTTCTATAGTCTTCCATTATTCTTTCTATTCTTTTACTTCCTTCTAACCCCTCTAAAACAATAGATATTAGATTTTCCTTATAATATCCAAACTCTTTATATAAATCTTCCAATACTTGTATTAAGTTTTTACCTCGTTTTTTATAATATGCTGCCATTTCTGCTATTAACATAGTAGTTACTACAGCATCTTTATCTCCTACTAATCCTCCATAAGTATAGCCAATACTTTCTTCATATCCAAATATAAAGTCATATTCACCAGTTTTTTCCCATTCATTAGCTTTAGCACATATATGTTTAAATCCTGTTAGAGTAGAGAAAGTCTCTACACCATATTTCTTTGCAATAGCATTACCTAAATCTCCTGTTACTAAACTTTTTACTATAGCTCCATTTTCAGGTAATGTTCCTTTTTCATGTCTTACAGATAAAATATAATTAACTAATAAAGCAGCTGTTTGATTACCATTAAAAAATTTAAACTCATCATCCTTACCATTAACCATCATAGCAATTCTATCTGCATCTGGGTCTGTAGCTATTATTATATCTCCGTCTTCTTTTTTTCCTAAATCTAATGCATATTTGAAAGCTTTAGGATCTTCTGGATTTGGATATCCAACTGTTGTAAATTTATAATCTGGTTCTTCTTGTTCCGGTACTAGAAAAATATTAGTAAATCCTCTATCTTTTAATATTCTTCTTACAGGAATATTTCCAGTACCATTTAAAGGAGTATAGACTATCTTTATATCTTTATCTATATCATCACTAATAGCTGATTCAAAAATATCTTTATTATATGCGTCATCTATTTCTTTTCCAATATAAGTAATAAATTCTTCGTCTAAAGCTTCATCTAAATCCATCATTTTTATTTCATTAAAATCTTTAATTTTATCTATTTCATCTAATATTTCATTAGCTATATCGTCTAGTATCTGAGAGCCTTCTTTCCAATATGCCTTATATCCATTATATTCTTTTGGATTGTGACTAGCAGTTACTACTATTCCTGAAATAGTACCAAGTTTTCTAATAGTATAACTAAGTACTGGTGTAGGCCTAATGTCATCAAATAAATACACTTTAATACCATTAGCAGCAAGTACTCTAGCAGCCATTTCTGCAAACTCATCAGAAAATTGTCTTACATCATAAGCTATAGCCACTCCCATATCCATAGCTTCCTGCCCTTTATTAATTATAGTCTGAGCTAATCCCTGAGTAGCTAATGCTACTGTATATTTATTCATTCTATTTGTTCCAGCACCTATTAATCCTCTTAAACCTGCAGTTCCAAATTTTAAATCAGTATAAAATCTATCTTCAATTTCTTTTTCATCAGTAATTCCTCTTAATTCCTTTTTTGTTTCTTCATCAAAATAATCACTTTCTAACCATTGATTATATTTATCCATGTAATTCATATAATCTCCTCCTTATTTTATTATATTTACAAATTTCCCATCGATCTGATTAATTAGATCTTCCGGATTAATTTGAATTTGTAATCCAATTTCTCCAGCACTTACAATAATCTTATCTAGTTCTAAACTATCTTCTTGGATAAAACTAGGATATAGTTTTTTCATTCCAATAGGAGAACATCCACCTCTCCTATATCCAGTTAGTTTTACTATATCATTTACATTTACTAATTGTATTTTCTTTTCTCCTGTCACTTTAGCAGCTTTTTTAAAATCTAATTCTTTATTTACAGGAATTATAAATACATATACCTGTGATTGACCTTCACCGACTAAAGTCTTATAAACTTCTTTTACATCTTTCCCAATCTTTTTAGCAACAGATATTCCATCTACTAAATCATCTTTGATATTGTAAGAATAAATATCATAAGAAATTTCTTTTTTGTCTAACATTCTCATTACATTAGTTTTTGTCATAATCTTACTCCTATACTTATATATTGTTAATACCCTTTATCCATTACCTTATAATTTCAAAACTATTGTCATTATCTATTAAATCTATTTCCTTAATTTTTACATCAGTAACCCTTCCTCTTTTTAATGATTTCATATGACTTATTAAAAATGCAATTTTATCATTTTCACCCTGTATCTCAGATTCTACAGTTCCATCTACTTTGTTTTTTACCCAACCTTTTAACCCTATACTATTAGCTAATTGATATGTTTCATATCTAAATCCAACATTTTGAACTTTTCCTGAAAATATAATATGTTTCCTTACAATTGAAGATGGTTTAAAATCTGGCTTATGCGCATAGCTTACCTTAGTTTCAATATACTTTTTCTTAAATTTATCAATATAATCTTTTAAACTCAATTTAAAATCCTCCCTTTATTACTTATTCATATTTCTATATCTCTCTAAGTCCTCAGCATCTTTGATTTCTAATCTTTTTTCACCAGCTAAAGATTCTAAATGATGAATAAATTCATGTAATAAAGTCTCTTTTAGTTTCTTATATATATACCCCTCTGATTGTCCATTATAAGCCATCTTAAAAGATCCATAATATATTTTAATATTTCTTCCAGTTATACTTCTTGAATACTCTCCCATAATATATAAAGGTATATCTTTTCTACTTTCAGGATGGAGTTTATGACTTGATAATAATACTACACCTTCATTTAATTTTCTAAAAAATTCTTTAGGTATTTCTTCTACTATATTATCTAACATATAATGAACCTTCTCTATATCCGGGAAGCTATCCATAATATCATTCCTCTCATATATAATATTTTACTGTATTATCTAAATATATACAATCTATAATATTAAACTTTATATACTTAGCCTTATTGTGTGACTGGAAATATTGTGTTATGATTGATAAAAGTTAGATACATAAATATCTAGTTTAAAAATTTGAATCTACTATTAATAATTATTAATAGTAAATAATAAATTAATAGTAATAATAAATAATTATTTAATTAAAGGAGGAATTATATTGGCTGAAAAAAGAAAGATAGGTTTATGGGATTTAGTATTAATGAATGTATCTGCCCTATATGGAATTAGATGGATTGCTAGATCTACTGCATCTAGTTTTGGTCTAGGTTTGGGAGCTATACTTGTATGGGTTCTATTTTCATTTATATACTTTGTTCCTAATGCACTTATATGTGCAGAATTAGCATCTACATACCCAAGCGATGGAGGACTATATGAATGGGTAAAAGAGGCCTATGGTAAAAAATGGGGCTTTATGGTTTCATGGTTAAACTGGACTGCTAAATTATTTTGGTATTCTTCATTCCTAACATTCTTAACAGTAAATGTAGCATATACATTTGGTAAGCCAGAATTAGCTATTAATAAAACCTTTGTTTTAATAGTTTCTTTAGTAATATTTTGGATAGTTTCTTTAGTTAGTACAAAAGGAATGAATTTTGGTAAGTTCTTTACTAGTATTGGAGCTTTAGGGTCGACTGTTCCTACTACATTATTAATAGTAATGGCATTTATTTCTATTTTTATATTAAAAAGAGAACCAGCATCAACATATACTTTAAGTACTATGATGCCTAAACTAAATATGGACTCTTTAGTAGCTATATCGGCAATTATGTTTGGACTTGCAGGATCAGAGACTACTGCTAATTTTGTTACTGAAGTAGACGATCCACAAAAGAATTTCCCAAAAGCTGTATTTATTTCAGCAGCTATTGTAGCATCTCTATATGTTTTAGGTTCATTAGCTATTACTATGATATTACCACCAGATCAAATTACTGCATCTGAAGGAATATTAGTAGCACTGGATTCAGTAGCAGCAAGTCTAGGAATTGGTAGTTGGTTTGTAAGAGTAGTTGCTTTAGGAGTATCTCTATCAGTATTTGGAGCTATTCTTCTATACATTGCATCTCCTATAAAAATGTTATTTGGTAGTGTAGATGAAGGAATATTTCCAAAAAGATTAACCAGAGTAAACAAATATGATATTCCAGCAAGTACAGTTATTCTTCAAGCTATATTAGTAAGCTTTATTTTGTTAGTAACTAATTTATTACCTTCTGTTGATGCAATATATAATGTATTAGTCACGATGACAGCTTTAACCTCATTATTTCCATATATAATGCTATACTTTGCTTATATTAAATTAAGAAAGGAAAACCCAAATAAAGAAAGACCTTTCCAATTAAGTAAAAATGATGGTACTGCTATAGGCTTATCTAGAATGCTTCTTGTAATAACATCTTTAGGAATAGTATTCTCTGCTGCACCTGTGATGGACACATTTAAAGAAAATCTTATATATGAAATACAAATGATTGGTGGAGCATTAATTATTATAGTAGCAGGACTTGCTATATGGAATAATTATGAGAAAAAGAATAAATCTAGAATTAATTAAAAACAAACTTTAGGAGGGTTTACTATGAAAATTAACAGAGTTGAGAGATTATTAAAGGAAATGGAAGAAAATAATATTCCACAGGTGTTAATATCTGATGCACCAGCCATCTTTTATCTAACTGGCAAATGGGTTGATTCAGGTTCAAGATTAATTGCCTTATACTTAAATGTAAATAAAGATCATAAATTCTTTATTAATGAATTATTCCCTGTAGAAGAAGATTTAGCTGTAGAAAAAGTATGGTTTGATGATACACAAGATCCTATAGAAGTTATGGCTGAATATATTGATAAAGATAAAAATTTAGGTATAGATAAGAACTTACCTTCAAGATATTTACTTAAACTTATGGAACTAAATTCTGGAAAAGATTTCAAAAATGTATCCCCTATCATAGACAGAATCAGAATGATCAAAGATAATGAAGAAATTAATTTAA
>Ga0079226_10001476_pt1 | contig 18025 bp, 20 predicted proteins | sample Poulit2014_FD_76345 | JGI IMG/M metagenome (GOLD analysis project Ga0079226, IMG submission 76345) | Agricultural soil microbial communities from Georgia to study Nitrogen management - Poultry litter 2014 | ecosystem: Environmental > Terrestrial > Soil > Agricultural land | place: USA: Georgia...
TACTGCTTCTTCAAGCTCATCGACTCTGTGCCAAATCTTGTTGTAGTACATTTCATTTTTCGTCCGGCCACAGAAGCCCTCACGAGCTGAGTTATCTGGTGAACACCCTTTTTGGACATAGATCTAATGATTCCGGCCGTTCGGGTTTTGGTTATCCAGCTATTGGCGCGGTAGTGATTGCCCCGGTCAGAGTGCACAATAAGCTTGTTCAACGCTGTTGGTGGATGGGATTCAAGCGCCTCGATAGGGGTTTCTCTGTTATTTCCATCGTGGGATGCCGACCGGTTTTCCATCCGACAATCTTTCCGTCAAAACAGTCCACAATGGGCGAGAGATAATCTTTTCCGTTGCTGGCTACAAACTCGGTTATGTCGGTAAGCCACACCATGCTTAGCTCGTCTGCATGAAAGTTTCTTTTGACGATATTCGGCGGCTGCTGGAGTTATTTCCCCTGCGTAGCTGGAATATCGCATTTTCCTTCGCGGGCTACGAACTGGGATTGCCATCTCCTGCACTAGCCGGCGGACGACCTTTTCGCTAATAGTGATACCCTCATGACTCAATACCCACCAAGTTCTGCGATAGCCGTAAGCAAAGTGGCTTTCCTCAGCTATTTCAGCAATGCGCAGCCTGACATCTTGTAGCGGGTCTAGGCGAGCCTGGGCTGCGAGTTGATAGTAGAACGTCGAGGTAGAAAAGCCTGCTGTTTCCAACAGCATGGGGAGCGGAAGGTAGTTTTGGAGTGCGTCAACTACCAGAGTCTTCTGAAGATTGTTCAGTGCTCCCGGAGTGACGCTGTCGTCTTTTTTATTAATATCAGCTCCTCAGCCATCACTGCTTTTTCAACCATCAATTGAGCTGCCAGCTCCTTTAGCTCTTTTGCATCGTCTGGTAGCGAGGCTTTGAGAGATTTCTTGGTCGGGATTTTTCTTTCAGTTCTTCGTTCTTCGTTGGACATCAGGCCCCATTCGCTGAGTTCACGATATGCTTGCGCCCAACTGTATACGCTCATCTTCGTATGTAGATCGAGTTTGTCGGCGATTTCCTAAGGGCGAAGGCTCTCTTTGTACATCTGCACAGCTTCACGCTTGAGCTTCCAAGGATAGGAACGTAGCTTTTTGGCTTGCTTGCGTGGCGTAGAGCCCGGCTTGAGAGGCTCCCGCAGCCATTTGTACATTGTCCAACGGCCTGGGTAGCCCAGATTGCGGATCTTTTCCACGACAGATTTGGTTCGTCGATACTCCGCGACAGCTTTCTTGCGTTCTTTTAGGGTGTAGGAACGGTTCACTAGGAAAACCTTTCAGGATTCCGTCCGCATCCCCTAAAACGTGTCTTTATCGGCGTGTTGAGGGCTGTGACATTTGGTGTGTCCTCCAGCCGGTTAAGCGTTCCGCACTACCCATGAGCAGTCGCGACGGTCGCCACCCCGAGCCTCCATACCACCACCTCACGGACACAGTAGTGAGTTCTTTCCGATAAGACTTGGCGAATTTTGCCTTCATGATATGAGGAAGAGGGCGATGCTGTCGTTCTCGAAGTAGGCGTATAGATCTGCATACAGCTCACCAAAAGTGTCGAGAAAGAGGCAGAGGAAGTAGCCATACGAAGAGCTAGTTCCCGCAATTCTCGTCGTGTCCATCGCACTGTGAACCCTCCCAATTGATGAACGACAACATCGGTGGCAATCTTTTCAATGTCGTCTTTGAGCTGCCCCATCGAGATTCGAAAATGGCTGTCGGCTGGTATCAAGCTATGGACTCCCTAGCGAAAGATTCTCGGTCAATGGTTCTAGGACTCATGAGGATTCACCGTCGACTCAACCGGGCGTGCTCCAAATACGGTGCAATTCGCGCGATGAACGATGCAGGGGGCGATAGCTACTCGGGGACATGTCCGTTTCTTTTATTTTCGTCGGTGCTCTTGTTGAGGATATGCAACGTCGCGTGTGGTGACCTGCACGTTCCCCAGCGTGGGACGAAAGAGAAAAGAACTCAATAACCAAGACAATTCAATAAACTTCAAATGCGCAAGTTTCCTAATGTGATACAGAAATATCACTCGGGTGATCTTTTCTGGGACCGTTGAAGTGTGATCTTAAGCGGCGCGTCAAGGGTTTTGAACATTCATGGGTAAACTTCTCGCGACAACGGACGACAAGGTGGCGGTAATGGCGACACGCGGACCAGATGCAGGGCGCACGAAACGACTGACCCTTGCGGATAAGTACCCTGGGTTCCCTTTCGCAGAGGGTGAGGAAATCACCGACCCACTAGACAAGAAATTTCTCTATACGGTCCGTGCACTGGAAGGGGTCATCGAAGAGTTCCTAGAGAAGGGCTGGATTGACTCTGTACGGGACTTCGCACGGAAGGCTGGCGTGTCTAACTCGGTGCTGATCTCAACTCGGTCGGGAAGTGGCTATCCGGATGGAGTGACTATCGCCAAGATCGAGAACGCTACTCAACGCCCCATCTGGAAGCACCAAAACAAGCTTCGTCCGGATATCTGTCCGGTGGCATTCCGAGACGAACCGCTCTAGTTGACCAGTCCCGCTGAACGATGGGGAGTTCCATTTCCCCCGGATATCAGGTAAAGGAATAGTGCAAGTAGCACGGGCTTTCGAGAGACTTCGACTTGTGTCCAGCCGGAACGATATAATTAGCCCATCAAGTTTGACATCGGGATCTGGTCCTCATTCAGCCAGGTCAACGGGCTTCTGTAGAGTCCAATCCCGGTGCAAATTTACCCTCATGCTGAGGGACTGGTGGCGTCGGATTTGCAGGCTTCGCGGTTGGGAACCACCCCTCCGTTCGGACTTGCTATGCGGCGGATGGTAGCCCCAGCCGATAGCGGAGTTATATAAATTAGAAAGGTTCCTAGTGGCAGTTTTTAATGAGCTTAAGAGTGTGGTGTGGAGCGCCGCTGACGAGATTCTTCGTGATAGCGTCCCGCGCAACGAGTACGATGACCATATTTTGCCGTTTCTCGTTTTGCGTCGATTTGAGTGCATGATCGCGGACAAGCACGAGAAGATTCTCGATTACATTGAATCCAACACGGACAAGCTGGAGGATATGGAGGAGGGCAACCGGGAATTCCATATCAAGACCAAGTTTTCGGTCCCGTTCTATAACACCTCCCGCCTGACCTTGACGAACATCGCGGCTGACAGCGACAGTATTTTCAAAGCGATGGAAACGTATCTCACAAGTTTCTCATCGAAGATCCGTCTCATCTGGGAGCGATTCAAGTTCATTGACTCGCTCAAGACGGAAGAAGACGCGGGCATCCTCCACTCCATGATCGACAAGTTCTCGGAGTTTGACTTGTCGCCTGGGCGGGTCGGCGCTGAAGGTATGGGAGACATCTTCGAGCACCTGATGTACTTGTCGTTTACGGGTAGCGCGAAGGAAGCCGGTGAATTTTACACGCCCCGAGACGTGATCGAGATGATGGTCGAGATCCTATTCGCGTCTGATGACACCGGATTGCAGGGGGAATTCCCAGCTCGGTCCGTCTACGACCCTACTGCTGGTACTGGCGGGATGCTCTTGACCGCCAAGCACCATTTGGAGCGCTTGAACGAGGACGTTGAAGTGTCCTTGTACGGTCAGGAGAAGATGGTCAAATCCTGGGCGCTGGGTACATCCGACATCCTGATCCAGTCCGACCCGGAAGATGAGTTCGCTGCTGACGCGATTGTCTACGGAAACACAATAACTGAAGATGCGTACCCTGACCGCACCTTCGACTACATCCTGGCTAACCCGCCATACGGTTCCAAGTGGAAGAACGAACAGGATGCTGTGAAGAAGGAAGCGGCAAAACCGGGGTCGCGTTTCTCCCATGGTCTGCCGGACGTGGGCGATGGTCAGATGCTGTTCATGAGCCACATCGTCCACAAACTCACCCCAGCCCATGGCGAGACTGGCGGTGGTCGCGCTGCCGTCGTTTCTGACGGTTCACCGCTGTTTACGGGTGGTCCGGAGTCCGGTCCTGACTCCATTCGAGCATGGATTCTTGATCCAGAGAATGACTACCTGGACGCTATTATCGCGCTTCCTACCAGCATGTTCTTTAACACTGGTATCGCGACGTACGTGTGGATTTTCGACAAGAATAAGGAAGCGCACCGTAAGGGCAAGATTCAGTTGATTAACGCGACGAATATCTGGTCTCCCATCAAGAAGACGATGGGACAGAAGCGCCGGGACCTTAGTGCTCTAGACCAGAAGAAGATTGTTGAGACGTACGCAGCGTTCGAGGACAGCGATATCTCCCATATCTGTACGTCTGATGCTCTCGGGTTCAGGGACGTTCCAGTAGTTCGTCCGCTCACGCTGGTGACCTCTGTGACTGAGGAGACGGTGCAAGCAGCCATGTCCCACAACGACATCACTGAGGATTACCGCGAGGTCATAGAGGGACTTGACGGCGTGGACTTCGCGGACATCTTCACGGTGCTCAAGAAGGAACTCAGGGCGCATAAGCTGAGGAACACTGCTGGCATCCGCAAGCATATTGCCCTGTCAGTCGGTATCCACGACGATCACGCGCCGGTCGCTCTCGATGAGAAGGGCAACACGCTCACCGATAGTTCCTCCAAGATGGTGGAGCGTATCCCGATGACTGAGGACATCGATGAGCACATGAAGCGGGAGGTTCTTCCGTTCGTCCCTAATGCTGAGTGGGACAAGGACGAGGCGAAGACTGGTTACGAGATTCCGTTTAGCCGCATCTTCTATCAGCCGGAGGATACTCGTACCACGGAGGAGATTGACCAGAATATCGAGCGTTTGATGAACGAGATGTTCCAGCAGTTCCAGGAGGTGAAGGAATGATGAACGAGACCAATGACGATATAGAAGACCTTCTGGTTCCCAACGGGTACTTTGTGAATTTCAGAGGTGGGAAGGAGCAACCAAAGAATGCAGGCGACGGGGACAATCCCCTCATCGGTTCAGGTGGCTCATTCGGTTTCATAGACGATTTCAATCATTCAGGCAACGGCGTTATCTTCGGACGTAAGGGAACGATCAACAAACCGTTTCCTATCAACGGACAGTTTTGGATGATCGATACTGCATATTTCGCAGTTCCGGATTCCCATTACCTGGAGCCAAGGTACTACTCATATTGGGCAGAGACAGTTCCGTTTGACCGGTTTATGACTAATACCGCTCGCCCTAGCACTACAGCTCACGCACTTGCAAGACAGAAAATCCCACTCTATCCCCTTTCTGAGCAGGAGCGTATTGCGGATTATCTTGATGTGGAGATCGCTGAGATTGACCGGATGGTGACCCATCTAGACGAACTCATCGAGGAACTTGAGGCGAGAAATCAGGCGATCTCAACAGACCTAATTTTCCAGCATGGCATCCCATCGACTCCCTCATCTTCAGCAGAGTATTCAGATTTGGGATACGACACCGCAATCCGAATTGATGCTGTCGTAAGCCAACGAAAGATTCAAAACGAAGATCAGAAGGCGCAATACCTGTCGCTTATGAAGAATGTTGGCGTCATCACCTACGAAGAGAAGGGCGACGTTGGCAACAAGAAGCCCGAAGATCTCACGAGAACCATCGGGATCAGGAAGGGAGACTTCGTTGTCAACAGCATGAACTTTGGCATCGGGTCCTATGGCATCAGCCCATACGACGGCGTAGGTAGCAAAGTCTACCTCGTTTTCCAGCCTCGGGTGGACAGGCTTTCCCCCAACTACCTGCGGCACTTGTTCAGGAATGACGAGTTTCGCCAAAGGGTTCAGGACTTGGGTAATGGGATTCTTGAACACCGCAAGAGTGTGAAATGGGAAACCTTCGGGCAGGTCAGGATCCCCCTTCCATCTCTGGATGAGCAGCATCGAATTGCTGATTATCTCGATACCGAAACAGCTCGAATCGACAAGATGAAAACCACGGCGACTGATCTTAGGGCAGAGCTACTCGCCAGGCGAAAATCACTCATTACTGAGGTCGTGACCGGGCAGAAACGCATGGGGTGATAGCTCATGTGGGACTGGTTGATTCCTCTAGGAGAATGGTTCGCCTCACTCTCCCCTAGTGACTGGATAGCGCTCGTAGGAACGTCCGCCACCGTCATAGCGCTCATCTTCGCAGCATGGCAACTGCACATTGCAGCGAGAGCGCACAATCTCAACCAGGAAGCGCAGCGGGAAGCGCTTCGTCCTTATGTGGTAACCCAAGTGCTCCCGCCCCGTAGTGAGGCAGACAGCGGGCGAATCGGCGTTAAGAGCTTTGGCAAAACTGCTGCCCGTGACGTTCACGTCTCCTTCGCCCCTCCCTTGCCCCGTCTGACGAAGGAGGAGGTCCAGCGGAACTCGATCTCGAACGTCGAGATATACATCCCCGCGATCAAGCTGCTGGATCAGGTGTTCGGTTCTCCCATCAAGACGCTAGTGCCTGATCAGCAGATCGAATGCACTTATTGGCAAGCTCGTAAGCGCTATGACGGGTTTCTGGCTCCGAAGCGATTTCGGGTCACCCCCGAAAAGGAAGCCGAATACAAAGCAAGAGAAGTCCGCGAGCGCGCAGAACTCGAGAGCGCAAACGCGGGGTTATCCGCTGACGGTTTCTCCGCTGATACGAAAGCCATAATCGCCTATAAGGACGACAGCGGAGTGAAGTACTCCGATAGTTTGGGGTTGGACCCAGCGGCGTTACAGCGCTTCACATTCATCACCACTACAAAGACAACAAGCTAACAAGGATTTAACATGACCGACAAGAATTTTGATACGCCCCCTACGCCCCAGGACGTTACGGACCATTTCTGGGAGTACTTCAGCCGCCTGAGGGAAAAGAACAACCAGTTCGCAAGGGCGGTTACGTCCGTGGACTTCGTTGATGGGACCGTCACCGTCGTTATTGACCCACAAAGCGCTGGAGCCACCCGGGAGGCTCTTTATGGAGTGTTCCCAGGCTCATGGGGACAGTGGGCTGCTACTCCAGTCTCATTCTGGAAGGAGGAGGAAATCTGGTTGCGTACCGTGGTCCATTCCGTTCGAGTGGAGGACGTGGACGGCACTCACTTGGGTTCCGGTAGCACCGAACAGTTCGCCGCGAGCAATCACGTAGACAACATTAGGGGATAGAAGAATATGACCAATAAGGAGAATTACGAGTCACCAGTTGAGAGCGCGATTGCAGCGCAACTTGACGAGGCGCAATTTGAGAAGCACATAGCGGAGTATTTAGGCGCACACGGTTGGATCTACACTCCCGGAGCTAACGACGCCGGTTGGGACACAGAGCTAGCGCTCTACCGTGACGACGCGCTCGACTGGTTACGGTCCAATTACCCCGATCAGTACAAGGTCGCTGTGCCGGAAGGGGAAGGAGATGTTGTCACCAAACTCACCGAAGACCGTCTCCTCAAGCGAATCGTTGAGGTGATCAAAGCTTCCTCTACGATCAATGCCAAGAATGGGAAGATCGAAGGCGGACTCCTTGGCGTTCTCCGGACAGGCTTCAACCACACGGTCATGGGGCAAGGAACGGCAAAGTTTGGGCCCATGGTTGCCTTCGCCCCACAGAATCCTCACAACGTCGATGAAATCGAGCGATCTAAGTCCAACAATCTTCGTGTCATCCAGCAGGTGCATTTCGACACTAAAGGCAAGGACACTATCGACCTCGTCCTTTTGGCGAACGGCATCCCCGTGGTCACCTTGGAATTAAAGTCTTCCTACAAACAGACTGTTCATGACGCGATCAAGCAGTATCAGGTTAATCGCGCCCCTACTCCTAATCGACCTCTTCTCAGTCCCGGTCGCACCCTGGTTCACTTTGCGGTCAGTAACCAGGAAGTATTCATGAGCACGGAGTTGAAGAAGCCAGAAAAGAAGGCTCCGAAACAGTACCGCTACGCCCGTTTTCTTCCGTTCAACCAGGGAACCGATGACGGACATGCCGGAAACGACCCGAACCCGAATGGTTCTGCGTCCTCCTACCTGTGGGAAGAGATTTTTGAACCGTCGCTGTTCCTTCGCATTCTTCGTGATTATGTGCTGTGGGAGCCAGACAGCAAGAACAAGAACAAGGGAAAAATTATCTTCCCTCGGTACCACCAGCTGCGCGCTAATGAGCGGGTTGTCAACGATATTGCCTGCAGCGGTGTCGGGAGCACCTACCTCATCCAGCACTCTGCCGGTTCGGGTAAGACGAAGACGATGGCGTGGCTGGCGCAACGTCTGTCCAAGTACTTCAACGCCAAGGGCGAGAAACAGTTTGACTCGGTAATTTTGGTCTCTGATCGCAACGTTCTCGATCAGAATATTGCCGACGCGCTGAAGCTCCTTCAGGTACCCAATAACAAGATCGTGTGGGCGCAGCGGGGAGAAGAAGAGTCGAAGTCCAGGCAGCTCAAGGCTGCTCTTGACGAGGGCAACAAGATTATCGTCTGTACGATTCAGTCGTTCTTGGCGCTGATGAAGGCTGCATCTACGCTGGAGGAAGAAGCGAATAAGACCGAGAGCTTTCTTGTGGTTCCCCGTGATCGCAGATATGCGGTCATTATCGATGAGGCGCACTCCTCACAGCATGGTGAGACTTCATCTGCCATGAAGCAGACGCTGGCAAGCCTTGGCGTTAACGAGGATGAGAAGGACGGGCTTGATACTGACGAGCTTCTCGTGCGCAGCAACAAGGCTATCACCAACTCCGAGAACCTGAGCTTCGTTGCCCTGACCGCTACCCCACGGGAGGAGACACTCGCTGAGTTCGGTATCCCTGATCCGGATGAGCCTGGTGAGTATATGCCGTTCGACACTTATTCGATGGCGCAGGCTATTGAAGAGGGGTTCATCTTGGACGTTCTCAAGCAATATTCGACTTATGACATGTTCGCTGAGGTTCGGGACAATCTTGGGCGAACCGACTCTGTCGTTCAAGGCGAAGCCGTTTCTGAAATGACCAAGTTTGCGCGTTTTCACGACACGTCTATCGCCCAGAAGGTCGAGATCGTGGTGGAGCACTTCCGTCGTAACGTGAAGGACCATCTCGATGGACAGGCTCGTGCGATGGTCGTGACGGATAACCGCCGTGCTGCCTATAACTGGTCCAAGAAGATGAACGAATATTTAAGGCGCAAGGGCTATGAAGACATGAAGACTCTTGTGGCGTTCTCTGGCTCGTTGACGGAGGATGAAGACAGTTCTGGCGATACGGTTACGGAAGCTAGCCTGAATGGTTCGTCACGCACTGAGGAGCTGTTCAAGGACGATGACGGAGATTACCGTGTGCTTATCGTGGCGAACAAGTTCCAGACTGGTTTTGATGAGCCGCGTTTGGTGGCGATGTACGTCGATAAGTCGCTGTCCGGTATCACCGCTGTCCAGACTCTGTCACGGTTGAATCGTATCTACCCGAATAAGCCTGATCCGATGGTCGTAGACTTCGCGAACGAAAAGGAAGCGGTCCTCTCGGCGTTCCAGCAGTTCTATAGTGACGCGAGAATTGATGCTGATGTCAACCCGAACGCACTTCATGATATTGGTCAGCGCATGGATGGTGTCGGGCTGTACACATTAGAAGATCTCGATTCTCTGGCTGAGGCGTACACCCAGAGGAAAGGGCAAGGCGCTTTGGACGGGAAGGTCCAAGGCATTGACGATGAATGGAGAAAACGTCGCATGAACGCCATTCTCAGCGAGAATGAGGAGGAACTAGCGGTTCTCGACGGATTCAAGAAGGACACCAGACGCTACAAGAAGTCCTGGGACTTCCTGCACCAGATTGTCGATTTCAATGACGCTCAGGTGCATAAGAGAGCTATCCTGTCGGCGCTGTTGGCGAACTATTTGAGGATCGATGAGACGCGTGAGCCGGAGGACTACACGTCTGGGCTGACGTTGGAAGGTATCGAGCACCGTCCCCGTGATGTCTATGAAGACCTTGAGCTGAGCAAGGTTGAGGATGTTGAGCCGGGAAGCCTTCCTGACCTGAACGGTCAGGTGCATGGTGAAGGCTCACCGCTAATGAATGAGTTTGATCGGGTGGTGGAGGAGGTCAACCAGCGCCTTTCGGCTGAGGGAGTGGATATTCCTCTTTCAACTACTTCTGATTTGTTGCGTAAGACGTGGGGGTCGATGGCGAACAATACGAAGACTAAGAAGCTGATCTCGGAGAATGATCCGGAGCAGTTGTTGAACTCGCGGGGATTTGCGAAGCAAGTGCGTTTAGCGATGAGTGAGGCTAGTGATGAGGTCCGTGAGGGTGCTGACGCTTATGCTGAAGTGTCTTATGACCAGACGGTGTTCAAGGAGTTCATCCGCTACTTCGCGCGTATGGCGGGTACGTCCAAGTTTGGGCGTGAACTTGATGAAGCGTTTCATTAAGAAAATTGGTAGTAAACGAAGAGCGGTGGAGATGTGCTAATGAATGCGACAAAGAGTTCTCCTGTATGTCTTCGCGGGTTATGGCGGGAGGTGAATCAAGTTGAGTGAATCTGATAATTCTCCCATGTGCTGGTGGTGCGGAGCTTCTGCGAACTCCCAGGCGCATAGCGTTAAGCGGTCCCGCATCAAGCAAATAATGAATAGTTCTAAAGAAGACTCTGGTGAGTTCCTCCAAATTTGTCGTGATCGAGAATTGCGCGTCATTCGGGGTCCTAAATCTAAGGCTGTGAAGTTTGAGAGGTCCATGTGCGCAAACTGCAATAATGCACGGAGTCAATCTTTCGACCAATCGTACTCGGATTTCTTGAACTACGTCTTGGCTAAAACCTGGAAATTTGAGGAAGAGCCAGTGATACGTTGGGATGAGATATATATTGGCAAAGATTCCGATCAACGCCATCTTGCCAGGTATCTCATCAATAACTTCTCATGCCGAGCAGTTGAGATGGGCATAGTGATTCCCGATGATTGGATTTCATTTATGAATTTCAGTGACGATGGGACAGGCTTCGATCTCATTCGCTTTTAGCGATTACCGGTTGACTAGAGCGATGAACAAGGCCGGGATGGAAGCATCTAGACCCGAACTTTGCCAAAGTAGGCTCAATCTCGCCATTCAAAGATTTCAATGATGTCGAGGGCCAGAAGATCTTTGTAGGTGAGCTATTGGATGGTGCGGTGGGTATCTACTTCGAGTGGAGGAGATTCTCCGACCGTCGGGCACAGATGCACAACCGCTCGATTTCTGGAGAGCAGGAATCAGCGGTTTTAGATCGTGGTTTGATTCCGTATCGCGATCTTCACAACACCATGGAAAAACGATGTTTCGTTTTGAAGAAGTTGCGAAAGAGCAAACACAAGACTGACTGATATCGCGTCAAAGGTGGAAGACCAACGTGACCTGTTACCGTTTCGGGGTAGTTGGTACGGGTATTCCGCATAGCGAGATTACACACCAACTACCCCGAAACGGCACCTTACTAAGTATTACTCAAATTCGACCCGCCAGCTGCACATCAAAGAAGGCGAGGGGAAGACACTGGGAAAGAAGACATCGAATAGCTTCGAGTTCACGTCCTGGTGGGCTGATGTTCAGAACAGGCCCATTCAGGACCTGCGTTCCTTTGCCAAAACTTTCTCTGCAAAGCACTCTTTGCTGAACATTCTGACGAAGTGCTGCGTACTTACCGTAGAAAAGACCTTGATGGTGGTGCGCCGTACCAAATCGTGGCGACTGAGCGCATTTTGCAGCCCATTTAAGTTGCTGATAACTACAAGCGGCTCGGAACCGTTGCTGCAGGTGGATATGTCTGAGGTTCAGGCAAGACCTTGACATCGTTCAAAACTGCGCAATTGGCTTCCAAGTTGCCGAGCGTGGACAAGGTTTTCGTCATGGACCGCAAGGACCTCGACTACCAGACAATGCGTGAGTATGACCGATTCGAAATGGGCGCAGCGAACTCAAATACTTCCACGGCAGTACGAAAGAGACAGCTGGAAGATTCCATCGCTCGAATTATCATCACTACGATCCAGAAGCTCTCCACCTACATTGCCCTGCACCAAGAAACGACCCTCAACTCGCCCGAACGATCAATCTTTCTTATCTAGATGGAGCTTCCTTTGCTTGGTACGGGTCCTTTATTTTATTCAAGTCCGCCATACCTTATAGAATTTAAGTATGCTTGTGACTGCACGATTCTTGCGTCGATTCGGGCGAGTGTCTCTCCCAGAGTAGTGTATGTGAACTGTTCTTCTGAGGAGGCGAGCTGTGCGCGGGTATTTTCTAGTTCATTTTGAATTAGTTTGATGTCGTTTTTTAGGTTTTGAATTGAGGCATTGACACTGACCCGAATGGGCTCTTTCGCTTCGTCAATTATCTGGCTCCGCAATTGCTCGATCGTCTCGAGAGACTCGTCGATTTCCTCAATTTCTTTTGTCAAGCGGGCTCCAAGCACTGAACTCACAGTCTCACGAACGTTTATTCTTCTTTGGAACGCAGAAACGCCGCCAGTAGGATCTCCAGCAAGTCTATACGCGTAGTCACGAATAAACATAAGCATAAGTACTATCATAATTAGTCCAACTAAAATAACTATGGTCCTCCAGATGTTTAGGCCATCTATTACAGAGAGAATCAGTGCAGCAATGCAGAGAATAATTCCAAAAAACAGAACTCCACTTTGTGCGAATTCTTTGCGGGCTCCTCCTTCCATCAGCGCGAGAAGGTCAATTTCTGCCGGGCGGAACGAGTACTTCATCGAACAGAACTGATAATAGATTCTAACCCTCTCGCAATAAGCTCGAATTGTCATTCGGATCAGAGACCAGCCGATAATAAGCGAGGATGAAACTGATAAAACTAGACCCCAAATCGTATCGTGCTCAGCTGATGCTGAATAAAGTGCGACAATGACCACGAGCGGCCAAAATAAAATGGGTGAAAGATATACTAATGGAACTTGCTGCCGGGAAATGAGTTTGGCTTGGTTCTCAATCAGCATAGTTTCCAATGTTTGGCGCCTTACGCTGTTTTCTTGGTTTTCCAGGGAGTTCTGCATCCATTCAATGTTCTTTATCGCACGAGCGGAACTTGACATCTGTTCAATGCTTGCGAGAATCGCGATTATTGCGGAGCTACCTGTTAGGAGTGCGGAGCTTGTTCCTAAAAGTTCTGCATCTAGTTGCAAAAAATCCAATTTTCAACCTCTTTGTAGTATCGCATTTAAGTAACCGAGACAACGCGTGAGCATCCCAAGCACGTAGCCATTAGTTCAGCCTCAACAGGTGCGGCGTAGTGGTCGTCTTTTCGGACCATTCTATTTGAGATTTTGGATTCGTTGAGCATGACTGCTGTAAACGCTAAACCTAAAACTTTAATGATTTGCACACCCGTTCCCAAAGATTCGGTTTGAACGATTTGGATGAGCTGGCCAAACATCGTCCGTGATTCTCTCCGGAAAGACACCTCGCCGGCTTGCGCAGAGCATCTTGTTTTCATCCAGATTGGCGGTTTACTAGTGAACGCAGCGTTCTGCATCGGATCCGGCGTCTGCTGGGCTCCCCTCAGGATTTTGAGTCTACTTTCCAGCATTGAGTACTATTTTCGTTGATTCAGCGGGGATCGTCCGAATCCGAGAGTATTCCCGATAGCATCCACTAGGAAGTTCTCAGTGTCCGAATACCAAGCAACTGCGGCACGCTTGATTGGCTGGCAAAATAACGTACTCTGTCGCGATTTAAGCGTTCTTCCTCCCAGACTGAACGGTTAGGTACATAGATATTGACCAACCAATAGCTATGGCAAGTCCGTGTTGCCTCACATTATGTTCCAGTCGGCATTGGGAAGTCATATCCCAGTGAATAGCCGAAAACTTGGACCTCAGCCAATGCGATCCGGATCGCCGAGACGTGGGCCGAGAATGACTAAGACGGCGAATACCACCACGAGCACTGTGGTTAGTGCGAGCCAGAGCCACTGGGCACGTGGTCCAGTCCACGCTGCAATAAGAGCGCCAGATGCTGCGCCAAGAGTATTAAATAGAAAATCGTCGATGTCACTGAAACCCAGTTGGAAGGCGTATCGGGAGATTTCAATGAGAAGCGAGAACCCAGCGCCGAAAAGGGTGGTTAGTCCGATTCGTCCATTAAGCAGGTAGACCAGAACTCCAAAAGGTACGAAGAGGGCGAAGTTGCCACCGTAGCCAAACACTTGCGTGAATAAGCTGGAAGACTCCCATAAATCGTTTAGGGGCACCAGGGATAGTCCGCGCACACGTTGGTTTTCCGGCACCCACAATAAGCCAATGACGAAAAATGCCTTGAGCATGGTCAATGAGATGATGATTGCGCAGTAACCAATCAGTGCAATGGTCACCGAGATGCGGGAAGCCGACCGTGAGGAGCGGAAAGTCATAGAGCTATCTTAGGTTCGCTGCGCAGGAGTCTTCACTCACTTCGCGGCGGAGTGCTAATCCCAGCGAACGCTTTCTGACAGCAGAATCTTGAATGCGTTTGAGAGCACGTCAATCCCCACGAGATCTGGTGCTCCCACTATTGCTATTGAAGTGCGGACTTGATCCCATCCCAAGCTGGCTGCAGCTGTGGAACAAACATTGGCCAGCCGTGTGCACCCTGTTCAAGGTAGTCAGTGGTGTGTTCGATGCCTGACTCAGTCAGCGCTGCAGAAAGGTCCCCGGTGCACTGGCGAGAGCCGGCTTCCAGAAGAGAACCTGCAATCTGATCAGTAATTGGCTTGTCGGCGTAGTGGTCAAGCTCTTCGTCAGTGATTTCTCCCGTGGCAGCGGACAGGTACAACTGGGTGCCGCGTAGACCTTCCGGATTCGAGACCACGTCGTTGCGGGACCAAGCTTCTGGCGTCGACCACGTATAGTTTGGATTGCCACCGAGATTGCCAACAGTGAGGTTCGCGGTGCCACGACCAATTGCGTCTTGAGTTGAATAGCAGCCCGAAATTCCAGCCACGCCATCAAAGAAGCCAGGATTGTTGTTGGCCATCATTACGGCGCCGGAGGCGCCCATCGATAAGCCAATGAGCCCGCGCTTGCCGTTATTGGATACTTCGGCCTCCACAATCGGAGCAAGTTCTTCCGTCACGAAGGTTTCCCACTTATGGCGGCCCAGCTTCGGATCGTCGACATCCCAGTCCTGTCACATTGAACCGGCGCCCTGAGCTGGAATCACTACGGTGGCATCCGTGTCTGAGAACACCCGTTGGACATGTCCATATCTAATCCAGTGGGAAGTCTCTGGAGAATCGATGCCCTCCAGGAAATAAACGACAGGACCACCAGTACCGAGGAGGACATCGACTCCTACGTTGCGTGCCATGGATGGAGACGCGATAGCCCAGCGATCGCGGCCTGCTTCGTTCGTGTCCGCGCGTGAGACAAGGCTGGCTGTGGTGATGGAATCATCAATAGGGAATGGGTAGATGTCCTGTTCTGCTTTCCACAAATCCGTGAGGACGTTGGCATTGCTTCCGAATAGACCGAGGATTCCGAAAGTCGCGCCAACTGCAGCCAAAGAAGAACCGTAATCACGGCTGAAATCCTGATGGATGTCCGGCATCGAAGAACTAGCCGAAGACAATCCACCGGAGGAAAGACCTTGGGACAGTCCACTGGAGAGCTCACCTTCGGAGGAACCGAGTGAGGACATCCAGTTATTAGAATTCTCGCTCGATTGTGCATGAGTAGCCGGTGCGAGGGGAAAGCGCGATTGCTGCCGTGCTCAGCGAAGGGAGAAGACTCATGCGGGAAACTTTCAAAATAGCGAATACGAAACTTAATATAGATTCGAATGTTTACCTGAGAGAATCGATTGAGTCTTTCCTGCGAAGTTGGTGCCCGCTGCCGCTATTCGGGCAAGTGGATAGCGGGTCTTGAAAGCGCTAATGGTTGATCAACCTGGAAAGTGGCAGAGGGAAAGCAGAAGGTTTAGATAATTCTTTCATTACTCAATCGTTCAACTGCGTGAACGCTTTTATCATTGCAGTTGCGAAAAATGCCATGTGCGATGGAAACGCAAAGTCGATTGGACCTAAGCAATACCTTGTTTCAATTGAATAAGCCGGGCGAATAAATTTAGCTCAGCTCAACCACCGTGCGCTTCTTCAAACATGAAAGTGAACTCATAAAGGTAAAAGGAGAGAAGGTACCGCTGAAATAATAGGTTGTAAACCAAAGTAGACCCAGCTATTCGAGGCATGCGTAGCAGCAAGGCCACGGACCTTTACTGGCTCTTCCGGTTCTAGAGTGCATTGATTTTGTGGGTGATTTGTCCGGAGTGGATGAGGCTGCGCAGGATGTAGTGGTTGAGGTTGCGAAATCCAAGCGCGATGCCACGAAGGTGTTCTAAGCGCCCGTTAATGGCTTCGACCGGCCCGTTCGAGACTCCAACATCAAAGAACGCCAGCAAATCAGCAAGTCTTTTGTGCAGGCTGCGGCCTAGTTGCGCGAGTTCACTATTCGAGCCTTTAAGCATGCGTAGCTCGTTGATAATCGAGCGCATCTTCGAATTAGCTTCACGCTTCTTACTCATGCGGTAGCAATCAATAATGCCTTGGTAGGCATGCCACGCAATTTTCAACACCCCATAGTCTTTATCAAAAGGCCACAACTGCCCAGCCGTGCTTGTTGTTTGTCAGTAAGCCATTGTTGTGGGGTCAGCAGGGTTTTCCGGTTCTTATACAACGGATCATCACGCAAACCTCGCCGGTGGTATTTCTCGCGCTGGAGTCGTTGTCGACACGCGGTGAGTTTATCGCCTGCTAGGCGTACTACGTGGAAGGGATCCATGACGCGCCTGGCGGTCGGCAAGAGCTCTTTACTCGCTGTCGCGTAGCCTTGGAATCCGTCCATCGCCACAATGCGTACTTGCTGGCGAAATGCTGGGCTGCGGTGCGCGAGCCACCCTCGTAAGGCATCGGCGCTGCGGCCTTCCACCACATCAAGCAACCTGGCTGGGGACGTGCTATCGCGGTGATGGCTGGTCATACCAACGATGACGGCTGGCATATCCATCACCGTGTTTGGCCCGGTTATGAGAGACATTTATGCTCATCAACGCCGATAACATGGACACCGTCTAGGTGTGTGGGGTCGTTATAGACCACATCGCGGCATGTATCGAGTGCTAGCTGGCAGGTTAAATCCCAGCCGATGCCGAGTGCTTTCGCGGTTGCAGAGATACTCATCCGGTCAATGGCTAGGCGTTGGAGAATCCAGCGTGTGACGCGGTGGGTGACCTTTTTATCTGGATCGGCACACGCTAGTTGTGCCTGGTAATACTTCACGTCGCAGCCTGGTGTGGTGCAACGATAGCGTGGCAGGCGTACATGCAGTTTGGTGGGGAATCCAGCAATCGGCAAATCAATCAACCGTCGGTGTACGTGGTCGCGGAATATGCCGGTGTTATCGCAGGTAGCGCATCTATCAATGTAGGTGGTGGCGTCTGCTTCGATCAGTGTGTAGTCGCCGGCGTCGCTAGCGCCGGTAATGGCTAGTCCTAGTTCTTCCGCTGCGGAAGATGGTGTCAGCGATGATGTTGCCAGTAGAATGCACGACTAGAGCCCCTTGTTGGTTTTGGGTAGATTCGACACCTAAACCATTACCGACAAGAGGCTCGTTTACTTATCTGCCACACCCAACCCGGTCAGAACTCGCTGATGCACTCCAGAACCGGAAGAGCCGCTTTAGTCGTCTCAATAAAGCCGCGAGGTTAGATAGCGCGCTCGTCGATAGGGGATAGGCAACGGGGCAGTCACCACGAGACACTGACTGCCCCGTTGCCGCTGTCCATGCCCTTTCTCGAGAAGCCAACTGAAGCCAGCAGGCCAGGCCCTGATGAAACCAAGATCTATCGGCGTTGCATAGAAGCAGGTCGGTCGCAGAATCGATGTAGCACATCAAGGATGCGGCAAAGGCTATTTCGCGAAAGTATTTTTAGGGCTGTGTACTGGGGATTTGTGTTGGTTGATGTGGGTGTGTAACTTTATGTGAGTCAGCGAGACCGACAACGCCCCGCACAGAACATGAGGTTCTGGTGAGAATGGCGGTAGGAAAACAGCCGCTGGCGAGA
>Ga0079226_10001478_pt1 | contig 18021 bp, 12 predicted proteins | sample Poulit2014_FD_76345 | JGI IMG/M metagenome (GOLD analysis project Ga0079226, IMG submission 76345) | Agricultural soil microbial communities from Georgia to study Nitrogen management - Poultry litter 2014 | ecosystem: Environmental > Terrestrial > Soil > Agricultural land | place: USA: Georgia...
AATGGGAATGGAATTATGGAAAGTCACCGTCCTTTAACAAACAAGCTTCACACAAGTTCCCATCGGGCTTACTCGACGTGCGCTTAGATGTGAAAGACGGAGTAATTGAGAATTGTATAATATATGGTGACTTTTTCGGGGTCGGAGAAATTGAAGATTTAGAAGAAAAATTAATCGGTGTTCGTCATAACAGACAAGCGGTTGAAGAAGCACTCCTTGGCTTTGATATTCCACACTACTTAGGGAAAATTACAAAAGAAGAGTTTATTAATTTAATCTATTAGTTTATAGCTTGGGTTTAGCTGGTTATCAACAAAGTGGGGAGCAAACTGTGTGCTCGATGTTTCGTATAATAAATAGTTAATAAATCAATTTCCAAAGTGAATTAAAATGAAATTGTGGAAGGTTTTAAGTATTCTACATCATTTTAGTTCACTTTTTATTTCTAATTTGATAAATTAGTATGTAATCCCTAAGTCTCATTTAACAGATTATCAAGGAGGACTATTTTAATGTTAAATGAGAATTTCAATAAATTATATGAAATATCACCGCTGACGATGGCTGTTATGCCAGTGAGCGATGTTGAAACGGGAGCCATGAATACAATCATCTTAGAACAAACTGGCAGCTATCGAGTGCCATCTCCACCGACGAAATTAATCGATTCAGCATGCCGCTTCTTCGGCAGCAGTCTACAAGGCAGAATCGAAGGAACCAGAGAAATTAGTCGGTTCACCCACAAAGCACCCATCGTAATTGACCCTTCAACTGGCATGTTCTTTTTTCCAACTATGTCACCACGCAATCGAAACTGTGCCTGGATCAATCATTCCTACGTTGAAAACATACAAGCAATCGACCAGAAACAAACGAAGATTGTTTTTAGCAATAACGAATATGTTATCGTGGATATATCTTATGGATCCATGGTTAATCAATTACAGCGCACAGCACAATTTCGCTTTTCTTTAGAAAACCGCATGAAGCAAATTCACTCAGAAATGAAAAAGAAACTGCCCCAACCAACTCAACAATCATAACTATAATTCATTGTAGGTAAATTGCAGCTATTATAAAAATATATGAAATCAAACTGTTAAATGAGCTTAAGGGACTTTTAAAAAACATGTTACAATAGAAGGTAGATTTACTCGTGAACTATAACAAAACAAAAGGAGGAAAACGATGTCTTTACAATTAATCGTTAGCCACGACACGTCATTAACGAACGAGTATGTCATGCAAGAGATAAAAGATTCTTTAGTGCAAGAGCCACTTGGAAAAGGCATTTTATATATTGTTCCAGAACAAATGACCTTCCAACAAGAATACAACTTGTTTAAAGACGAAGAAATTAAAGGAAGTGTTCGGGCACAAGTAGTCAGTTTCTCACGTTTAGCATGGCGTGTTCTTCAAGAAGTAGGAGGAAGCACGAGACAATTTATTACTTCTACTGGAACGCAAATGATGTTGCGTAAAATTATCGAACAACGAACAGAACCATTTAATGTTTTTGAAAAAGCGTCAACTAAACTTGGCTTTTTAAGTGAATTATCCGAGTTAATAACAGAATTTAAACGACATCAGATTACACCTGAACACATAGAAGAGCAGCTGAACCATACGGAAGAAAATAAAGCATTATACAATAAATTAACTGATTTTTACTATATATATAAGGAATTGCAAGATTCTCTAAGAGGCCAATATATTGATGGTGAGGATCAATTAGACTTACTAATCGATGCGATTGCTAGAACGGAATTATTAAAAGATACCCATATTTATATCGATGGTTTCTACCGCTTTACACCACAAGAACTAGCTATTGTCGGTGAGCTATTGAAGGTAGCTAAGTGTGTGACGGTGACTCTAACCGCTTCAGAAGCAGCGCTGGCTGAGCCTTTAGATGAACTTGATTTATTTTATCAAACGAAAGAAACATATGAAGCCCTACATAAGTTGGCCAAAGAAATCGGCGTTTCACGTGATAAGACGATTTTTCTAGAAGGAGATACAGAGCGCAAGGAAGCTTTTGTCCATTTACAAACATATTTTGATGATCGTCCAACCAAGCCCTTTGCGGGACAAATCAATAATGATATATCTTTAGCGGAAGCAGTTCACCCACGTGCAGAGTTAGAAGGTGTTATCCAAGAAATATTGCGCCTAGTAAGGGATGAAGGTTATCGCTACCGTGACATCGTCTTATTTGTTCGTGAGACTGACCAGTATTATGACTTGATTCAAACTTTATTTTCGGATTACCATATTCCCGTTTTTATCGATGAGAAACGGACCATGTTAAATCACCCTTTAGTGGAATTCGTCCGTTCTTTATTTGATGTTATTGAATCAAACTGGCGTTATGACGCTGTTTTTCGTATGTTGAAAACAGGTTTTATAAAAGCTTCGGATGATAGCTATCCCTTGACAGAAGATGCTATTGACCAGCTAGAAAATTACGTCTTAGCCTACGGAATTCGTCAAAAACAGCAATGGATTCAAGAAGAGGATTGGATATATCAACGTTTCCAAGGCTTTTCTGAAAGTGTCCAAACGGATGCAGAAAAAGAAGAAGAAAGAAAGATTAACAGTTACCGTAAGCAAATAACCAAGCTTTTACAGCCATTCGACGAAGCCTTTCGTGCTTGTGAAACAGTTTATGAACGAACCGAAACATTATATATGTTTTTAGAGCAATTGACGATACCTTATCAGTTAGAAGAAAAACGTCTCGCTTATGAAAAGGCTGGTAAATTAGAAAGAGCTAGGGAAGAGGAACAAGTTTGGTCCTCGCTCCTTGGTTTGTTTGATGAACTGGTAGAAATGATCGGAGATGAAAAGCTATCGATAGTCGACTATCATGCTGTTGTTGAAGCAGGACTAGAAGCGCTAGAGTTTTCGCATGTCCCACCGAGCATGGACCATGTTATTGTCGGTACGATTGATCATTCGCGAATAAGCGACAAGCAATGTGTCTTCCTCGTTGGTGTAAATGAAGGCGCCTGGCCACTTAAACCGAATGTTGATGGAATGATCAATGAGAATGAACGGGAATTTTTACAGCAATTTGGAATGGAATTAGCTGCAAGTAATCGCCGTGTTTTACTAGACGATCATTTTTATATGTACTTAGCCTTCACTATGCCCCACGATTATTTATGGGTTAGCTATGTACTGAGCGATGATGAAGGAAAGTCAAAAATTCCTTCGCAAATGATCTATCGCATGCAAGAGTTTTTCCCGGACTTAAAAAAGAAACTGACGTTTTTAACAGATCCAGAAGAAGTGAAAAAGGCAGAACGATTTATTACGACGGCCAAGATGACACGTGGCCCCTTATCCGTCCAGTTATCACGCTATTTACGCGGTTATCCTATCGAGGAAGTTTGGTGGGATGTCTTGAATTGGTATGTTAAGCACGAAGAAAAGCATGACACGACTTATCGGACCTTACAAAGCTTATTTTATCAAAACAAAGCGGTTGATTTAAGCAAGCAAACAGTCCGAGAAATTGTGCCACAAAAAATTAAAGCAAGTGTGTCACGAATCGAAATGTTGCACCGTTGCTCTTATCAACACTACTTAAACTATACACTGTCGCTAAAAGAACGAAAAACATATTCCCTAGAAGCTCCAGATATTGGCCAGCTGTTTCACGAAGCCTTAAAAATTATTACAGAACAGCTGGATAAAGAAGGTAAAGAGTTTAAAGATGTAACGAAAAACGATTCACAATCATACGCATCTCAATCCATGTCTAAGCTAGGGCATATTTTGCAACATCATGTCCTGTCTAGTTCTAATCGTTATCGTTATATTAAAGGAAAGTTAGAACAAGTCATTGCTCAAGCGACTTATATTTTAAGTGAGCAAGCACGTGCGAGTGGCTTTGCGCCCGTAGGTATTGAATTAGGATTTGGTTACAAGGGAGGTCTGGATCCTATTCATATACCATTGGAAGAAGGACGGGAATTAATTTTACGGGGACGGATTGACCGTGTCGATAAAGCGGAACAAAATGATCAGCTCTATTTACGTATCATTGATTATAAGTCTAGCAACCAACTATTATCATTAGAAGAAGTATATTATGGGCTCGCTTTACAGATGCTCACATACTTACACGTTGTCTTACTCCAATCAGAAAAGTGGCTTGGGAAGAAGGCCTCGCCAGCAGGCGTCCTATACTTCCACGTCCACGATGCTATGTTACGAAATGCAAATAATATCGCTGAAGAAAAAATTGAAGCAGAGGTGTTCAAACAATATAAAATGAACGGCTTACTGCTAGCGGAACCTGATGTGGCTGTATTGATGGATGAAAATTTGTCGTCAGGTAATAGCCAAATTGTACCGGCAGGGATAAAGAAGGATGGCGAATTCACTGCCTACTCTAAAGTTCGTAGCGCTGAAGAATTTACGACATTACGTTCTTATATTGATATGTTAATGGAACGCGCGGGATTGTATATCGGACAAGGACATGTAGATATTAACCCCTATGAAAGTGATAAAGGAACTGCATGTCGTTTTTGTCCTTATAAATCTGTCTGTCAATTTGACCCAGTGTTACGTGAAAATAATTATCGTCGTTTACCGTCAGTAAAAGATGACGATGTTTTGAAAAGAATGAAAAGAATGAGTCAATAAATATAGGTGAATACTAGAATAAGGAGTGTAAAAGACATATGAAGTGGACTCCGGAACAAGAAAGAGCAATATATGAAAAAGATAACAATATTCTTGTAGCAGCAGCTGCAGGTTCAGGAAAAACAGCTGTGCTAGTCGAAAGAATAATCGAAAAAATACTCGATGAAAATGAGCCGACCAACATCGATGAATTGTTAGTAGCTACCTTTACAAATGCAGCGGCTGAAGAAATGCGGCAAAGGATTGGTGTTGCCTTGGAAAAGGCCCTGCACAATAATCCTAGTTCTTACCATTTAAAGAAGCAACTATCGCTCTTGCAACGGGCCTCTATTTCGACGATCCACTCATTTTGTATGAATGTCGTCCGTCAATATAGTTATGTACTTGATTTAGATCCGTCGTTTAGAATTGGCGACGAGATGGAAATCGATTTATTAAAGCATGAGGTTATTGATGAGCTCTTCGAGGAACGTTACGGGGAAGCTGATGAAGATTTATCGATGTTTTTCGCTGTAATCGATATGTTTTCTAATGATCGAAGTGACATCGCTGTTGAAGAACTAGTCTTAGCTTTACACACATTTGCCAAACAAAATCCCTGGCCAGAAAAATGGTTACAAGAAGTCGCTGCTGCTTACGATCTAGATAAAGATATAGAAGAAGACGAACTAGTTTGGTTACAAATTCTAAAAGACGAAATAAAGGAACAATTTATTTCCTTAAAAGAGATGAATAAGCAAGCAGTTGAAATTGCTGAGGAAGCTGACGGACCGATTCATTATAAAGAAGCCTTAATAGAGGACGAAAAGATTATTGACAAGGTCCTTAATCATTGCGATCAGTGGGATGATTTACAAGAAATTATTAAAAGCAGTACATTAAAAGCTTTATCACGTCAACGAATTGAATGTGATGAGGCGAAAAAAGATGATATTAAAGCAATTAGAGCTGTCTTTCGTAAACAATTAAATACCTTGAAAGAAAGTTGGTTCAGTCGGAGTTTAGAAAATCACTTAAATGATATGAAAGTATTGTATCCTGTGGTAAAAGAATTAACCCAACTTGTCTTACAGTTTGAAGAAGCTTTTCTAGCTGAAAAAAGAAAGCGCAGAATCATTGACTTTAACGACTTAGAACACTTTACTTTGCAAATCTTAACAGAGAAAAGTGCCGATGGAAGTAAAGTCCTGCCTTCACCTATAGCTCGTTATTACGAAAATCAGTTTAAAGAAATATTAGTCGATGAATACCAAGACATTAACTTAGTGCAGGAAACCATTATTCAATCGATAAGTAAACAAAAAGGACCTGGAAATGTCTTTATGGTTGGTGATGTGAAGCAAAGTATTTACCGTTTCCGTCACGCTGAACCGACCTTATTTATCGAGAAATACGAAGCATATGAGAAAGACAAAAGTGTAGGCACTCGGATTGATTTAGCCAAGAACTTCCGTAGCCGAGAGACGATTTTAAGTGGGGCTAACTTTATTTTCAAACAAATATTCGATCAGTCACTTGGGGATATCGACTATGATAAAGCGGCAGAACTTATTTATGGAAATTTGGGCTATGATGATTATCCAATCGTTGATGATAAAGCAGAACTCATCCTCATTAATAATGAGAGCGAGGCAAAAGAAGCCGCGACGAGTGATTCAGATGCCAGGTTTGAAGAGTTAACGAAAATACAATTAGAAGCACGTCTTTATGCACAAAAAATTAAAAGTTGGTTTGGACACGGGGAGGAAGAAGCACTTCAAGTGTTCGATAAAGACGAAGGAGTTATGCGTGATATTCAATATAGAGATATCGTTATTTTATTACGTTCGATGAGTGGAGCCTCGACGATTGTCGATGAGTTTAAAAAACAAGGAATCCCAGTCTATTCAGAATTGCGCTCGGGGTACTTTCAAGCCATCGAAATTCAAGTAATGATTAATATGTTAAAAGTAATCGATAACCCATATCAAGATATTCCGCTCGTCTCTGTCTTACGTTCACCGATAGTGTCACTAAATGAAGATCAGTTAGCCCAAATCAGACTAGCGCAAAAACGCGCTTCATTTTACGAAGCCTTGTTAGAAATAAGTAAAGCTAGTAACGAATTAGGCTCCATAGCAGGCCAATTTGTTCAAAATCTACAAAAGTACCGTGAATTAGCTCGTGAAGGCTCCTTATCCGATTTGATTTGGACAATTTATCAAAAAACTGGTTATTACGATTTTGTCGGTGGCATACCAGGTGGACGCCAGCGACAAGCGAATTTACGTGCCTTATATGATCGTGCCCGCAGTTATGAAGAAACAAGCTTCCGCGGTTTATTTCGTTTCTTACGATTTATCGAGCGCATGGAGGAAGAAGATAAGGACTTAGGAGAAGCGCGAGCATTAAGTGAACAAGAAGATGTCGTGCGGATTATGACGATTCATAAGAGTAAAGGACTTGAATTCCCAGTCGTTATACTCGGAGAAGTGAATAAGCAGTTCAACTTTAGGGATTTACAGGAAAATTATATTTCCAACAAAGAATATGGCTTTGCGACTAAGTTTATCGATCCGATAAAACGTATCTCCTATTCAACCCTCTACTATTTAGCGGTTAATGAAGAAGAAAGACGAAATCTATTATCTGAAGAGATGCGAGTCTTGTATGTTGCTTTGACACGTGCTAAAGAAAAGCTCGTCATGGTCGGTCACTTAAATTCTTATGAAGATGCAGTAAAGCAATGGCAGCAAGTAGAAGAACATGGCGATTTGGTACTACCAAATCAATTACGAAAAAGTGCCAAATCATATCTCGATTGGATCGGACCTGCCTTAGTTCGCCATCAAGCAAATGATCTATTGCGTGAAAATAAGGTTATGATAAGTGCTATACCTGAAGACTTAAAAAACGATAGTTCTGCTTGGCAAATAGAAGTGGTAGATAAAGCGGAACTAATTGAACAGCAAGAAGTAGAAGCTATTACTCGAGAAGATGTGCAAGCGACTGTTCAACAATGGACGAGGTTGGAAAAGGCCAATACTAGTGAGGATGCGGCTATCATTGAGCGTTTAGAATTTAACTACCCTTATGAGCAAGCAGCCAACAGTCGGGCGAAGCAAAGTGTTACGGAAATTAAACGTCGTTTCGAAGCGGCAGATGAATATAGTGGGCGCCGCATCATTCCGTCGTTTGGGAAAATTTCAAGTGAGCGACCGGCATTTTTAAAGCAGAAAAAAGAGTTAACGAGAGCTGAAATAGGAACAGCCATGCATACTGTTATGCAGCATATTCCCTTAGATAAAACTTGGGACAAGGAAAGCTTAAGGGACTTTTTAAATGAACTACTGGCAAAGGAAAAATTAACGGCAGAAGAAGTGGACTATATTGATACAGAGGCAATTGAGTACTTTTTTCAAACGGAGATTGGCCAGTTATTGAAGGAATCAAAAGTAGAAAGAGAACTGCCTTTCTCCTACACGATTCCTGCTGCAGAGCTTTATGATGATTGGAATGAAGAACTGGATGAAAAAGTATTAATTCAAGGGGTAATCGACTGTATCATTTATACAGATGATGGCATCGTTTTGTTGGACTATAAAACAGATCAGATTAAGGATGACTTAGTCGATGAAATGCTGATCGAACAATTAAGAGACAGGTATAAAATCCAAATGAAATTGTATAAAGAAGCACTAGAAAACATTTTAAAAAGAGATATACAAGCATCATACTTATATTTCTTCTCCAAAAAGTTAACCATTGAAATGTGAATTACTGTAATGATTGGTTAGTTTAACTAATAACCATCTGTCTTTCTGCTAAAATAAAATAAAAAATATTAGCATTAAAAGATAAGATTTGTTATGATAAACTTAGATTGTGTGTAGAAATATTTGTTATCAAGACAAGAGTAAATACTGATTGATTGGATGAATAAGTTTTTTCAATGAAAAGGTTATTCATCCATGTTCTTTCGCAATCCATTAAAGAGAGCGTTTTACATAAGTATGCAGTTTATTTTAAATTCAATAATATTTGCTCATCTTATCACGAAGTTTATGCAAGTTTTGTGATATAGTAATAAATATTAAGCAGTCGCATCATCTTATAATTTAATTCACTATGAAGAGGACAAATAAAAAGGAGTGTGTTTTTTCATGTACCATAAGCCGAAAATTGTAGTACTAGGTGCAGGATATGCTGGATTAAAAACAGCGAAAGATTTAACAAAACTTTTATCACCAGAAGAGGCAGATATCGTATTAATTAACAAACATAATTACCATTATGAAACAACATGGTTACACGAGGTTGCAGCTGGAACGATTAACCCGAACCAAGCGCGTTTCATGATTAGTGATGTCATTAATCCAAGTCGTGTTCGTTTAATTTACGATGCGGTAGAAAAGGTAAATACAGAAGATAAGCGAGTCATTTTAGAAAACGGTGAAATTACCTACGATTACTTAGTTATTGCTACTGGATTCGAAACGAATACATTCGGAATTAAAGGCATGGCAGAAAACGCATTATCAATCGTCGATATTAATTCAAGCCGTCACATCCGTGAACATATTGAATTGCAATTTGCTAAATATAGTGCCGGTGAACTAACGGAAGATTCAGCATTAACGATTTTAGTCGGTGGTGCAGGATTTACAGGAATTGAATTCGTTGGTGAATTAGCTGAAAAAGTACCTGAATTATGTAAAAAGTACGATATTGATCGTAAAAAGGTAAGAATTATTAATGTAGAGGCAATGCCGTCTATTTTACCAATGTTTGAAAAAGATTTAGTAGAATATGCTATGAAATCATTAGAAGATCGCGGTATTGAATTCCGTTTAGGAACAGCGATTAACGAATGTACAGCTGACAGCTTTATCGTTGGAGAAGACAATGAAGAAATCAAAGCTGGTACAATCGTTTGGACTGGTGGCGTAACAGGAAGCTCTGTACTTACTGCTTCAGGCTTTGAGATTGAGCGTGGAAAAGTCATGGTAGATGGCGACTTACGTGCACCAGGTTTTGAAGATGTATTTGTATTAGGTGACTGTGCATGGGTGATGGATCCAGAAGCTGACCGTCCTTTCCCTCCAACAGCGCAGGCAGCTTTACAACATGGTGAAGTTTGTGCACGAAATATTAAGGCATTATTAGACGGTGAACCGTTAGAAAGCTTTAACTTTATCGATCGTGGAACAGTCGCTTCATTAGGTGTTACTGACGGAATTGGAAACATCTTAGATGGGACAAAACTGACAGGAAAAGCAGCTGCATCAATGAAGAAAATCGTTGACAACCGCTCGTTATTTAAACTAGGTGGAACGAAAATTTTACTTAAAAAAGGAAAAGTTCGTCTCTTTTAATCAAATAACTGGCGTAAATAAGTAATTAATAGTGAGAGGGGTTAAATTCATTGAGAACATTTTTAAATTCGTTATTAATTATCCTTGCATCGGTCGTCGGATATGCTGTCGTTTCACGTATTGTTGAGGAAACACGCGATTTCCGTTAAGTAGAGTAAAATAAATTACATTTTCATAAAATAGTATGCGTGACAGTCTTTATCAAAATTATTCATTATCACAAATACTATCTAAAACCGAATGAGTTCCTTATTAATAAGGGTAAGTGCTCATTCGGTTTTTTAATGTCTTTTTCTAACAGATTGATAGGCGTGGCGGTAAGTATAGTAATATAAAGTTAAATAGAGCGAAATAAATAAGAGCGGTAAGGTAATATATATCGGAATTAGGCGCATAAAAGCTAATAAATTTAAAAAGATTAAAAGTAAACTGATAAGAAAGAATATAATCGCTAAGCTTAATGATTTCAGCATGGAAGCTAGACCTCCCTTTTTATAATTTATGTACATAAAGATATATTTAGCACAAATTGTCAAACATATCTTTCCAAGCTAATAATAATCATGTAAACTAAAGACAAGTGAGCTTAAATTAAATAACTAGGAGGAATAATGATGAGTATTTTAAGAAGATTCAAAGCTATTATGTCCAGTAATGTTAATGCATTACTAGATAAGGCGGAAGATCCAGAAAAAATGATCGATCAATATTTACGTGATTTAAATAAAGACTTAGGGAATGTAAAGTCAGAAACAGCGACTGTTATGGCGAATGAACAAAGAGCCCTACGGGAACTACAAGAGTGTGAAAAAGAAGTTGAAAATATGGAAACATATGCGATGAAAGCGCTTGAAGCCAATGACGAAGCAGATGCACGAAAGTTTTTACAACGGAAGGCTGTTTTAGCTGAGCAAGCAGTTGAATTACAAAAAGCACATGAACTTGCTGTCACGAACAGTGAACAAATGAGAGAAATGCACGATAAACTTGTCGGAGATATTAATGAATTAGAATCACGTCGTTCTATTTTGAAAGGAAAAGCTGCTGTTGCGAAAACACAGAAGAAAATGAACGAAATGGGCAGTTCCTTAAAAGGGGCAGCTTCCACAAAATCAGCCTTTGATCAAATGGAAGATAAAATTAATCAGTCATTAGATGAGGCAAAAGCAATGGCGCTTTTAAATAAAACTGATGATGACGATATCGAGAATCTAATGGATAAGTATACAGATAAAACGGAAACAGAAATCGATGACGAACTAGAGGCATTAAAACGAAAGATGGAAGAAAGTAAATAAAGCGTCCCGTGCTAAATGACTTTATGAACATATGAGGTGACAAGATGCTCATTCATTATAAATGTCCGAACTGTGGAAGTGATATGGCGTTTGATGCCTCATCAGGTACTTTATCATGCTCAAGTTGTGGCAGACAAGATGATATAAGTGAGTTTGAAGATGAATTTATAGAAAAACAATTCACTGTGGATGAGGCCAAGGAATACCATTGTGAAAATTGTGGTGCCATAGTATTGACCGACAAAGATACTACGGCAACCTCCTGTAGTTTTTGTCAAGCCAATGTCGTGCTAATCGACCGTTTAGCGGGTGAGTTAGCGCCTGCAAAAGTAATTCCTTTTTCGATTACCAAAGAACAAGCACAAGAAGCCTTCAAGAAATGGTGTCGTAATGGTCGCCTTACGCCGGATGGGTTTATGACGGCTGATCGTGTAAAAAATATTACAGGAATGTATGTCCCTTTTTGGATATACGATTTACATAGCCAAATTGAAGTAAGCGCAGTTGGCACAAAAGTGCGCACCTATACACGTGGTGACTATATTTACACAGAAACAAAATATTATGATCTTTATCGTGATATGGAAATGTACCATGTTAAAGTACCTGTCGATGCCTCGGAAAAAATGGACGACAGCCTAATGGATCAACTTGAACCTTATAACTATAAGGATTTAGTTGAATTTAAAACACCCTATTTAACAGGTTATTTAGCGGAAAAACATAATTTTACTGACCGTGAATTATTCCCTCGAGCAAAAGCTAAAATAAATAGTTATATTAATAAATATATTAGCAAGTCTATGAGTCACTATTCAACGGTTAGAAAAAAGAGTGAATCGATAAATACAGAACAAAAAAAGGGATCCTATGTCTTATTCCCTGTTTGGATGATTGTCTATGATTTAGACCAGCAGGAACATACTTTTGCAATGAATGGTCAAACAGGTAAAGTCGTCGGTAAACCTCCGGTAAGTAAACGTAAAGTAATGACCTGGTTTTCTGCTATAGCACTTGCTTCCTTTGCAGTCATTAAAGTAATTGCCGGTCTTATCGGAGGTGTTTGGTGGTGAGGGTGAATATGCGCAAGATTACTAGTTTAATGCTTATGATGGTAGTATTTATATTTGCCTTCCTATTACCGACTGTATCCGCAGCTGAACAACGAATTTATGACGAGGCGAACTTACTCACGAATAGTGAACGAGAAGCATTAGAAGCCCAAGCCGAAAAATATAGTAAAAAAAGAAAAACAGACTTCTTAATTGTCACCATCACAGAAGAAACAGCTGATGATATCGAAATATATATGAATAACTTATATGATAAGGAACAGCTAGGCTATAACGAGCCACATGGCAATGTCGCCATGTTAGGTTTAGATATTGATCGTAGAGACGTCGCTATATTAGGCTTTCAAAAAGCAAAAGATCGACTAAAAGCAGAGCGAACAAATAATATTCGCAGTGAGATTACAGCAGATTTATCCGCTGGAAATTACGTTACTGCTTTTGAAGATTACCTGTCATCAGCAAGTAATTATATGCGATATAAACCTGGTGTGGACCCAGACAACGTTTTTTACCAAACATGGACTCAATTAATTATCGCTCTAGGCATTGCAGTCGCAGTCGTCGGGATGATGCTGACGCGAATGAAATCGGGCATAACAACCACAGCAGGGACCTATCGTGATGATTCCCGTACAAGAATTAATCGCCAGCGCGACAATTATTTAAGAAAGACGGTAACCCGAGTGCGCAAACCTAAAAATAATAATAACAATCGAGGAGGGCCTGGTGCAGGTGCCGCTCGATCAGTTGGTCGTACAAGTGGAGGTCATTCTTATAGTCGCAGTCGTGGGAAGTTTTAAAAGGAAAGGAGTGGTTATAAATGATGAGTTTTTTTAAAGGTCAATTAGCCAATGTCGTAGAATGGGATGAATTTCGTGAAGATATGATTTTTTGGAAATGGCCGAATAATGAAATTAAAAAAGGAAGTAAGTTAATCATTCGTCCTGGTCAAGACGCTATATTCTTCTATCAAGGTCGTATAGAAGGGATTTTCCAAGATGAAGGTGAATATGCAATTGATTCGGATATCATCCCATTTTTATCGACCTTAAAAGGGTTTAAATTTGGGTTTAATACAGGTTTACGAGTGGAAGTGCTCTTCGTAAATACGAAAGAGTTTACGGTAAAATGGGGTACGAAAAATGCTATCAATATCCCGACGCCTCAGCTACCAGGTGGCATGCCGATTCGAGCGAATGGAACCTTTCAGTTTAAGGTTAACGATTATGTCAACTTAATCGATAAAATTGCTGGCTTGAAAAATAGTTACATTGTCGATGATGTAAAGATTCGGATAACGTCAATATTAGACCAATTACTCATGAAGTGGATTAGCCGAGAGGGGAAAGACTTGTTTAATTTACAAGCTAATTCATTTGAAATTAGCCAAGGAATTAAGCAAGATCTCGATATGCAAGTAATTGATTTAGGGATGACGATTATCGGATTTAATGTTATGAGCTTTAACTATCCGAAAGAAATTCAAGATAAAGTTATTAAATCGGCATCTCATAGCATGGTTGGTGATGTCGGTAAATACCAGCAAGTCGAGATGACAGATGGTATTGCATCCGGCAAGATTAAAGGTGGCGGCGCAGCCTCTGATATGGCTGGCATGATGATGGGAATGACGATGGCCAAGGAAATGATGGACCAAACAGGTATGTCTGGTAATAAAGGCCAAGAAGGCTCCCAACAAGCAAATCCACAAGAAAGCAATCAAGGCAGTGGAGAGGGCAGTCAACAAGGCTCCTCAGGCAAGATACCGAACTTCTGTCCAAATTGCGGCGAGAAAACATCAGGCGGTAATTTCTGTAGTAACTGTGGTCATAAATTAGCCTAAATATAAAACAAAAATGTTAGTGATGATGGGATTCATTTGAATCTCGCTCACTAACATTTTTAAGTTTTACTCTAATTTATTCACCATTTGGCCGGCTACAGTCGTCAAGCGATCGAACATGGCCTTGGCGTATTTTTCTTCTATCTCAGCTTCTTTTAAGGCAATTTCCATACAATCTAACCAAGCTTTTCCACGTTCAGGTGTAATAGGGAATTCTAAATGACGACGGCGTAACATAGGATGACCGCGTTCTTCTAAATAACGTGGTGGACCCCCGAGAAATTGCGCTAGAAAGAGTTCCTGTTTCCAAATCGTTTCGGTTAAGTCTTCTGGAAAAATAGGAATAAGTAAGGGATGTTTTGCGATATGTTTATATAATGAATCAACAATTCGATCGACAGCTTCCTGTCCACCGATTGCCTCATAAATAGTACCTGGCTCTGACATAAAGTCAACTCCTTTTTTAATTACTAGTTATTAAAAGCCGCATTGAAAAAGCGTGCAATTTTTGCATCTGCTTTTCTTTCGACGATTTTTGTTTCATCGAGTAGCTTATGTAATGCTTGAATCCCCGCTTCTTTCGAAGAGGCTTCAATCTCAAGTTCATAATCAATGATACCATGATAAATACTTTTATCGAGCATATAATCAATACTTGCTTCATGAAATTCATAGCGTTCAGTTGTTAATGCACCATAATAACGTAAATCACTTTCATTAATACCAAGTTGCTGCAACTGTTTTCTTGTGTGTGTTTGAGGCACTGCTCGGTTCTGTAACCACTCATGAGCATCTCGGCTTGATAATGTATCATGGGTTTCTAAAAGACCTAATTCGTGAGGTTCCTTTAGGGTTAGTGTGTAGCGTCCTTCTTTTTCACGGATACGCAAAGCTGCTTTTTTATCCTTTAAAGCAAAATGAGCAGTTTCAAAGTAATGGTTTGTTTGAATGACTGCTTGCTCGGGAAATGGGAGTGTATTACGCAATTGGATAAACTCATCTTCCCTTAACATCGTCTTAAATTCAATTTCTATTTCTTGTGACATAATGGGCTCCTTTTCTCGACATCTAGCATTAGTTCCATTATCTTAAAATTTACAATCTTATGCAAAAGAATAAGCTTGGTAAAACACGTAAAGCATGAGTTTACTATAAACTTGATTTAATAGTTATGTTATAATTTGTATGTTAAACTAGTAGATAAAATAAGTCATTATACATAAGTGTTAATATTGGAGAAGTATTAAAGAAGGGGGACATTATCGTGAATTTTGCAATCGTTTCACGCGGCGATGAACATTCGAACAATGTTAAATCAAAAATGAAACAATATTTAATTGATTTTGATTTGATTTACAATGATGAGGAACCAGATCTTGTTATTTCTATAGGTGGAGATGGCACTTTTTTAGAGGCTTTTCGTCGATATGTACATCGTTTAGACAAGACTGCTTTTTTAGGTGTGCATACGGGTCATCTAGGTTTTTATACGGATTGGACAGTCGATGAATTAGAAAAACTCGTCATCGAAATTGCGAAAACGCCATTCCATGTTGTCGAGTATCCACTATTAGAAGTAATCATTCGTTTTAATACAGATGAAAAACCACTCCGCATGCTGGCGCTAAACGAGACAACGATTAAAACCTTGGGAGAATCGGTTGTTTTTGATGTGCAAATTCGAGGTGAACATTTTGAAACCTTCCGTGGCGATGGCTTATGTATTTCCACACCTTCAGGTAGTACGGCATATAACAAGGCCTTAGGTGGTGGTATTATTCACCCATCACTAGAAGCCATCCAAATGACAGAAATCGCATCGATTAATAACCGTGTGTTCCGAACGATTGGTTCACCGTTAATTTTACCAAAACATCATACATGTTTATTGCAGCCGCTTCGAAAAAACCGTTTTATCATTGCCATTGATCACACGGTCGAAACATATTCAGACGTTAAATCAATCCAATGTCGAGTAGCTCGAGAGCGTGTTCGCTTTGTGCGTTATCGTCCATTCCCATTCTGGAGTCGTGTTCGTGATTCCTTCGTAACGGAAGTAAAACCACTAGACGATTAATATGATGCAATTTGTTATAAAAGAAGAAGAGGCGAATGTTATTTTACGTCATTATTTACGTGAGCGATTAAGACTGTCGACCCGGTTTATTAAAAAATTAACGAGTGAACCGGGCTATTTAACGATAAATGGTAATCATGTAACTGTTCGTTATGACATCCAAAGTGGTGATTTACTAAGGATTGTCCTGCCTCCGGAAAAGCGCAGCCCTTCGATAAAAGCTGAGCAAATTCCCTTACATATTATTTATGAGGACGACTGGTTACTTGTGATTAATAAAGCAGCCGGTATGCCATCAATTCCTTCTTACCTATATCCTTCTGGAACGGTAGCTAATGGCTTGTTAGCTCATTACGATAAGCATCATCTAGCTTATACGATTCACATCGTTACCCGTCTGGACAAGGATACATCAGGCTTAATGCTCATTGCAAAACATCAGTACAGCCATTCCTTGTTGTCACAAATGCAAAAAAAGCAAGAGATAAAACGTTACTACAAGGCCTTGGTCAGCGGGAGCATAAAAGAAGATAAAGGAGGTATTCGCCTGCCAATTCGTCGAAAAGAGGGTTCGATTATCGAACGTGAAGTAGGTGCAGGTGGACAAGATGCGGTTACGAACTATCATGTTTTGAAGCGGTATGAAAACTTTACATATATTAAGGTACAATTAGAAACGGGACGAACACATCAAATCCGAGTGCATTTTCAGGCCCTTGGTCATCCGTTAATCGGAGATAGTCTCTACGGCGGCGACATGGATATATTAACACGGCAAGCACTACATTGCGCAAAGTTACAATTTATCCATCCTGTCACAAAACAAGCCTTATCATTCGACGCAGCCTTACCCGAATCATGGCTACCCATAATTGGCAATAAATGATGGATACAATTGCTTTACCAGGACTGTTTTACGGTTAAATAAAAATTTGTTACGATGGCAATATAAGATAATAAAGAAAACTATAGTGAAGTAGGTGAGCATAGTGGACAAGGATGTCGCAGTACTTGATACACATATTAATTTGCAAAAGTTAATCGACGACGGGGATTTAGATCAGTTTCGGGAACATTTTTTAGAAATGCACCCCTATGATCAAGCGATTTTTTTCCTTGAACAAAGAAAAAGTGAACGGCTAAAAATATACAATTATTTATCTCCACGTGAAATGTCTGACATTATGGAAAATATCGATCTCACCCACACTGAAAAGTTTATAACAGAGATGGAAGTTAATTTTGCAACCATGGTCTTTGCAGAAATGGCTGTGGACGATGCGGTTGATATTTTAAAGGAATTATCGATAGATGAAGTAGCTAGTTTTTTGACCCTAATGGAAGAAGGACCTGCTGCACAAATTAAAGCATTACTTCACTATGAGGAAAAAACGGCAGGAAGTATTATGACGACAGAATTTGTGTCGATTATTGAGACGCAAACAGTCGCAGAAACTTTAGCCTTTATGAAGGAAAAAGCTCCCGATGCGGAAACGATTTACTATACTTATGTGCTCGATGAGCAGAAGCGGCTAGTCGGTGTTCTTTCCTTGCGTGATTTGATCATATCCGAAGCGGATGAATTAATTAAACATATCATGAGTGAAAATGTATTATCTGTGTCAGTCGGAAAAGACCAAGAAGAAGTCGCACAAACGATCCGTGACTATGATTTACTTGCGGTTCCAGTTGTAGATTTTCAAAATCATTTACTTGG
>Ga0079226_10001479_pt1 | contig 18016 bp, 14 predicted proteins | sample Poulit2014_FD_76345 | JGI IMG/M metagenome (GOLD analysis project Ga0079226, IMG submission 76345) | Agricultural soil microbial communities from Georgia to study Nitrogen management - Poultry litter 2014 | ecosystem: Environmental > Terrestrial > Soil > Agricultural land | place: USA: Georgia...
AAGTAAGAGAGAAGTATGCAAAACAATTTGAAGAGTGATGATCGGAAGTAAGAGTTTGGAACAGCAATAATACGACTATTTTTATTTAATTTTTTATGTAGAACAAAAGAAAGCCGAGGGCGCGGGGAGGGGGGATAACCCTAAAAATCAGTTTTTTTATTATGTAGCTGATTGGCTGGATTGAGTTTGATATTCGATTGAACTTAATCTAGCCAATTTTTCTTTTGATCATTTAGTTTTATGCTAGTAAATATAATTTACTATTCTTCATTTTAATTCTTCATAACTAACTAGTGTTTCCCCATAATACATTTCTTGCTTTAAGATACCGAAGAAATTCCCCAGGACATTCAGCCATAAAAACGCCCCCGAAGGTTAGAATATAAAAATCTAACTTTCGGGGGCAGTATACACTACAATTATTCAGTTTATGTATTATTATTTAAATTTAAGAGATTCAGACACAATTAAATTATTGATTAATAAAGCAATAAATAATAAAATTATGGAGTCCCAAATATACAATGTTAGCTAAATAAGCAACGTATATTCTCATACTTACTACTATTTTGTACCTGATAAATTACTAATATTAGGATAGTTTTGTACATATCTTAGTTAACTTTTGTACGATAACTTTCAAAAGAGATGTATCCGATGGAATATAAAATCATGGTAAATGTTATAGTAACGATTTTTGTAGTGGTTGTTTTATATTTCTAATAATCCAATTAAAGATCGACCAAATTTCTATACCAACGTCATTTAAGGAAGAGTTAAATTTACTCTATATTTGGGGATCCCGTAACAAATCTCCACGTGTGTCTACACATATCAGAAATATTATACTCATTTTTCCAATTTAATTCTCTATATGCTTTTGAAACATCTGCATAGCATATTGCCAAATCTCCCTGTCTTCTTTCAACAAATTTATATGGTATACTTACACCATTCACTTTTTCAAAGGTTTTAATTAATTCTAATACACTTGTCCCTTGACCAGTCCCTAAATTATATATACCAACATAATCTTTCTGGTTTTTTAATGCTGCAACATGGCCTTTCGCTAAATCCATCACATGAATATAATCACGTACACCAGTACCATCACGAGTTGGGTAATCTGAACCGTAGATGTCTAGCATTTCATATTCACCTTTTGCAACTTTACAAATAAAAGGCATTAAATTGTTAGGGATACTATTAGGTTCTTCACCAATCAATCCACTTGGGTGAGCCCCAACAGGATTAAAATATCTCAATATGGAAACCTTAAAATTTTTATTTACTTTCGCAATATCGAGTAAAATTTTTTCCCCCATAACCTTTGTTTCACCATATGGATTGGTGGATGGTAATAATTTCATTGTTTCATTGAACGGAGAGTTGTTATCCCCATAAACAGTAGCAGACGAACTAAATATAAATCTTGTTACATTATAATTCAAACATAGTTTGGCTAGGTTAATAGTACTACACACGTTGTTATAATAATACTGCAATGGCTTTTCCGTCGATTCACCAATTGATTTGTATCCTGCAAAATGAATAACACCGTCTATAGAATGCCGTTCAAATATATCAATTAGATCTTTCTCAATAGTAATATCTATCAAATAAAAATCAACATCTTTTCTTGTTATTTCTTTAATTTTTTTAATTGTACTTAAGTTGCTGTTTGATAAATTATCCACAATTATAACTCTGTGTCCCAATTCTAACAAAGTTATGCATGTATGCGAACCAATATAACCAGCACCACCTGTAACCAGTATATTCATAATAATTCCCCTTTTAAATCCCTATCTTTTAAAATCTATCATCCATTCTCTGATAATTGTATCTTTTTCAACATCTTCTTTTGCAATTTTGCCAATTATTTTATCGATATCAGACGGTGAAATTCCTGTGCCTGGTCTTTTAAATGTCAACATATCCTTTTGGATAACTGTTCCTCTACTGATATCACAATTAGCAACCAAAGATCGTCTAGCATTTTTTCTCGAAGCTTCCTCAGTTTCTAAAAAGTTAACTTCATAAGAACCACGAATTTGGTCTATAAATTCAATACCTTTAATAATTGTATCAGCATCTTTAGTATCCATGGCATGATAATGATCATTCCCAGGTAATGTCTTATCTAAGGTGAAATGTTTTTCCACTACTATTGCTCCTAAATTATAAGCTGTCTTAACAACATCTGCATGATTATCAGGTTTAGTATGGTCAGAATAGCCAATTATAATATTTGGATATTTTTCCTTTAAAGTAACTATTCTATTTAAGTTTGCGTGTGGAAAAGGGGTTGGATACTCCAAAACACAATGCATCAACACAATGGGTTGATTGTTAAATTTACGAATTATACTAAGTGTCTCTTCTATTTCTTTTTCAGTAGATGCACCAATAGATAATAGGATAGGTTTATTTTTTTTAGCCTGATATTCTACAAATGGATGATTATTTAAATCTGAAGAGGATATTTTAAATACATTCATCAATTCATTTAAGTAATCTGCTGACTCTATATCAAATGCGGTAGATAAAAACTCTATACCTAGTTTCTCGCAATAATCATATAACTCCTTATATTCTTTATAGGAAAAACTATCAAACTTACTAAACAATTCATATTGTGAATTAGTTGACTCCTCATTTTTGTCCCAATAAGATGGTGATTCTTTTACTGCAAGCGTATCTGCTTTGTATGTTTGAAATTTAACTGCGTGTATACCAACATTTTTCGCTTCTTTAATCATCAATTTAGCAGCTTCCATTGGAGTTATATTCAACTTCGTTGCAATATCATAATAATTAACACCTATTTCTGCAATCAATACGAATTTTTTGTTTATTGCTTTTTTTAATATTTCGCTTTCCAAACTAAACTCCTCCAGTATCTCTTTATAAGTTTTCATCAAGTATTATATCTATTACTCTTTTAAGACCTTTTTTCAAATTCTTCTTCTTCATCTGATTCTGCATTTGCTTCCTAATTTGAGGACTTTTTATAAGCCAAAGTAATGTTTCTTTAATTGTATTTATTTCAACCTCATGTCCCAGTCCCAAATTAATAAAACCATTTTCCAAATGGCCAAATTCATGAGTTGTTTCTCTTTCATTTTGAGCTAATAAAATTGTTGGAACTAACATAGACGCCAATTCTAACATTGTTCTACCTTGAGATGAAATAGCTATATCCGCTTTACTCATGTATTCGGTCATTAATTTAACATCTGTAACAATATCTACATTATATTGCGATTTATTAACTTTATTTAACAATGATTGTGTATCTTTATAACCCAATCCTAAAATAAAAGTGAAATGAATCTCTTTTGGCATATATTTAAGGCATTCAAATAATTTATTAGTTAAGTTTGAAGGATCCGTACCTCCAAATAATATTAATACTTCTTCTACCTCTTGATTGAACTCACTTGGATTAGCAATAAGAAATTCATCTCTAATGCAATAATAATCGCTACCCCAAAAGTGATTTTCAAAATGATTACTCTTTTCATACAAATCATTAATTACAGCATCCGCATATTTAGCGCCTTCACCAAGATCTTCAAAATTTATTGTTCTAACATCTTGGTCGGAGCATAATTCCATATATTCTGCTGTTGTATCTAACATGTCATTAATTAAAATATCACAATCATATTTTTGAATTAATTTTTCCAATTCGTTATCATGCTTTATAACATCATAATTAAAATGACTTTTTTTAATTTTTTCTATACCGATATCAGATTTCTCAGAAATAATAAAACGAATTTCATGGTCAATAAAATGGTTCGCTAATAATAATCCTCTATAAATGTGTCCCAACCCAATTGCAGCATAACCTTCTACTCTTATCAAAATCATCTTTTTTGTCAATTCTTTCTCTGCAATCCACCAATCTTGTGGTGTATCAATATCTATGGCTTCTCTAGATGGTAATTCAAATATTTCCAGTTTATTCCCGAATCTACTATTTTCTGTGATGTAATTTCTCTTGGTAATGACGAATGCCCCTGTTTCTTGTAAATGCTTTGGCAACTGTTGGCGGTTTAACCTTTTTTCATAGTTAGGTATAGTTTTTCCGTTTTTGATAGTCCATGAAAGATGTGGTGTATTTACTCCACTAATTAACGTATCTAAGTCATTTTCAATAACATGTTCTATAGCCTCATCTAAAATTCGAGTGGATAATAATGGTGAGGTGGGTTGCATAGTAATTACATAATCATAATTAATATCTTTACTGTCTTCAATTGTTTTAAAAGTATGATAAATAACTGGATCTAGCGTTACATTATCTGACGCTAATTCACTAGGTCGTTTTAAAGCAACAGCACCATATTTTTCAGAAATTCGAATTATCTCATCGTCATCTGTTGAAACTACTACATCCAAGTCAAATGAACTACTTTTAGCAGTATTAATACTGTAACTAATTAAAGGTTTATTGTTAATTAATCTTACATTTTTTTTTGGAATACCTTTAGAACCTCCACGAGCAGGTATTATTGTCAAAATTTTCAATTTAAAACTCTCCCTAACTTGTTGTAATGCCTTTAATATATTCTTTCATTACCTCATATTGATTATCAATGACTTGAGCAACTTGGTTAAATTCTGCATATTTAATATTCTCTAATTCATCTATTTTACTATCCAACTTAGTTATAATGTTTTTGTCTATTTTATAAGCCAATCTTCTATATATGGATAATACTTTTGAATTATTATTAAATAAAGAAAAAATCCCCGAATAAAACTTATTGATTTTATAACCATTAATTCCTGGAGATTTTAATGCTTCAGTAACACCATTTCCCCTACCATCCTCATGTAGTAATATACTAGGTAATCGTTTACTCAAAAAATAAATATGAGCATGTACCCTGTACCCAATGTGAAGATCACAATCATCATAAAAATCTAGTTTATTTGCATCATATGAAACATCAGCTATTTCAAAACCCATTTCAAGTGCTTTATCAGCTAACAATTGTGTGTTTTTCGCGTCACTTTCAGGGGTGAAATCATCAATTTTGCCAATACCTCTATGAAAAGATACAACTATTTTACTTTCAGCAAATTTGTTCTTTAAGTATTTCATTACATCAATACTTTGCTCAGAAAACATTTCATTTTGAGCAGGGGTAAAAACAATTTTTTTAATTTCATAAGGAGATTTAAATTCCTTATTTATAGAATCTATATCATACCAGACAGGACACCCTGTCATTACAACATTTTTATATCCATTATTGTTTAAAGTTCGCTTTGTTTGATAATCCCTGCAACTCATACCATTAGAATTCACTTCTAATTTATCCAATAAATCCTTTGTATTTTTTGTGAATTCATAAAGTTTTTCAGTTGTTTTATCTCCAGGAGTACCTTTCCAACCCGTTCCTAAGGTCCATATAGGAACTTTAATATCATTTAAGTTTTTCGACAACTTATAAACCCTAGGGTACATATTTTGTTGAAAGCCTGGTCCTCCTAAAATTATAATCCCCTTGCTATTATTAATAAAATTTATTTCATCTAGACTTTCCCAATGGGGCCTGACAACATATTCATATTGTGGCGCAACACTCTTAAGTAATTTTAATGCTCTTTTTGTAATTAAAAAGTCTCCCACATTTTTTTTTGCACCTGTTAGAGCTATAAAATATTCTGAGTTTTGTTTTAGCAATTTACTTATTCCTCCATTTTTAATTTATCAAAATGATAACATTTGTTTAAAGTTTCCATTCTTATAAGATTTAATAATAAACCAAACTATATACATACATGAGGCCACAACAATGATGTAGTTATTTAACAAATAAAATGCCAATAAATTAATTAATAATAATATTTGTAACCGATACAATAAACTTGCTTCGATTTTGAATATTTCTTTTATAAAATTATTAGCCAAACGTTTAACGAAATAAAACTCACAAAAATAAGCGATATAAGTAGCCAAAGATGCACCTAAAATCCCCATAATAGGTATCAATACAAGATTAAGTAAAATATTTACCAAAGCAGTGATAACTGTTATAATCGCCACTTTATTCATTTTTTTAAAATATATCAAGGAAGAAACTGACATAATATATCCAAGATGCCATAAGGTTCCTCCTATTAAAAGCCAAATAAATATATAATTTGATTGATAAGATTCAACCCCAAAATGCCTTATAAAGAATGGTAACATAATGATAACTAAGAAACTTACAAGTACCATACTTGAAACGGCAAAATTAAAGATGTTTGTAAATAAAGTTTGCTTCATTTTCTGTTGTTTCATTATCTTATAAAAACGTGGCGCAAAGGCTAAATTAAATGAGGTGACTAATAACATTAAACCCGAATTAAATTGCGCACCAACACTATAAATACCTAACTCATATAGACTTAAAAAATGTTCTATCAAAACTCTATCTCCAGCATTATTAAACCACCCTGCTAAAAAATGTGGTATTAATGGTATTGCTAACAATAACGAACTGGTTATATAATAATTTTTAAACTTCTTGAAGTCTAATTTAGTGAAATATATAATATATACTGTATATATTATAGCCATAACGGTACGTGCATATATTAGTGCTCTAAGGCTCCCAATAGCACCAAGATCTTTTATAATCAATAAATATATTGTGAAAAGTACTATTAAAACTGTTTCAAGTAAATTTAAACTTACAAATAAAATCGCCTTTTCTCTTATTCTAAACATTGTAAGTGGTAAAATAGGAAATATGCTTAGAAGACTCAAAATAATCAAATACTTGAAGTATGGAACCTTTGGGATATTGTTAAATATTAAAGGGGCAATTATATTCTCGCTACTAAGTAATAAATAACTAAGAAAAATTGAGAATACAAACATAAAAATAAATAGAGACAACACAAAACCTTGTTTTTCTTCATGTTTATCGTAGTCTATGTATGATCTTGTAACACTTGTTCTTAACGAATTCAAATATAATATTGATAACACACTAACCAAAGCATTAATAGTTTGAATTAAACCATATTCTTCTGGGGATAAATACCTCATATAAATAGGTAACATGATGAAAACAATAGCTTTTGGCAACATATTTCCAACTGTATATATAATAGTATTTCTTATCAATTTTATTCACTCTTTTCGAATCATTAGATTCATTTTAAACCATCTAAAACAAATAATATGGATTAGTTGTTGACAAAAGATTATCATCTAAGTATGTTGTTAATTTTCCACAATATTTATATTAGTAACTTTAAAATGACCTCACTTTAAATTACTTATTAAGATAAGAAGAAGGTTAGGGCCGACTCTTACTCAAAAAAATAATCACTGTCAAAAGGTTTAGCTTTAAAGTTCTTTACTGCCTTTACACATTCATCCTCATTATTTATAGCTATTACAATTTTATTAGTTACAAGATACTCCATATATTCTATACCTTCAATATTAAAAAGTATGGTTTTACAACCAAAAGTTAACCCTTCAAAAATCGCTGTTGAATACACCCCTATCTGATATTCAGATTCTGACAAATAGCTATGTAAATCTGTATTATTATTTTCTATAATTGTCACATTCTCAAATTCCGAGGCTTTTATCAAAAATGGATAACTAGATTTCCAACGATTATATTCTCCTGGATGAAGTTTATATATTATTTTATAATCCGGTAACTTTTGAGCTAACTTATATGTGAATTCACTTAATTTATTACCAATAGTCCCTTGAGACAAAATTAAAATTTGCTTCCGATTTTTTTTAACCTCTTTATTTTTTTTAAACTTTTCTTTTAAATATGGAAAGCCATAAACTTCATATTTAACGTCTTTAGGAAATTGAGTAGCTTCCCCCCAGTATTTTCCAAATGTTAATATTTTTTCCGGAAAATATTCCAGTTTTTGTGATAAATGTGGAAAGCTATAAGCAATATGGTAAGGAGTTATTACACCATGTTGAAATTCGATAACTTCCACGTTACAAGATTTAGCGGCTGCAATCAAGCTACCTTTCCCATACGATATAACAACGTAAATTTTTTGTGGACTTCTCTTCTGAAATAGTTTTTTATAATATTCAAATTCTATATTAAATAATTTAATAACCTTTTGCACCCTATTAACTAATTCCACTTTTACATTGAATGTCTCGAACAATTTACTCTCAAGTTGTATTAGCATTTCTATTTCACATTCATCCAATTGATAGTTAGTTTTATACTTTTGAATAAATTTTTTCAAGATTAACGCATCGGTATATTTTCTGTTTTTATCACTTCTTTTTGTTAGATGTTTCCATAAATACGGAGATTCTATGACATCATATTCGTTTTTCTTTAATGTTTCTATAAAATAATTTGTATAGATATCTATATACGTTCCTTGAGTCTTCATTTTTCTTGGATGATCGAAAATCAAAATGTTTCTTGTATAATTTCCTCTTAAAGGATTTCTTAAAAATGTATTGAAAATTAATTTAGGTAGGAAAGACAACTTTTCTTTCATAGTATTTTTTTGCGAATGGGCTAGTTCATATAAATTTAATTCTCTAGTAATTTCAAAAAACACATTAAAACGTATCAATTCCCATACTTTTGCATTTTGAATTTCCAAATCAAACAATTTTTCTTCCTTTTCTAAATTCCAAAAAGTTCTACATAATGTTTTTATAGAAAATTCTTTTTCTCTCAATTTAAAGCTCCTCAGACTATTTATTCCAAACTTAATTTTTTATTAAATAATTCTGCAGTATGTTATAAGATTTGGGTCTAGGTCAATATTCCGGACGCATCCCCTTTTAAAATTGTTGTATATAATTTAACTCAGAGGTATCCAAGAAACTATACTAACATCATAATGATGATGAAATTTATGTATTTATACTCAAAAGTTGTTTTAATTACAATATAGAAATCTATATTTATTATATAATAGGTTTATCAATTAAGTTAGATTTTTATTATAGTGGTTTGTAGATTTCCCAGCCATTTGCAAACGTCTTGATTCCATAAAAATTAATATTAAGTACATTAATACAAAATCATACCTTCCAACCAGAATAACAATGTCTGTAGCTCCTCTAACAAGCAAACTTAACATTAACACAAAGTACAAAAATTGCTTATTAATTAGAAAGTATAACAAAATTCCTATTAATAATATTATTAATATTATTCCACCAATTCCAAATTTAGATTGTAAATTTAAAAAACTATTATGTAAATTAGTATATCCATAAAAGTAATTTTCACTAAAATCAAATCCCAAGAAAAAAGTCTTGAAATTCAACTTATTAAGATAATCATTGATAATTTTTAATCTTGGGCTGTCCTCAATGAAAGTTGTTCTTTCCCCAAATCTATAAATCACTTTAGTAATGATTTCTATTGTAAAATTATAAATTGTGTACCCAAAAAGTGTTAAGACAATTAAAGAAATACTCAAAGTCAGCTTACTAATTCTTTCATAATATTTAACTATATACATACCAATTAATAGAAACAAGGATACAAGCATTCCAGATCTCCCAAGAGTCCAAAAAGAAACTAATGTAGAAAATATTGCAGGAGAAAATATTATATTATTATATTTTTTATAGTGTAATGCTATCAACATAACACTGAAAGCCAACACAACATAATTTACTATGTTCTCACTTGATCTCTGAGATATATCTCCCGGAGCTACGCCCCCTAAAAAATAGGCAAGCGTTATAGCTACTAAAGTTAAATAAATAGCAACGAAAATTCTATAGCTGTTTTTACTCTCAATAAAATGCATACCAATTCCAATTTGAGCATTTAAAAGTAAATAAAATGTAATATCTCCAGTACTTTGGTAAAAAAGAAATTTCAAAAGAAAAATAAACAACAATAACATACTACCTATTAACACAAATATATATTTATTAAATTTTATAATTAAATAATAAATTAGTAAAACTAATCCACTAGCTATTAATATAAACAAGTATAAATCTCCTACATAAACGAAATCTATCAAACCAGCTAGTATACCAATTACAACTAAAAAGCTTAAGATAACTTCTATATTAAACACCTCTTTAGTCAAGCGGACACATGTTATTTTTTACATATTAAAATATCCAATAATTACATCTGCAATTCTTTTGGAAGCTTGTCCGTCTCCATAAGGATTGGAAGCGTGGGCCATTTTATTATAAATTTCTACATTTGACAGTAGCTCATTAGCTGTTTCAAAAATATTTTCTTCTTTTGTACCAACTAACTTTAATGTTCCTGCTTCAATACCTTCGGGTCTTTCCGTAGTATCACGCAATACAAGTACAGGTACACCTAAAGATGGTGCTTCTTCTTGTACACCACCCGAATCTGTAAGTATAAGGTATGCATTAGCCGCAAAGTTATGAAAATCTACAACATCTAGTGGATCAATTAATTGAATTCGATTATCGTTGCCTAGAATCTCTTGTGCTGCCTGTTGTACCACTGGATTTAAATGAACTGGGTAAATCACTTGGACATCTTCATGTGCTTCAACCAAACGTTTGATTGCATAAAATATTTGATGCATATTATCGCCCAGATTCTCTCTACGATGTGCAGTCATTAGGACTAAACGTTTTTCACCTAAAGAATCTAAAATTTTATTTGAATAGGGTTTTTGAACTGTTGTTTTTAATGCATCAATTGCAGTGTTACCTGTAACAAAAATTCGGTCCACAGGTTTACCCTCATTTAGTAGATTCTCTTTAGCCTTTTTTGTGGGAGAAAAATGTAAATCTGCCACAACACTTGTAAGTTGGCGATTTATCTCCTCAGGAAATGGTGAGTATTTATCCCATGTACGAAGTCCTGCTTCAACATGGCCTATAGAAACCTGATTATATAATGCAGCCAGAGAGCCAGCAAATGTTGTACTAGTATCACCATGAACTAGAACAATATCAGGTTTTGTTTTCTTCATTATTTTATCTAATCCCTCTATAGCCTGTGTAGTTATTTGGGTTAGCGTTTGTTTTTTCTTCATAATATCTAGATCGTAATCGGGTGTAATATTAAAGAGTGTAAGTACCTGATCTAACATTTCACGATGTTGTGCTGTAACTGTTACAATTGTTTCAAATTCCTTTGGACGCTTTTTCAATTCTAAAATAAGTGGTGCCATCTTAATTGCTTCGGGGCGAGTACCGAAAATCGCCATAACTTTAATCGGTTTTGACAATATTTCCACTCCTAAATGAGAATTATAAAATCTCTAAAATATATTTGATAATTAAATCTTGTTCCTCTTTACTCATATTTGAACCAGAAGGTAAACAAATCCCCTGTTCAAACAACCGGTCTGAAATGCTCTTACCTTCTACAGCTGTATAATATAATGCATCTTCAAATAAAGGTTGCAAATGCATGGGTTTCCAAGCAGGTCTAGCTTCGATATTATTTTGTCCTAGTGCTTCAATAATTTCCGTACGATTCACTCCAGCCTTGTCTGGATTGATTGTTAATGCTGTTAACCATCGGTTGGATTTCGTATTTGTTAATTCTCGTTGAAAGTCGAATCCTTCAATAGATTCGAAGGCTTTTTCGTACCTTGAAAACACAGTTCTCCTTTGACGAACACGGTCGTCTAAAACTTTTAATTGTGCTCTTCCAATCCCAGCAACAATATTACTCATTCTGTAATTATAACCTATCTCACTATGTTGATAATGTATTGCAGCATCTCTTGCTTGTGTAGCGAGAAATCTAGTCCGTTTTATACTCGCTTCATCATGTGCAACTAGAGCTCCACCACCGGAAGTTGTAATTATTTTATTTCCATTGAAAGAATAAATTCCATATTTTCCATGTGTGCCACTTTTTTGACCTTTATATTCACTACCAAGTGATTCTGCTGCATCTTCTATTGCCGGGACATCATAAGCATTACACAAATCAATGAGTTCATCGATTCTTGCACTTTGACCATATAAATGAACAACAATGACTGCCTTTGGTAAATCTTTTTTCAATGAAGCATCTTCCAAGGCTTTCTTTAAAGCCTTTGGACACATGTTCCATGTTTCTTCTTCAGAATCTATAAAGACCGGCGTTGCACCCTCGTAAATAATTGGATTAGCCGTCGCAACAAACGTCATAGTGGAGCAAAATACCTTATCACCTTTAGTAATGTTTAATAAACGCAAGCTCAAGTGAATTGCCGCTGTACCAGAAGAAAGAACTGCCGCCCCAGTAATATCATTATATTTAGCTAATTCTACCTCAAAAGCATCAACGTTATTGCCAAGTGGAGCAATCCAGTTTAAATCAAATGCATCTTGTATGTACTTTTGTTCATCTCCACTCATATGTGGTGATGAGAGGAATATTCGTTTTTGTTCAGACATTACATCATCCCATTCCATTACTTTTAATTATTTTTGCTGGGCTTCCTACAACTGTAGTATTTTCTTTTATATTGTTTATCACCGTTGCACCTGCTCCAACTATAGACCATTCACCTATATTTTGGTTAGGTATAACTACTGCACCTGCTCCAATATGCGTTCCACTTTCTACTGAAACAGTTCCCGCTAATACCGCTCCAGGTGAAATATGGACATAGCTACCTAGATAATTATCATGTTCTATTACTGCATTGGTGTTAATAATTGAATGGTAACCAATTTTCGCTCCAGAATTAATAGTTGCATTGGCCATTACCACAGAGCCGTTTTTAATCGTCGCATTATCACTAACCACAGCATTTGGGTGTATGAGTGTTACATAACGCTCCTTTTCAATTCCAAATCGCTCCACCAAATTTTTGCGAATATTGTTATTGCCAATAGCTATGAAAAAAAAGACATCATCTTTTTTTAAATCGTGCAACATCTCAGTATTCGCAAATATTACTCCATTACTTATCGTCTTTTCAACAATTGTATCATCAAGTACTGCGTATAAAACATAATCTTTTTGCATCCGCACAATATCCTGGATCACTTTACTATGACCACCTGCTCCGATTAAAACAACTCTATTCACGATTTTCTACCTCTTCATCTTTTGACCCTTGGAATTTATCCATTGTTGCTTTTCCTGCTTGATTAATTCCTTCTGATTTAAAAACTCTCTTTAAAGTCATAAATAAGATTCTTATATCCAACCATATTGTGCGATTTTCTACATACCATATATCTAGTTCAAATTTTTCTTCCCAGCTTATTGCATTTCGCCCGTTGACTTGAGCCCAACCAGTTATTCCTGGTTTTACTTCATGGCGTCTTGCTTGTCGTTCAGTATATAATGATAAATATTCCATTAATAGCGGTCGTGGGCCTACTAAGCTAATATCCCCCTTTAAAACGTTAAACAGTTGTGGTAATTCATCTAAACTTAATTTCCTTATAAGTTGCCCAGTTTTTGTTAGACGCAGTTCATCAGGAAGCAATTCTCCATTCTTATCTTTTTTATTGTTCATAGAACGGAATTTATAAACTTCAAAAGGCTTACCATGTAAGCCTGGTCTTGTCTGCTTAAATATTATTGGTCTTCCTATTTCACATGCGATAAGACACATGACTACCAACATGGGAAAGCTGAAAATAATAATCAAAAAAAACGACATAAAAACATCAAAAATACGCTTCATTACCTTTAATTTTCCACCCCTCATTAATATTTTAATCTAATTTTGTTCAAAATTAGATGTTTGAGGAAGTATAGTCTTGAAACTATAGTTCAATTTTTCTCTAATTAAACTTTCCTTTTTTATATTTGTTGCGTCATTTATACATAACATTTTATATTTCTGTTTTGTAACTGTATTATAAATCTTAGAGTTATTATCGTCCAAAACTAAAAGTTTCCCTAAACTTTTAGTGGGAACGAAATTGCTAGTTACCAGTTGCCAATACCTAAATAAATATGGATTTACATCACTATGATTCCGAAATCGATGTGAACTTGTTTCTTTCAAAATATCTTCTTCCAATAACCACACTTTCTCAAAACTACTTTTTAAATATGATGTTGCAATATGTGGATTATCGATCCCAGTAAATTCTCTCCAAGGCGTGAGCATTAATGTTCTAATCAGTTTTAGTCCATATTTCAAATTAAATAATTTAAAAAAGTTCTTTTTAATATATTCCTGTTTATTAAAGTGTGAGTTAATAATTTTCATATTATTAAAAAGCATTGATACATAGGTGCTATCCGTAGGGGGAATTGTATTTAAATTAAAGATATCACAAGGTAGACCTTTTCTGAAAAAATCCTCTTTTTTAACAGGTTTAAGTAAAAATGTATCATCATTAAAGTATACAAATTGCTGTGAAAGACCTTCAATTCGATGAAGATTTAATTCAATAGCACGTGAATTAAAAGTGGGCAGATATTCATTAGGTATAAAATCCTTATGATTAACAACATTAAGTTTGGGATGATCTATGTCTAACCATTCTGGGACATGACCCCACGTAACAAAATGAATTTTATTAACCCAAGATGCGAATTTTTCAATGCCACGAAACCAATATTTCAAAATTCCCCAATCTCTATATCTTATTTGTCTATTGTCTTCCGATTTATGTGGGCTATATTTATCTTTTTCCTTTCTCCATTCCTCATCATTTCCATCAACCCAAGTAATAACAAAATCAATTTTCTCCTCTAGCATAATTAACACCCTAGTCATTCAATATTTGAAGTATATATTAATGATAAAGCAATAATAAATTTTCAGTTTCTATCTAGAACTTCATTTATTTCAGATAGAAATTCCCTATATATATTTTCTCGGACTCCATTTTTCAGAATGAATTCTTTACCTCTCTCACCATATTTATCCATTTTGGTTTTATCATTAATCATATTAATAATTTTCTCACTTGCGATTGCTGGTTCAGTAAAATCAACATATATTCCTGATTCTGAATTTTCAATTATGTCTTTCGACTCTCCCCAAATGCCACATATTATTGGCTTAGAAAGTGCCATATACTGAAACAGCTTATTTGGTCTAACTAATTTAAAGCTTTCTATTTTTTTTAAATTGGTTAAACAAACATCAGATAACTCCAGATATTCATTAACAACATTTGAAGGCACTGAACCTTCAAAATAAACATTATCCAAAAGTAGATTGTTTTTATAATTTATTAGGTCCTCTAATTGATTTCCATCGCCATAAAAAACAAAGGATACATTATTATTATCCATTTTACTATTAAATGCATGTATAGTATCCAGGACTGAATATAAGTCATTTGCTGGATTATGAGCACCTATATACATTATCTTAAAATCATCTTTCCATGGTCTTTCATTAATTAAATGTTTATTTGTTTTTGTATTAAAATATATATCTCCATTAATTCCTAATGGAGATAACCACATTGGCTTATCCACTTTTTTTAATTCATCTTTTACGTAATCAAGCATTCCATTAGACACAGCATCGATGGCATCAGCCTTATTGTAAATGAATTTTGATGCTTTATCCATATACTTAATTGCAATTTTATTATCTAAGCCCATATCTTTAAGAAATAACGGCCATAAATCTTCTACATCAACAACTAACTTTATTTTTCTTAGTTTAATTGCCAAAGCGTTAAATATTGAAATAGGGGGGACACTTAAAATTATTAATTCTACATCTCTAGAAAATAGAATCTTTATGGAAGTTAGTATGTCGAAAAATGTTATATTCAACTGTCTTAAAATATTACTTTTTCTATATGGAATACTTTTAACTCTTATTAAATCAAACTTATTAACTTTTCTTTTCGAAAACAATTTACTTTTTTTAAAACTTTTATGGATCTTACCTGAATAATGGTTAAAACCACAAATCCAATATTCAATATTTTTATTTGAATTTTGGGCTAGATAGTCTGCTAATTCATAGTGTCTCGTCGCTCCTGGCTCATCAGGAGTATTTCCATAATGATTTATTATAATTATTTTTCCCATAAATTCTCCTTAACATATTTAACAATCTTCTCACAACTATTACTTCTAACTTTGTTGAAATAATTATTTAGACTAATACGTTCATTTTTATAGTATTCAGCGTCATTTAACAAATATTTTATTTCACCTTTAAAGTCCTCAAATTCTCTAACTTTAGGGCCTGGTGTGTATTTATTATAATCGAAATTCAAACCCCTTTTTTCAATATATTCTTCAAGATCATAAGGAATAAATAGTTGCGGTTTTTCAATAATAAGATGATCAATATATATACTAGAATAATCAGTTATCAATAAATCAAATAAATTTAATATTCCCATGATATCTTCAACAATATCTTCATTTATAAATTTTATTCTATTACTCTTTTGCAACTCTTCAAACAAGCTTACATCGACCTCAGACTGATGTAATCTAATAAAGATAATGATTTTTTCTTCTTCCAAAAACTCATTTAGAGATTTTATATTAAAATCTCTAAATGGGAATAATTTAGTCTTTTTAAATTCCCTATAGGTAGGAGCATATAATAATAATTTATTAGATTCTTGTATATTAGGAATATTATTCTTTACCCAAGCTTCATTAATAGTTTGTGTTAATAAATCATTTCTAGGCTGTCCCAATACTTTAATTTTCTCAGCTGGCACTCCAAAACTCCTAGCCATTAAATCCACTAACTTTTCTGACGTAGTTATTATTATTGAATAGTTATTTGAAAAGACTCTTCTAAAGTAAGTCCTTTTAAGTTTATTGAAATTATTTTCCAATAAACCTATTTTCTTTAAAGGAACTCCATGCCATAAATTCACTACATCTCTGTTTTTTTTAGAAGATAATATGTATACCGGTAATCCAGCGGATGTAAACCAAATTCCAGCTTTTAATGCTTCTAACATTCCAGAAAGAGAATTCGTTTCAATAAAAAAGTCACCATAAATACTTGTTAATTCATCTCTTTTAACTTTATCATTAATAACAAATCTACATTTTATATTTGAATTATTTTTCAACATATATTCAAATAAGTATCTTGAGTTATAATTAAATTGAGTATTAAAACTAGAAGAAAATAACCAAAAGTTTTTATCCGTTTTTATAAAAAGATTCATAAATTGAATTATTATACATTTAAACAAATAAGATAATTTTCTCATAAAACGTCCTTTATTAAAATTTACCCATTATATTTTTTGCTATCAATTGTATGAACGCAAAAACTATTATAAACTCCAATAATAGTAATCTCTTTGTTCAAACAGTTTTTGATTAAATTTACCTTTTATATCAATCATAACTTTTTCTTTTTCATATAATGTATCAAAAAAATCGATACTATAGTCGTCAAATTCCCGATGTGGAACTGCTAAAATTATTGCATTTAATTCTGTCAATTCTTCTTCACTTACTAATTGAATATCATATTCATTAATGGCTTCTTCTTGTTTCACTAAAGGATCATATACTAAAATTTCTACACCATATTCTTTTAACTCATCTATAATATCAATCACTTTAGTGTTTCGTATATCGCCGACATTCTCTTTAAATGTAAAACCAAATATCCCAACTTTAGCACCTTTAACCGGTTGCCCAGATAAAATAATTTGCTTAATTACATTAGTTGCAACATGTTTACCCATTTCATCATTTATCTTTCTTCCGGCTAAAATAATTTGTGAATGATAACCTAATTGCTCTGCTCTATAAGTGAAGTAATATGGATCAACTCCTATACAATGCCCTCCAACTAGACCAGGAGAAAAGTTTAAGAAGTTCCACTTGCTAGATGCAGCATCAAGAACATCTTTCGTATTTATGTTCATTTTGTTAAATACCATTGATAGTTCATTCATAAAAGCAATGTTTATATCTCTTTGTGCATTTTCAATTACTTTAGCAGCCTCAGCAACTTTTATTTCAGGTGCTTTATGTATACCTGCTGAAATAATCTCATTATATACATCATGAATAATATTTAAGCTTTCTTCATTAGATCCTGATACGACTTTAACAATTTTCTTCAAAGTATTGATTTTATCACCAGGGTTAATTCTTTC
>Ga0079226_10001480_pt1 | contig 17999 bp, 14 predicted proteins | sample Poulit2014_FD_76345 | JGI IMG/M metagenome (GOLD analysis project Ga0079226, IMG submission 76345) | Agricultural soil microbial communities from Georgia to study Nitrogen management - Poultry litter 2014 | ecosystem: Environmental > Terrestrial > Soil > Agricultural land | place: USA: Georgia...
CCCTCAGAGTGGAGCCTCTGAGTGGAACCATTGAGTGCCGACTGGGTGGCGACTCCACCGCCGATCGAGAGTGCACGATGCGGACCGGCCCTGCGCGCGAGTGGTCCGCATGCTGCGCTCTCGAACGCGCGTGGCCCGACTGCGGGGTGACGTCACCACAGGTGGGGACCACAATGGACGGAAAGCCACGCGGCGACGTGGTGGACATCCGGACCACGAAGAAGGGGCTGAGCGCTATGACACCATCCGACGACACCACGCCCGCCAACCAGACCACGCAGGACAGCCCCACCACGCAGTCGGCTCAGCCGACGATGCGAGCCATGCGCCAGGAGGAGTTCGGAGGCCCCGAGGTCCTCCACGAGGTCGAGGTCCCGCGCCCGGCGCCCGGCATCAGCGAGATCCTCGTGAAGGTGGAGGCCGCGGGCGTGAACCCGACGGACTGGAAGCACCGCAGCGGCCGCCGGTTCCTGGGCGACCCGCCCTACACGCTGGGCTGGGACGTGTCCGGTGTGGTCGAGGAGGTGGGCCTCGGCGTCACGCTGTTCGCGCCGGGCGACGAGGTCTTCGGCATGCTCCCGTACCCGTACGGCGCCGGTTCGCACGCGGAGTACGTGGTCGGCCCCACCCGGGCGTTCGTGCCGAAGCCCGCGTCGATCGACCACGTGCAGGCGGGTGCGATCCCACTGGTCGCGCTCACGGCCTGGCAGTCGCTGGTCGACACCGCGCGCCTCGGCGCGGGAGACCGCGTCCTCGTCCACGCCGCTGCCGGCGGAGTGGGGCACGTGGCCGTGCAGATCGCGAAGGCGCGCGGCGCGTACGTGATCGGCACCGCCAGCAGACCCAAGCACGAGTTCGTCCGCGGCCTGGGCGCCGACGAGGTCATCGACTACCGCGAGACCGACTTCGTCGAGGCCGCAGCGGACATCGACATCGTGCTCGACACGCTCGGCGGTGACCACCAGCTGCGCTCCCTGGACACCCTGAAGCCCGGCGGGATCATGGTCTCGACCGTGCCCGTCGGGGCGGAGGGGCTGCAGGACAAGGCGGAGGACCTCGGCGTGCGCGCCTCCCTCATCCTCGTCGAGGCCGACCACGGCGGGATGCAGGAGATTGCGCAGCTGGTCGCCGACGGATCGCTGCGGGCGACGATCGCGGAGACCTACCCGCTCACGCAGGCGTCCCGCGCGCACGCTGCCGGCGAGACGAACCGCACCACGGGCAAGCTCGTCCTCACGATGGACGACCGCCCGGAGGAGTGAGCGGCGGAGCATCCACCGCACTGCCCCGCCGAACTGCCCCGCCGAGGTCCCGGTCGGCTCCCAGCGGACCGCTGGGACCCAGCGGACCGCTGAGATCCAGCCGGGACCTCGGCGGCGTCAGATGCGTCCCACTTCCCGGCGGCGCCAGCCCACCAGGCCGGCCGCGATGCCCGCGGCACCGATGAGGCTGAGCCAGACGACGGGTTCCCAGGCGATGTCCTCGACGGGGTACTCGGCGAGGTGGCCGAACGGGTCGAGCTCGAGGACGAACTCCGGCAGATCGAGCAGCGAGCCGAACGTGCCGATGACCCCGGAGAACCCCACGAGCAGCCAGCCGACGGGCGCTGCGAGTCGCGGCAGCCAGCCCAGCAGGGCCGTGACGACGCCCAGGATGCACAGCACGGCGGGCGCCTTGAGCACTCCGGCGGCCAGCAGCTCGCCGAAGCGGGACGCTCCGTCCTCCTCGAGTGAGAGGGCGGCACTCCCGCCCAGCGCCGCACCCACGACGACGAGGATGAGGAGCGCCCCGCCGACGGTGACTGCGAGATGCGCCCCCATCCACGCGGTGCGGGACATGGGTGCGGACAGCGCGTATTCGGCACGCCCGCTCGACTCCTCGCTGCGGACCTGCTGGAGGCTCCCCACCCCCGCAGCGGTCACGAAGACGGCCATGAACAGCGCGATGTAGGCGAGGTACCCCAGCATGATGTCCTCGCCCACGAAGACGTCGGCGAGCTCGGAGGGCAGGGAGTCCGCCGCGTCCAGCATCGTCTGCGCGTACGAACCGAACATGAGCGAGGCGAGCAGCAGAGCGATCGTCCAGCCGCGCAGCGTGCCCTGCAGGGTCCGCAGGGCGAGGCCCAGCGGTGTGCCGAGTGAGGGCCGGGCCTCGGCCCTGCCCAGTCTGGCCGGGAGCAGCCCGGCTCCCACATCGCGCCGGGTGGACAGCCAGAACGCCAGCCCGGCGAGCACGACCGCACCGCCGGCCAGCGGCAGCAGCGGCCACCAGAGGTCGTCGACGTACGGCGCGGTCTGCTGAGCCCATCCGAGGGGCGAGACCCAGGACAGAGCGGTGCCGCCGACCTCGGGAGCATCCCCGGCCATCCGGATGACGTAGGCGAGGCCGAGCAGCCCGCCGCCCAGCGCGGAGGCCCCGCGGGACGACTCGCCCAGCTGCGCCGCCGTCGCCGAGGCGCCGGTGAAGAAGAGCCCGACGGCGGCACCGGTCGTCGCCACGAGGAGCGACCCCTCCCACGGGTAGCCCGCACTCAGTCCTGCGACGAACACGAGTGCCGACCCGGCGAGGACGAGTCCCGCGGTGACGAGCACGGTGGCGGTGAGGGTCGCATGCCGGCCCACGACGTTGGCGCGCACGAGCTCCGCCCGCCCGGCCTGCTCGTCCGCGCGCGTGTGCCTCACCACGGTGAAGATGCTCATGAGAGCGATGAGGATGTAGACGAAGAGCGCGTACCCGGCGGCGAAGAAGCGTGCGTGGGTGGGGTCCTCCATGCCGAATCCCGGCCCCACCATCATGCGGCCGACCGGATCGGAGTAGAGACCGGCGAGGCTTGCGAGCGTCTCCTCGTCGTCGGCGATCATCTGGATCGCGTGGGCGAAGTAGAAACCCATCGCACCGACGGCGAGGACCCAGACGAGTGCGCGGATCCGGTCGACCCGCAGGATGAGGCGGACGAGCCCGAGCGTGCCCGTGAGCGGCCGCGTGCCGCTGCGCGCGGTTCCCATCTCGTGGGGACTGCCGCGTGCGTCGTCGGCGGAGGCGGTCGAGGTGGTCGGAGAGGTGAGTGTGGACATCTGTCTCGTCCTCCTCAGTGCTTCGCGCCGTCGGACTGGGTGCTGCCGGCCGGGTGGTCGCCTGCGGCCGCACCGGCACGGTCGCCGTAGTGCCGCATGAGCAGCTGCTCGAGCGTGGGCGGATGGGCGACGAGCGATCGGACATGCCGCGGGGCGAGCGCCGTCATGACCTGGGGGACGTGGTCGCCGTCGACGTCGAAGACGGTCCGGCCGCCTTCGGTGCGCAGCCCGTGCACGCCCTCCATCCCGCCGAGGTCGTCGAGCGGATGTGCGGTGTCGACCTCCACGGTCGTCCGGGTCACGTGGCGCAGATCCGTGAGGGAGCCCGCTTCGACGATCCGGCCCGCACGGATGATCGAGACGCGGTCGGACAGCGCCTCGACCTGCGACAGGATGTGGCTGGAGAGCAGCACGGTGACGCCGTCGGCGCGCTTCTCCCGGATGACCTCCTGGAACACCGCCTCCATGAGGGGGTCGAGGCCGGCGGTGGGCTCGTCGAGGAGCAGCAGGTCGACGTCCGCGGCCAGCGCCGCGATGAGGGCGACCTTCTGCCGATTCCCCTTCGAGTACGTCCGCGTCCTCTTCCGCGGATCCAGGTCGAAGCGTTCGACGAGCGCGTTGCGCCGCCGGGCGTCGTAGCTTCCGCGCAGGCGGAGGAACATGTCGATGACCTCGCCGCCCGTGAGGTGCGGCCAGATCTCGACGTCGCCGGGCACGTAGGCCAGTCGACGGTGCAGTTCGACGGCGTCCTTCCAGGGGTCGCGGCCGAACATGCGGACGCTGCCGCCGTCGGCTCGCAGGAGTCCCAGGAGGATGCGGATCGTCGTGGACTTCCCCGCGCCGTTGGGGCCGAGGAAGCCGTGCACCTCACCGGGTGCGATCGTCAGATCCAGGCGGTCGAGTGCGCGGACGGATCCGAAGGACTTCACGAGCCCTTCGGCAGCGATGACGGGGTGTGAGGGTGTCATGAGGGTTCTCCTGCATGCGTGTCGTCTGTGCGGGTGTCGTCGATGTCCATGAGGTTGCGGTAGACGTCGGCATTGAGGACGGGATGCGTGTACATCTCGAGGACGCCGGCCATGTACGGGCCCATGTCCTCCGACGGGCCGTCGATGGGGTCGACGCCCAAGTGGCGTTTCATCTGGCGGTGCAGAAGCAGCGCGCCGAACGATTGGAGCATCATGATCACCGCCCGGCGCCGCGGATCCGACGAGGGGTGCACGAGGCCGAGCGCCTCGCCCTCCGCCGTGTACACGAGCGAGTCCTCGACGAGCTGATCGAACAGGCGGTCCGTCTGCTCGCCGCCCACCGCGAATGCGTGGAACAGATAGAGGAGCAGGTGCTTCTGCGTCTGCATCAGCTCGGTCACGTAGCTGCGCGGCAGGCGACCGCGGTGGACGGATTCGGTCTTCATCCGGTTGACCTGATCGGCGATGTGGCGGTCGCACGCGTCCCGCAGTCCGGCGGTGGATCCGTAGTGGTGGATGACGAGCGGCGCGGAGACCCCTGCCGCTGCGGCGATGTCCTTGAGCGTCACGTGGTTGAAGCCGTTCCGGCCGTAGAGATCGATCGCGGCATCGCGTATGCGCGCGGCGCCGCCGGGACCGGCGTCGTCGACGTCGCGTCCTCTGTACTCGTAGGCCACGCTCACCTCCTCGGGATGGGCTCTCCGCGCCCGGGACCGCCGGAGGACTGGTGTGCCCACCGGCGAACCGGCGTGTCCAGCGGTGACTGAATGCGCATTAAGCCAGGTGGGATGACGGTAGATCCGGTCGTCGATGTCGCACAAGAGCGCTGAATGACGGGGTCTGCGCGTTCAGCGTCGCCGGGTGTGCGACGGCGCTGTTGACCCTCACGCGGCGTGAGCCCCCACCGTTGTGTCCGTGGTCGATAATGGAGACATGGACGTGGACGACGGACTGACGGTCGGCCGGACCGCCGAGGCGGTTGGCATCAGCGTGCGCACCCTGCACCACTGGGATGCGATCGGACTGGTGACCCCGGCTGGGCGGACCTGGTCGGACTATCGGGTCTACTGCGCCTCGGATATCGCCAGGATCCAGCAGGTGCTCATGTACCGGGAGCTGGGCCTCACGCTGGCGGAGGTGCGGACGCTGCTGGACGATCCCGATGCGGACCTCGGCGAACAGCTGGACGTCCAGCGCTCCCTGCTCTCCGAACGGATCGACCGCCTGCGGCACATGGTCGCCGCAGTGGATCGGATGAAGGAGGCTCACATGAGCGAGAACAGGCTGACAGCGCAGCAGCAGGCGGAGATCCTGGGCGACGACTGGGATCCCGCGTGGGAGTCCGAGGCTCAGCACAACTGGGGCGACACCCCGGAGTGGGAGCAGTCGGAGAAGGTCAAGAACCGCATGACGGTCGACGACTGGAAGCGGGTGAAGGAGGAGACGGATCGGCTGGAGGCCGACCTCGCCAGCGCGATGCAGGCCGATGTGCGACCGGGGTCGGACGAGGCGAACGCGCTCGCGGAGCGCCACCGCGACTCGATCGGCCAGTGGTTCACCGTCACCCACCAGAAGCAGGTGTGCATCGCCCGGATGTACGTGCAGGATCCGCGGTTCCAGGAGCACTACGACAAGCGGGCGGACGGCCTGGCCGCCTGGCTCACCGCGATCGTCGATGAGAATGCCCGCGCCCAGGGCATCGACCCGGACACGGCGACCTGGGAGTGATCGCGGCAGTCAGCGGACGAGGGGCCTCGGGAACGGGTGACACCGGTCCCGAGGCCCCGTGTCCGTGCCGGAGACCATAATGGTGCGCATGGATGAGGACACTGCTCCACGGCTGAGATCGACGGTGCTCGACACCGCGGACGTGCACGGACTCGCGGACTTCTACCGGCGGCTGCTGGGATGGGAGTTCGCGCCCGGCAACGGACCGGAGGATGTCGAGGCGGATGAATGGCAGATCATCCGCGGCGGCGGGCAGATGCTGGCGTTCCAGTATGCGCGGGAGGTGCCGCGGTCCACGTGGCCCGATCCGCAGGTGCCGCAGCAGCTGCACCTCGACTTCACGGTGGCGACGACGGCGGAACTGGAGGAGTGCCACGAGCGGGCGCTCGCTCTGGGGGCGACGCTCATCCGTGACGAATCGGACCATCCGGATGAGCCGATCTGCGTCTACGCTGATCCGGCGGGCCACCCGTTCTGCCTCTTCGTGATGGTGTGGTGAACCGCCATCGCCGGAGGGTGGTCCGAACGGGTCGAGCCGTGCGGACAGAGTGCCCCGACACGATAGCCTGGTCTACCCCGCACTGCGCGGCGGGTGAGGGGTCCGCTGTCCGGTGGTGGTTCTGTCAGAGTGTCGCGGTGGTGCCGTCAGACATGTGTGGAAAGGCGTGTGGGTGAGCGAATCGGGCGAGTGGCAGCGATCGGACGCGGGACTGCGGACTCCGCCGCAGGACGTCGAGGCCGAGCAGAGCGTGCTGGGCGGCATGCTGCTGTCGAAGGATGCGATCGCGGACGTCATCGAGGTCCTGCGTCCCGAGGACTTCTACAAGCCGGCGCACGAGACGATCCACGAGATCATCCTCGATCTCTACGCGAAGGGCGAGCCGGCGGACGCCGTGACGGTGGCGGCCTCTCTCACGAAGTCCGGTGACCTGGCGCGGATCGGCGGAGCCGCGTATCTGCACACCCTCATCTCCTCCGTGCCGACAGCCGCCAATGCCGGCTACTACGCGCGGATCGTCAGCGAGGCCGCACTGCTGCGGAAGCTCGTCGAGGCGGGCACCCGGATCGTGCAGATGGGCTTCGACGCGGAGGGCGACGCGGAGGAGCTCGTCAACAGCGCGCAGGCGGAGATCTACCAGGTCACCGAGCGGCGGACGACGGAGGACTACCAGCAGCTGGGCACCGTCATCGACCGCGTGGTCGACAACATCGAGAAGCTCAGCGACACCGTCGACGGGCCCGCAGGCGTGCCGACGGGCTTCGAGGAGTTCGACCAGCTGACGAACGGCCTGCACGAGGGGCAGATGATCGTCATCGCCGCGCGTCCCGGCGTCGGCAAGTCGACGCTGGCGCTGGACTTCGTCCGGTCGGCCGCGATCCAGAACAATCGCGCCACCGTGTTCTTCTCCCTCGAGATGTCAGCGGATGAGCTGGGGCTGCGCCTGCTGAGCGCGGAGACGGCCATCCCGCTGCAGAACCTGCGTCGAGGGGAGCTGGACTCGAGCGATTGGACCACGGTCGCGACCACGATGGGGCGCATCCACGAGTCGCCGCTGTTCCTCGACGACTCGCCGAATATGGCGCTGCCGGAGATCCGCGCGAAGTGCCGTCGTCTCAAGCAGCAGCACAATCTCGGCATGGTGGTCATCGACTACCTGCAGCTGATGTCATCGGGCAAGCGCGTCGAGTCGCGTCAGCAGGAGGTCTCGGAGTTCTCGCGTTCGCTCAAGCTGCTGGCGAAGGAGATCCAGGTGCCGGTGATCGCGCTGTCGCAGCTGAACCGCTCCTCGGAGCAGCGCACGGACAAGCGTCCGATGATCTCCGACCTGCGCGAGTCCGGCTCGATCGAGCAGGACGCGGACATGGTGCTGCTCATCCACCGCGAGGACATGTACGACAAGGAGCACCCGCGCGCCGGCGAGGCGGACATCGTCGTCGCGAAGCACAGGAACGGCCCGACCGGTGACATCCCGGTCGCGTTCCAGGGTGCGCGGTCGCGGTTCGTCGACATGCCGCGGTAGGGGCCGGTCGCCGTGATGGACGAGCCGTCTACGAGCAGGCTCACATCCCAGGGGCTGTGTTCGCCGACCTGCTCCTCGAGTTCGCCGACCAGGACTCCCGGATGCTCTTCACGGTGCTGCCGAGCGAGATCTTCGCTCGGAAGACCGGAGCGCTCGGCACTGGCGCGATCTGAAGTCGAACGACCGTGCGAAATCACCACAGGAGGGCCGGGAACTGATCTCTCCGATCGGGGCGCTCGATGGTGATCGTGACGTCATCACGTACTGCGGCGGAGACTGAGCTGAGGGAGGAGAGACTCCATCGCAGAGGTGAAGACCTCCGCAGGTGCCCTTCGGGCACTGCGTCGTCTCCGGTCACCGCATGAGCGTCCGGACCACATCGTGGACCCGCTGCGGCCCTCATCACACGCGGCACTAACGTTGCTCCCCGAATTGGTCGGACTTCCGACTAAAAACCGGAGAACGCTGAGTGGCGCGGCTGCGCGTCGCGGCGCTGAACGAGGGGAGAGGTGCGTACATGTCGTGGGGACTCATCGGCATCTTCGTGTCGTTGGCGCTGCTGATCGGGCTCGCCTATCGGGGCCACTCGGTGATCGCAGTCGCGCCCATCGCCGCAGCGGTCTCGATGCTCTTCGCCGGAGTGCCCGTCCTGGCGGGATACACGCAGATCTTCATGCCCGCCCTGGGCGGCTTCATCATCAGCTACTTCCCGATGTTCCTGACCGGGGCGATCTTCGGGAAGCTGATGACCATCAGCGGTTTCGCGGAGAGCATCGCGAGCTGGATCGCGCGCGTCGTCGGAGCGCGCCACGCCATCTTCATCACCGCACTCCTCAGTGCGCTGATCACGTACGGGGGGATCAACGCGTGGGTGGTCGTCTTCACCGTCTTCCCGATCGCGAAGTCGCTCTTCCAGCAGGCTGACATCCCCAAGCGACTGATCCCCGCCGCGATCGCCGCAGGGTTCCTCACGTTCGCACTCGGCACCCTGCCGGGGTCGCCGCAGATCCACAACACGCTGCCGACGAGCTATTTCGGCACGACCACCTTCTCCGCGCCGTTCCTCGGGCTGATCACCGGAACCGTGATGTTCGCCCTGAGCATCGGCTATCTGCGCTGGCGGGAGAAGCGCATCCGTGCGGCCGGCGAGAGATTCGGCGATCTCACCGTGATGGAGCGCAGGGGGACGGCGCCGTACACCATGGACGCGTCCGGCGACGACAGTGCGGTGCAGTCGTCTCCCGGTGCGGGCGGAACAGCGACCGCGGTGGAGCCCCGGCGGACGACGCTGCCCGAGTTCCTCGCCGCCCTGTTCCCACTGGTCGCGGTGGTCGGCGCGAATGCCGTGTTCACCTTCTTCGTCATCCCCGCGTGGAACACCGACTACCTCTCGGAAGACCTCTACGGCAACGTGACGGTGGCAGACGTCATCGGAGTGTGGTCCGTGACCGCCGCGATGCTGGTCGCGATCCTGTCCGTGTTCGCACTGAGGCCGTCGAAGGCCCGCGAGCTCGTGGATGAGCTCTCCGAGGGAGCGAAGAACTCCGTCCTCCCGGTCTTCAACACCGCGACCGAGGTCGGCTACGGTGCCGTGATCACCTCACTGGCCGCTTTCACGGTCATCCGCGACGGGCTGTTCGGCATGGGCGGGAACGCCGTGCTCACCTCCAGCGCCTCGACCGCCGTGATCTCCGGCGTGACGGGGTCCGCATCCGGAGGCCTCGCCATCACGCTCGAGACGTTCGGGGACCAGTTCGCGCAGATGGCCGCGGCCCAGGGGATCGAAGGCGGAATCATCCACCGCGCGGTCGCGACCGCGTCGACCAGCTTCGACTCGCTGCCGCACAACGGTGCCGTCATCACGCTCCTGCTGGTCACCGGGCTCACCCACCGCGAGTCCTACAGGGACATCGGCGTCATCACCATCGGCACCCCCATCATCGGCGTGGCACTCATCGCGGGGCTGGGCTTCCTCTTCGGGGCATTCTGAGCCGACCCGCGCTGTCGGGGAGGCGACGACGGCTATGCGGCTGCGCTCCACGTGCGCCGGGCGATGGTGAGTCGTCGCACGCGGTCACCGATCACGTCGATGCCGAGGCCCGGGCCCTCGGGGAATCTCACCCGCCCAGCGGGGACCGCCAGGTCCGCGACGTCCCCCGACAGCATCTCCGGCCCCACGAGTTCGTTGGACACGACGCTCGATCGGGAACGGGCGACGTGCAGACCGGCCGCAGTGCCGACGGCGGATTCGACCATGGAGCCGATCTGGCACGGCATGTCTGCGGCCTCGGCCAACGACACCAGTGCCATGGACGGTCTGATCCCTCCGGCCTTCATGAGCTTGATGTTCACCATGTCCGCAGCTGAGAGACGGATCGCCCGCACGAGATCGGACGGTGAGTGCACCCCTTCGTCGATCATGAGCCGCGCTTCTGTCGCGTGACGAAGAGCCGCCATCCCCTCCGTGTCATGAGCGGGAAGAGGCTGCTCGTACCAGTCGACCAGACAGTCGGAGGTCTCCCGGATGACGCGCAGCGCAGTGCTGCGATCCCATCCCTGGTTGGCATCGACCCGCAGGCGGGCGCGCCCGCCTGCGGCGGCGTGGAGTGATCGGATCCGTCGGACATCGAGCCCGTCGGTGCTGCCGACCTTCAGCTTGATCTCTGCGAAGCCCGCATCGACAGCGGCCGCGGCCTCGACGGCGACGTCCTCCGGAGGCTTGATGCTGATGACGTACGGCTGGGTCAGTGCATCGTGCGTGCTCCCGCCGAGCAGGCGGAACAGCGGCACATCCAGCGTCCTCGCCATCGCGTCGTGGAACGCGATGTCGACGGCGGCCCTGATGGACGGGTTGCCCAGCAGCGCACTGCCCATCCGTCGATGCAGGAGTTCGCTGTCGAAGACGGTCAGCCCCTCCATGCACGGGAGCAGGACATGGCACAGGGACGCGAAGGCGCCTTCGAAGCTCTCTGCGGTCACATGAGGGTCCGGCACCGCTTCACCCCAGCCTTCGACGCCGTCGGCCGTGACGATGCGCAGGAGCACCGAGGGCATGTCGTCGAAGCGCCCGTAGGAGACGATGAAGGGCTGGTGCAGGGGCAGCCGCACCGCGATGGCCTCGGCCCGCGTGATCCTCCTACGTGCTCCCAGCCGTACTCGTGGATGATGCCGACCATCAGTTCGACGCCGGTGATCAGCATCTCCTCGTCGATGTCGAAGAGCGGCGTGTGATGGCCATGCCGGCTGAGAGGCCCTCCCATGCCGATGAAGGCGAAGGCGCCCGGTCGCTGTTCGAGGTAGAAGCTGAAGTCCTCGCCGCCCATGACGGGGCGAACGGGGGCGACGACGGCATCACTGCAATGATTCTCGGCGGCGGTGCGCACGAAAGCGGCGGCGACCGGGTCATTGATCACCGGAGGAGTGCCCCTCCGGTAGACGAGGTCGATGTCGGCTCCCGACTGCGCGGCGGCTGCGTCCGTCGCTTCGGTGAGCCAGCGCTGCGCGTCGTCCCGGGTCTCCTGATCCAGCGCGCGCACCGTGCCTTGGAGGAGGGCCTGCGCCGGCAGCACGTTGTGGTTGCCGTGCGCCTCGAGGTGTCCGGTCGTGATCACCAGAGGCCGCAGGGGATCCTGCTTCCGTCCGACGATCGTCTGCAGGTCGGTGACCAGACGTGCCGCGGTGACGATCAGGTCGATCGACTCCTGCGGCATGGCGCCGTGGCCGCCCGGTCCGCGCAGGGTGATGTCGAAGTCGTCCGTCGAGGCCATCATCGCTCCGTCGACCACCCCCACGTTCCCTCTGTCCAGCTCCTGCCACAGGTGCAGCCCGAAGATGTGGTCGATTCCCTCCAGGGCGCCCATGCGGACCAGGCGTTCGGCGCCACTGGGGATCTGCTCCTCCGACGATTGGAAGATGAAGCGCACGGACGTGCGGAGCCGGTCGACGTGCGCGGCGGCCCATTCGGCCACGGTCAGGAGGATCGCGGTGTGCCCGTCGTGCCCACAGGCGTGGGAGACGCCGGGGCGTTCGGACACCGTCGCCTTGGCGCCGTCCTCCGGCACCGGCAGCGCATCGATGTCTGCGCGCAGTGCGACGATCGGACCTCCCGCCCGCCCCGCATCGATCTGCGCGACGACTCCCGGCCCGGCGAAGTCGAGGTGCCGGATGCCGAGTCCGCGCAGCCGATCGGCGATGTACCGGGTCGTCTCGTGCTCCTCGCCGGATAGCTCTGGACGGCGATGCAGGTGGCGTCGATGAGCGATCGCCCGCTCCTCGAGGTGCGGCATCGCTTCCCGGAGACTCGGGGCGGCCCGGTGACGGACGTGCGGTGCATCGGAGCTGCGCATCATGTCGTCGTCAGCCATTCGCCGGCCAGATGAACAGATGGGCGACGAGCACGAAGACCGCCCCCAGCGCATACTGGATCAGGATCAGGGGCCAGATCCAGCGGATCCATCTCGTCCACGACACCCCGGCCGCTGCGAGCGCCGCCATGAAGTAGCCCGATGTCGGTGTGAGGATATTGGAGATGCCGTCACCGAGCTGGAACGCGAGCACTGCTGTCTGGCGGTTCACTCCCACCAGATCCGACAGGGGCGCCATGATCGGCATGGTCAGCGCTGCCTGCCCGCTGCCGGACGGGACGATGAAGTTCGTGAGGCTCTGGACGACGTACATGCCCATCGCGGCGAACTCGGTGGGGAGCTGGCTCACCGACCCCGCCATCGCGAAGATCAGGGTATCCATGATGCTGCCGTCCTCCAGGACTGTCAGAACGGCATACGCGAGACCGATGACCAGCGCGCCCATCGTCATCGCGAGGAACCCGGAGACGAATGCCTCAGCGGTCTCGCTGAATCCGAGACCCCCGATGACCGCCATGAGCACCCCCATGGCGAGGAACAGGCCCGAGATCTCCGGGATGTACCAGCCGAAGGCCATGACGCCACCCGCGAGGACGCAGACGGTCAGCAGCAGGACGACGAGATTGGCGATGTGGCGCGGGCCCAGTGGCGCCGATTCCGCGGGATGGATGTCGTCGCGCGCGCGGTCGGTCTCGTACATGATGCTCAGTTCCGGGTTCCGTCGCACGCGCACCGCGTACCAGGTGACGTAGATGATGCTCACGGAGACGAAGATCGTCCAGAGGACGATGCGGACGCCGAGGCCGGAGAAGATCGGGAGGCCCGCGATGCCCTGGGCGACGCCGATGGTGAACGGATTCATGAAGGCCGCGGCGAACCCGGAGCCCGCCCCGACGAGGACGATCGCGGCACCGACCAGTGAGTCGTAGCCGAGCATGATCGCCAGCGGGGCGATGATCATGATGTACGGGATCGTCTCCTCCGCGAGCCCGAAGACCGCACCGCCGAACGCGAAGAAGATCATGAGTGCGGGGACGACGACGATCTCGCGACCGTTCGCCTTCGCGGCGAGCCGGGACACCGCCGCATCGGCGGTGCCGGTGGCCCGGAAGACACCGAACGCACCGCCGACGATGAACACGAAGAAGATGATCGGAGCCGCCTCGACCATCCCGGCGTGGACGGACGTGAGGATGTCCATGAGGCCGGCGGGCGTCGATTCGACCGCCTGGTAGGTGCCGTCGACGACGACCTCCTGGCCCGACTCATCCGTCTCCCGGTCGAAGGAGCCGGCGGGTACGACGTACGTGGCCGCGGCGGCGATGAGGATGAGGACGAAGATGATGACGTACACGTGCGGAACGGCGAATCGCCTCCGCCCGGTCTCCTCCCGCAGTTCAGCTGACGCGGACACCGTGACCTCCCGGCGGATCGTTGCGGAATGCTCGATGCCCTTCAGTGTGATCTGCGTCATAGACTGGTCGCAAGCAACGATCATTGGCCCCTGCTGTAAGGAAAAGTTACGTGCTTGACCTTCCGCGTTTACGGATGCTCATAGCGCTGCGCGAGGAGGGCAGTATCTCGGCTGCCGCCCGATCCCTGCGATACACCGCTGCCGCAGTGTCGCAGCAGATCTCGAAGCTCGAGCGAGAGGTGGGGCTGGCGCTGGTGTGGCGACATCCCCGCGGGGTCACACTGACGCCGTCGGGAGACGCCCTGGCGGATGCGGGTCGGGACGTGATGCTGCGTCTCGCGCAGGCTGAGAGCCGTGCGACACGGCTTGCAGGGATGGAGACGGCGAGACTGCGCATCGCCACGTTCCAATCCGCCTCGGCGAGCCTGCTCCCGAAGATCCTCTCGCCCCTGTGCGAGCGGTTCCCGGGATTGGGCCTGGAGTTCGTCCAGCTGCCGCGCGACGAAGCGCTCCAGATGCTGCGCCGGCATGACGCGGATGTGGCGCTGGTGCACGAGCACCCTGAACTGCCCGGAGGTATCGAGCAGTCCGGACTCGTCGCCGAGTTCCTCCATGCCGACTTCCTGCGGCTGGTGACTGCGCCCAGCCATGCGGCCGCCGTCTGGACCGAACCCGTCGACCTGAGCCGCCTGGACGGTGAGGCGCTGATCGTCGGACGCGCGGAGGACGATGACCGACAGGTGCTCGATGAGCTGTTCGCGAGCATGAGCGTGGTGCCCGTCCACGTCGCCGAGGTCGGGGAGTACTTCATCGCGGCGGCCATGGCGAGCTCCGGCATCGCGATCACACTCATGCCGCACATGGCCATTCCCGCTGGGTATCCCCTGGTGACGAAGGCGCTGGCGCAGACACTCGAGAGGCGTGTCTTCCTGGTGACACGGGACGGCGATGATTCCGCGGCGGTCTCCGCATTCCGTGAGATGGCGTTCGCCGTCATGCCGGCGGCGCGGGCGCTGACGTCCGAGTCCTGACACCGTCCCGTCTGCGGCCTCGTACGTCGACTCATGACACCGCGTGAAACCGTGTGACGCACATGACACGACGCTGCCCCCGCGGGGCATACGTTCGCTCTCGTCAGATCGCACGACCGTGCGACCACGAGGCCGATCACACGAGGCGACGGACCACGGCCCGTCGCAGAGGAGTCCCGCACCGATGTCGACCACCGCCGCCACCGCGCGGCCGCGCACCGCGCCGCACGCCCTCCCCACCGACCACGCCTCGCTCGCCGAGCACTTCCAGCCGCTGTTCGCCCGCATCGCGGACGGCGCCCTCGCCCGTGAACTCGACCGGCGCCTCCCGTTCGCGGAGATCCGTGCGCTGGACGAGGCCGGCTTCGGCGCACTCCGCGTCCCGGCCGAGCACGGAGGTCCCGGTGTGAGCATCGAGACCTTCACCCGACTGCTCATCGACCTCGCGGAGGCCGATTCCAACATCGCCCACCAGTGCCGGTCCCACGCGGGGTTCCTCGAGGCGCTGCGCTTCCAGCCGGCGCACATCCAGGACGTCTGGTACCCGCGCGTGCTGGCCGGTGCGACTGTCGGCAACGCCTCGACGGAGAAGGGCGGCAACAGACTGGGCACGCTGAACACCGTCCTCACCGGCGGCCCCGGCGACTGGCGACTCACGGGGACGAAGTTCTACTCCACCGGGACGATCTTCAGCGACTACACCCGCGTCTCCGCGGCAGTCGACGGGCAGGACGGCCGCCGGTTCGCCGTCGTCGCGACCGACGCCGCCGGTGTGCGCGTCGACGACGACTGGGACGGCTTCGGCCAGAAGCTCACCGGGACCGGCACCAGCGTCTTCGACGACGTCCCCGTGGAGGACGCCGGAGTCCTCGACCGCGTCACGGGCACCGCCGAGGCGATCCACGAGGCCGCGTTCTTCCAGCACGTGCTGCTCGCCGTCCTGGCCGGCATCGCCCGCGCCTCCCGCCGCGACGCGGCCGCCACCGTCGCCTCCCGGAAGCGCACCTTCAACACCGGACTGGGCCTCCCGTTCCGCGAGGACCCGCTCATCCAGGAGGCCACCGGCCGCATCGCGGCGAAGGCCTACGCCGCCGAGGCGACGGTCCTGCAGACCGCCCGCGTGCTCGACGAGGGGATCGCGGCCGCGACCGCCTCCGGTGCGGATCGCGCGGACTCCACAGGCGCCGTGCCCGAGGCCGTCCAGACATCGGAGATCGCCGTCGAGCACGCGCAGGTCACCGTCCCCGAGCTCGCCCTGGGAGCGGCACAGGACCTCTTCCTCACGGTCGGCGCCTCCGCCACGTCGACCTCGAAGGCCCTGGACCGCCACTGGCGCAACGCCCAGACCGTCGCGACGCACAACCCGATCTCCTTCCGCGCCCGCGCGCTGGGCGACTACTGGATCAACGGCACCCTCCCGGAGGGGCTCAACGCGATCGGCGACGCGCAGCCGACGACGCCCAGCGCGGACGAGTCGACGGCGTCCGCCCCGATCCCGACCGGCGGCGACGCATGACGGCGGCGGCTGCGACCTCGGCGACTGTCGCCTCAGCCCCGCAGGGACTGTTCGCGGGCAAGAAGCGGGTGCTCGCGTCCGCCTTCGCCGGTACCACGATCGAGTGGTATGACTTCTACCTCTACGGCACGGCCGCAGCGCTCGTCTTCAACGTCCAGTTCTTCCCGACGGGCACGGAGCTCGGCAGCACGCTCGCGTCCTTCGCCTCGCTCGCGGTGGGCTTCTTCGCCCGCCCGGTCGGCGGTATCATCGCAGGTCACCTGGGGGATCGGATCGGACGGAAGGCACTGCTCGTCGCCTCACTGATGGCGATGGGCATCGCCTCGACCCTCATCGGCCTCATGCCCACCTTCGAGTCGATCGGCTGGTGGGCGGCGTTCGGCCTCGTTCTCCTGCGCATCGTCCAGGGGCTGTCCGCGGGCGCGGAGTGGGGAGGCTCCGCACTGCTGTCCGTCGAGCACGCGCCCGTGGGGAAGCGCGGCCTCTTCGGCTCCTTCACGCAGATCGGCTCCGCGGCCGGCATGCTGCTGGCGACCAGCGCGTTCTTCCTCGTCCAGGCGGTCCTCACCAGCGAGCAGTTCGCCGCGTTCGGCTGGCGCATCCCGTTCCTGGCCTCGGCGCTGCTCGTCGTGCTCGGCCTGTGGATCCGACTGGGGGTGTCCGATGCGCCGGAGTTCCTCGAGCACAAGCAGTCCGGCGATGTCCCCACGCAGCCACTGTGGGAGGTGATCACCCGTCACCCCCGCGTCCTCTTCGTGACGATCGGCCTGCGGCTGGCGCAGAACAGCGTGTACTACCTCATCACCGTGTACATGCTCACGTACCTGGTCGACCGTCGGGGCGATTCCACCGCCGGCATCACCGCCGTCATGATCGCGTCCGCGATCGGACTGGTCACCGGCCCGTTCTGGGGATGGGTGTCCGACCGGGTCGGCCGGAGGGCCGTGAGCCTGGGTGGGATCATCGGCATCGCCATGTTCGGATGGCTCTTCTTCGCCTTCCTGGACAGCGGTCCGCTGATCCTGCTGCCGATCGTCGTCGTGCTCGGCATGAACCTCGCGCACGACGCCGTGTACGGGCCGCAGGCCGCGTGGTTCGCGGAGCAGTTCCCGATCGAGGTCCGCTACTCCGGCGTGAACATGGGCTACCAGCTGGGCACCGTGATCGGCGGCGGGATCATGCCGATGATCGCCGCCCTGCTGTTCGTCGCAGGCGGGAGCACCCCGTGGCTGATCTGCGCATACCTCACGGTGCTCTGCGTGCTGTCGGGTGCAGCCGCCGTCGCCGCACACGATCCGGCCCGCACTGAAGCCCCCTCCGTCAGCCCACGCATCGCACAATGAAGGAGTCCTCCCACCGATGACACAGAAGCCGATCCTGCTCAACGCCTTCGACATGATGGTGCCCGTGCACCAGTCGCCGGGCCTGTGGCGGCACCCCGAATCCGCCGTCGCGGACTTCACCCGCCTGTCCTACTGGACGGACGTGGCCCGCACGCTCGAGGACGCGGGCTTCGCCTCGCTCTTCCTCGCCGACATCCCGGGCGTCTACGACGTCTACGGCGGCGGAGCCGAGGCGACGTACCGGGGCGGAGTCCAGTTCCCCCTGCTCGACCCGCTGGTCGCGATCCCCGCGATGGCGGCTGTCACCACGACCCTGGGCTTCGGGGTCACCGCCTCCGTCACCTACGAGCAGCCCTACCTGCTCGCCCGGACGCTCAGCACCCTCGACCACTTCACAAACGGGCGCGTCGCGTGGAACATCGTGACGAGCTACCAGGACTCCGCCGCGCGGAACCTCGGCATGGCCGGGCAGATCCCCCACGACCAGCGCTACGACCGGGCGGACGAGTACATGGAGGTCATGTACAAGCTGTTCGAGGG
>Ga0079226_10001481_pt1 | contig 17988 bp, 10 predicted proteins | sample Poulit2014_FD_76345 | JGI IMG/M metagenome (GOLD analysis project Ga0079226, IMG submission 76345) | Agricultural soil microbial communities from Georgia to study Nitrogen management - Poultry litter 2014 | ecosystem: Environmental > Terrestrial > Soil > Agricultural land | place: USA: Georgia...
ATACCTTAGGGCCCATTGATGCGGTGGCTGAGCACCCGATTGAAGCAGAAGCGCCGAGCATTTTAAATCGCACACAAATTTATCGACCGCTAGCCACAGGCATTAAAGCCATTGATGCTGCGATTCCAGTGGGACTCGGTCAGCGTGAGTTGATTATTGGCGACCGGCAAACCGGTAAAACCTCAATTGCCATTGATACCATGCTCAATCAGGCGCGCAGCGAGGTGATTTGCATTTACTGTGCGGTGGGACAGCGTGGTGATGCGGTGGCGCGGGTGATTCGCGCGCTACAAAACGGCAATATGCTGCAGCGCAGTATTGTCATGAGTGCCGGCGATGAGGAAGCGCCGGGCTTGTCTTATGTCGCACCTTACGCAGCCATGACCATGGCGGAATACTTCTCAGCCCAGGGTAAAGATGTCTTGGTGATTTTTGATGACATGACTCACCATGCCCGTGCCTACCGTGAGTTGTCGCTGTTATTGCGCCGTCCGCCGGGCCGCGAAGCTTTCCCAGGGGATATTTTCTATGTGCATGCGCGCCTATTAGAACGTGCTGGGCAGTTTGGCCCTGAGATTGGCGGCGGCTCCATTACCACTTTGCCCGTAGTGGAAACTCAAGCCGGTAACCTCTCGGCGTATATTCCCACTAACCTAATCTCCATTACCGATGGGCAAATTTATTTATCACCGCAATTGGTACGTACTAACCAGTTTCCAGCGGTGGATTTGGGTTTATCTGTATCGCGGGTGGGTGCTAAAGCGCAGAATCGCACCTTGCGCGCTGTATCCGGTAACTTAAGGGTGACCCTTTCACAATTTGAAGAGCTGGAAGACTTTGCTCGCTTTGGTACCCGTTTAGACGATGCCACCCGTGCCCGTTTAGCCCGTGGCTCGGCGGTACGTACTGCGCTACGCCAAGCAGAGCGCGACCCTATGCCAGCGGTTGAACAGTTGGCCGTATTGGTGGCGGCCGCTGAAGGGCTGTTTGATAAGCTGACTGAAAAAGCCATCAGTAAAGCCATGTTGTTAGTGCGTTCTGCTGCCCAGAAAAATTTGGCGGTGATTGAACAACGCATTGCTGACAACCACAGTCTTCAGGATGACGACCGTGCTCTTATTTTGGCCAGTGCAAGTGATGCCTTAGCAGAGTTTGCCGCAAGGGCTGCAGCTAAGTGAGGACGGTATGGCACAAACCTTAGAGCAATTAACCCGCACCAATGACACCCTAACCAGTATTCGGGGCATTGTGCACACCATGAAAACCCTGTCGGCAATTAATGCCGCGCCCTATGAGCAGGCGGCGCAGTCCATTGGTTTGTACCATGAGACGATTTTGCAAGGTTTAGCAGCCTTTGTGCACCGCACCGGTGGGGTCAGTTTTTTAACTGAGGCAGTCAAACCCAATACACGGCTGTTGGTGGCCTTTGGTTCTGATCATGGCTTATGCGGTAACTATAATGAGCTGGTGGCCGATGCGGTGACTGCCTACAGTGTAGAACAACCGATGGCTAAGCAGCATATTTTGTGCATTGGCTCGCGGCTGGGCAATGCGTTACTGGAGCAAGAGTTGACCCCAGATGTGGTGCTGATGCCACCGGCTTCTGCAGATGGGGTGGGGCGCTTAGCCGGTGATATTGTCACCCGTATAGAACAGCTCGGCAGCGGTCAGGCGTTAACTGAGTTAGCAGTGACTATGGTGTTTACCCAGCGTGCTGAGCATGGTTATCAAGAGACGGTGAGCCGTGAGTTATTGCCCTTAGCTCAGTCATTATTGCGACCCAAGCAACGTTGGGACTCCCGTTCACTACCGGACTACAGCATGGACGCTGAGGCTTTATTGTCCTCACTGATTCGCAACCATGTGTTTGCCAGCGTATTCCGCGCCTCTGCCGAAGCCATGGTGACAGAAAATGCCACCCGCTTAGCCCTAATGCAGCAGGCCGAACAATCTGTGGATGAACAGTTGGATGTGGTTAAACAAGAACTGAGTAACGTGCGTCAAGATGAAATCACCAATGAGTTGATGGACATTGTCATCGGCCACTTCGCCTAACCCCAAAAATGTAGGAACGGGCCATGCCCGCGAGGCCCTAATCGGACGCATGGCGTCCTCCTACAGAGTGTGCTGCTGTTGTTGCCACAGCCTCGCGTAGTAGCCGTTTAATGCCAATAACGCGTTGTGGCTGCCGCTTTCGACGATTTCGCCTTGCTCCATGACTAAAATGGTGTCTGCGTCGCTGACCGTGGATAAGCGGTGGGCGATTACCAGTGTGGTGCGTTGGCGGCTGACTTCGTTGAGCGCGTCGAGGATCACTTGCTCGGAGATGGAGTCCAGTGAGGAAGTGGCTTCATCCAGAATTAACAGTGGTGGGTTTTTCAGCAGCACACGGGCAATGGCCACCCGCTGTTTTTCACCGCCAGAGAGTTTCAGGCCGCGTTCACCCACTTTAGTGTCATAACCATCGGGTAGGCTATTGATGAACTCATCCAAGTTGGCTTGTTGAGCAGCATAGTGCACTTCTTCTGCGCTGGCGCTGGGGCGACCGTAAGCCAAATTATTGTAAATGGTGTCATTGAACAGCACTGTGTCCTGTGGCACCACACCAATGGCGGTACGTAGGCTGTCTTGGGTGATTTGGCGTATATCCTGGCCGTCAATGCAGATGCTGCCGCTGTCCACATCAAAAAAGCGAAACAGCAAGCGCGCAAGGGTGGATTTACCTGCGCCACTGGCACCCACCACCGCCACAGTATGGCCAGCAGGAATACTAAAGCTGACGCCTTTTAAAATAGCGCGGTCGGGGTTGTAGCTAAAATGCACATCACGAAACTCCACTGTCCCTTGCTTGATATTAAGGGTTTTGGCATCCGCGCTATCTTCAATGGCGGGTCTGTCGAGGAGTAGGGCGAATAGGCGCTCCACGTTGACCAATGATTGGCGGATTTCTCGATAAACAAAGCCTAGGGCATTTAAAGGCACAAACAGTTGAATCAGATAGGCGTTAACCATGGTGAAATCACCGAGGGTCATCTGTCCAGCCGCCACTTCACGCACCGCCATACCCATAATCACAATCAGCGACACACCAATAATAAAGGCTTGGCCGCTGTTGAGTACCGCCATGGACAGACGGTTTTTCAGCCGTGCCTGTTCCCAGAGATCCAAGCCGGCATCGTATTGTTCAGCTTCAAAACGTTCGTTATTGAAATATTTAACGGTTTCGTAATTGAGTAGGCTGTCGATGGCGCGGGTGTTGGATTGATTGTCCCGGTTGTTGGCTTCTCGGACAAAACCTGTGCGCCACTCGGTAACACGAATGGAAAAAATCACATAGACCACCACTGAGACGAATATCGCTAAGACATAGCTGGCGTTAAAGGCCACCAGTAAAATGGCCGCAACCATCACGATTTCCAGCAGGGTGGGAACAATGTTGAACAGAGTAAAGCGCAGCAAAAAGCTGATACCGCGAGTGCCGCGCTCGATGTCGCGGGCTAAACCGCCGGTTTTACGATCCAAATGAAAGGCCAGTTCACGGTTGTGCAGATGACGAAACACCCGCAGCGAGACCCGACGCATGGCCCGTTCGGCAACTCGAGCAAAGATGGCGTCGCGTAGTTCGCTAAATAAAGTACTGCCAAAACGTAGTGCACCGTAGGCGCCGACCAATACCAGCGGCATCCATAGCAGCATATCGGCGCCGCGGTTTTGATCCAAATAATCGACAATGTATTTAAGGGCAATGGGTGTCGAGACAGTAGCCACTTTGGCGAGAACCAGCATGCCAACCGCTAGAAATACACGTCCTTTAAACTCTGCAAGATAAGGCCACAGTCCGGCGATGATTTTCCAGTTGGTTTTATGTGGAGAAGGGTCATTATTGTCAGAAGAATGGTGCACAGAGGGTCCTTTGAGTTTCAAGTCCATGAGATGTATTAACTTAGGTCTGCAGTGGAGGTCGTCCATTGATGGGCGACATTGCGCAAACTCAATAAGCTTGTTTGTGGGGATAAGCGTAATACGTATTAGAGTTTACCCTACTGTGATTAAAGAAGTGGATTATGAGGCTAGGTGTGAGGGGATCACCCTAGGTGATGATGTTGCATGGCTTTGCCGAGTGTTTATTTTACGGCGGGTTGTGAGAGCAGGTTTTTGGTGTGGCTGCTGGCTATCGCGGTCATGGACCGCTCCTACATGGATAGCGCAGCGTTTGTAGGAGCTGGCCATGCCAGCGATGCGATCTTCGTAGGGGTGTGGCTATGGCCCGTTGCAATAAACTGTCATGCCTGCGATGCGGCTTGGTAGGGGGGCCGGCCCACTACAACAAATTGCCATAGCAACGACGCAGCCTTATAAATTTACGCCAACATCCCGCCATCCACGGTGAGGGTGGTGCCGGTGGTGTAGCTGGAGGCATCACTGGCGAGGTAGAGTACGGCACCAGCCATTTCTTTAGGGTCAGCCACACGGTTGAGGGGAATAATCTGCAGCGCATGCTTAAGAATGGCTTCATTGGAGGTTAACGCTGAAGCAAATTTGGTGTCGGTTAAGCCCGGCAGCAGCGCATTGCAACGAATCCCAAAGCTGGCGCAATCTTTGGCGAAGGCTTTGGTCATGTTGATCACTGCCGCTTTAGTCACTGAGTAAATGCCCTGCATTTGCGCCGGTGATATTCCGTTGACTGAAGCCACGTTAATAATGCTGCCGCCGCCGTTTTCGCGCATCAGCTTGCCGGCTTCCACAGACATAAAGAAGTAGCCGCGAATATTCACCTCAACGGTTTTTTCAAAGGCACCTAGATCTGTATCTAAAATATTGCCGAAATAAGGATTGGCCGCGGCGTTATTCACCAGAATATCCAAACGGCCAAATTGCTGACGAATCTGCGCAAATACCGCTTCAATTTGCTGCATTTCACCAATGTGACAGGCCATGGCAGTGGCCTTGCCGCCAGCAGCAGTAATTTGCTCCACCACGGTTTCGCAGCTTTCAAGACGGCGACTGGAGACAATCACATGAGCCCCTTGTTGAGCTAATAGTTGGGCAATCGCCGCACCAATACCGCGGCTGGCACCGGAGACAAAAGCAATTTTACCGTCGAGATCAAATAAGTTGGTTTTAGACATGAAAGTTTCCTTGCAGTAAATGGCCTTAGAGGGTTGATTTTTTTATGACGTTAAGCGCCACTTGCTCAAGTAAAGCATTGAGCTGAACGAAGTTAGCAAAGCGTTTGTCTTTGGTTTGCCCGTGATAAAAACGGTAATAAATTTGCTGAACAATGCCCGCCAGACGGAATAAACCGTAGCTGTAATAAAAAACAAAATTAGGGATGTCAATGCCGGCTTGCTGAGCGTAATACTCCACGATTTCCTGTCGAGTCAGCATGCCCGGCGCGGCACTGGGCTGCTGCCGCATCAGCTGCATGGGTTGTGGGTCATTGGCCTCAATCCAATAAGCTAAACTGCCGCCTAAATCCATTAAAGGGTCGCCAATGGTGGTCATTTCCCAGTCCAGCACACCTATGATTTGCATGGGGTTATCGGGATCAAGAATCACATTGTCAAAACGGTAATCGTTATGAATTATGGCCGGTTTGGGGTGATCCGCAGGCATGTTCTCTGCCAGCCAAGCTTTAACCTCAGTCCACAATGGTGCATCTGGGGTCAGAGCTTTTTCATAGCGGTCAGTCCAGCCTTTAATTTGCCGCGCAACATAGCCTTCAGGTTTACCCAGCTCAGCCAAACCGCAGGCTTGATAATCCACTTGGTGTAAATCCACCAGCTTATCGATAAAGCTTTTACACAGTGCTGTGGTTTTTTCTGGGGTTAAATTCAGTTCCTCTGGGATATCTTTACGCAAGATAATCCCTTGCACGCGCTCCATCACATAAAACTCATCGCCGATAATCGCTGGATCAGTGCAGTGCACATAAGCTTTTGGGCAGTAGGGAAAACCATCGCTGAGCTTATTGAGAATTAAAAACTCGCGGCCCATATCGTGGGCTGATTTGGCTTTTTTACCCAAAGGCGGGCGGCGCAATACCAAATCTTGCTCGGGGTAAGACAGTAAATAAGTAAGGTTTGAAGCACCGCCGGGAAACTGGCGAATGCTTGGTTCGCCAGTCAGGTGCGGTAAGTGCGGCTTAAGGTAGCGGGCAATGACCGCAGCATCCAGCTCTTCGCCGTCTCGTGTTGCAATGGTGGGATCAGCAAGTGACATATCTAGCCCTTATGATTATCAGTGGTTGGGTAGAGGTACCCTGATAATCTAAAGGCCAGACTGGTGATCCTCAAGCATCACAGTAGGACTATGCTTTTGAGTGTTGATCCTTTATAGGTTCTATTTATAGTGCGATTAAGCTTTAAGGGTTAACCAGATCGGCGCGTGATCCGAGGGTTTTTCCATGGCGCGCAACTCATAATCAATTCCTGCATCCACAATACGCGAGCGTAAAGCAGGGGTGGTCATAATAAAATCAATGCGCAGGCCCCGTTTAGGGTCATCGGCAAAACCACGGCTGCGGTAATCAAACCAGCTAAAACGATCATCGACGCTGGGGTGCAAAACCCGGTAACTGTCTTCCAAGCCCCAGCTCATCAGGGTTTGCATCCACTCACGCTCTTGCGGCAAGAAGCAGCATTTACCGGTGCGCAGCCAGCGTTTGGCGTTATGATCACCGATGCCAATATCAATGTCTTCTGGGGCAATATTGAAATCGCCCATGACAACCACAGGGTCTTCAGGGGTAAAACGGCTTTCTAAAAGCTCTTGTAAGTCAGCGTAGAATTTTTCTTTAGCAGGAAATTTAGTCGGATGACTTTGATTTTCACCTTGGGGGAAATAACCATTCATCACTGTGATGGTGGCGCCATTGCTGTCTTTATACTCACCCCAAATAAAGCGGCGCTGGGCGTCTTCTTCATCGTCGGGAAAACCTTTATGGATCGACAAAGGTTCCAAGCGCGACAACAGTGCCACCCCATAGTGGCCTTTTTGTCCATGGTAGTGCACGTGATAGCCTAAATCGCGTATCATCTGCTCCGGAAACTGTTCATCCGCTACTTTAATTTCTTGTAAACCTATGACGTCCGGTTGATGAGTATTAATAAGCTCGCTTAATTGGTGCGGGCGTGCGCGCAAACCGTTGATGTTAAAAGAAATGAGTTTCATGGAAAACCTTATAGAAAAATATGTCAGTAAACTCTGAAAGCTGCTTAGGATAACCAAATGCGTGAGCTGTGGCGATTATCCAGCAAGTATTCAGTGTTTACCTTTAATGTGTTGATTGTTACAAAACGGGTTATGGTTAAAAAGAAACTGCATGCGGAAACTCAATTTATTACACCTTATTCTGTTATTAACGGTATCGACTGCTTTTTTGGTCTTAGGGAATACTTTTTACACCAGCTATCAAACCCAGCGGGCATTATTGATTGAGCAAACCCTTGAGGCCAATCATGCCTACGCTTCTAAATTAGCGACCAACATTGAAGGCTTCATTGTCTCAGCGCAACAGCAATTAGCCTTTGCTGCGCAAGATGTGTTACTGACCGATCGCAGTGCCCAGCCCCTTGATCGTATTGTTGAACGATTAATCAAGCAAACAGACAGTTTTAACTCAGTAGTGATTGCCGATGCAGCAGGCACCATTGTTGCTGCTTCAGAAACCGCTAAAAATCTGCTGAATATAAAACCACGCAGCGAAGGCTCTTTGCAGGCGTTGGAAGAACGTAAACCATTAATCAGTAAGCCTTTTCAGGCGGTTGGCACCGACAACCGCACTTTGATATTTATTACTCACCCAGTTTTTGATGCCCAAGAAAATTACTTAGGCTTTGTCGGTGGCTCGATTTATTTGCAGGAAAAAAGTGTTTTATATGCGCTGCTCGGCGAGCACTTTCACAATCAAGGTTCAACAGTGTATGCGGTCAACCAAGATGCTCGCTTGATTTACCACCCGGACACATTTCGCGTTGGTGAACTGGTGGATGACAGTGACATCGTTAATCAAGTATTGGCCAAACAAGCGGGCAGTGAACATGCAGTGAATACCCGGGGCGTTGCAGTGCTTGCTGGTTATGCCTATGTGCCCAGTGCCGGTTGGGGTGTGGTGACGCAACGTACTTTAAAGGCCACCTTGGCAGGTATGGATAAACAGATGTTGGCAGTGGCGCAATACAGTTTTCCGTTTTTTATCTTGATCTTGCTGGTGGTCTGGCTGGTGTCGCGCTGGATTGCTAAACCCTTATGGCAGCTGGCGCACAGTGCTGAAGACTTGGACCAGCCCGGGGTTGATAAAATCATTGCCAAGGTGCCGGTGTGGTATTTTGAAGCCTCACAGCTCAAACGCGCAATGTTGCGGGGTTTAGCTGGGGTGAATAAGAAAATCGGCCGTTTAAATTTAGAAAGCATCACCGACCCACTGACTGGGCTGATGAACCGCCGTGGCATGCAGGCGGTATTAGATGAGTGGCAAGAACAACAGCAAGCATTTTCAGTGGTGACTGGGGATATTGATCACTTTAAGCGTATTAACGATGAGTTTGGCCATGCGGTCGGCGATGAGGTTTTAAAATATCTGGCCAAGCATATGCTGGAATCATCTCGGGCAGATGATTTAGTCTGCCGCACCGGTGGTGAGGAATTTATAATATTACTGCCAAAAACAGATGTCAGTATTGCTTATAAAGCGGCTAAACGCTTGGGTGAAAATATCTCTAAGCAGGATCACCCAGCAATTGGGCGGCCCATTACCCTATCCTTTGGGGTGGCCAGTTGGCCCTGTGGCAGCCAGAGTATTGCGGATGTATTAAAAAGTGCTGACTTGGCACTGTATGCAGCAAAACAAGCAGGGCGTAACCAAGTACACAGCGGTCAAAAATGTCTGCAAATTCAGGGCACTGAAGTGGTGCAACAGCAGTGTGCTGATCTGTAATCAAGCAGTCAGTAGGCTGGCTGACTGAGTTGCGCTGGGCCCTCCGCTGGCGCGCTTGAGTCAGCACAGGTTGTGCTTGGTTATTTAACCAGCTCAACCAACTTATTCAGCGTGTTGAGCTGAGCACTGCTGCAGGGCAGCCCATCTTGCTTTCCCTTGAAAGCTTCCAAGCAGCTATGCCGCTCGACAGCAATAAGACCCTAGTGGCATTTCGCCTTAATTTAATCATCTTGAGTAGATAAATCAGGTATTCTTGGTATTAAGAGAAGCCGATTAGTGCTGAGCTGATTTGCTCACAACTTAAGGTGTGCAGCCTTGGCTGAGTCAATACAGCAGTTGCTCGTTTGCTATTGAAGGTGTTGTTAAGTTGAGCAGACCAGTTGCTTATTAAAATAAGCAGTACAAGTTTGGAGGTTCATCCTCATGCGTCGATTAAATTTACGGCAACTGATTTTGCTCCTGAGCGTATCTGCTGCTTTGTTAATTCTAGCCAATAGCTTTTATACCAGCCATAAAACTCAGCGTACATTGCTCATTGAGCACACTTTAAAAGCCAACCAAGCCTACGCATCAAAAATTGCCGATGATGCTGATAATTTTATCTTAAGTGCCCAGCAGCAACTGGCTTATGCAGCGCAAGATGCTTTAAAAGCCCAGCATGACCCGCAGCAGTTGCAAGCAATCGTGGAGCGCTTAAAACGGCAAACGGACAGTTTTAATACAGTGTTAATTTTAGATGCGGAAGGTATAGCGCTAGCCATAACCGAGCCTGGGCGGGAGTTCTTAGGGCAGAAAATGCAAAGAGAGGGGGCTACGCAAGCTTTGCAAGAGCGCAAACCCCTACTGAGTAAGCCTTACATCTCGGTGACCGGAGGCTTGGTGATTTTTATTAGCCACCCGATCGTTACTCAGCAAGGTGATTACCAAGGTTTTGTGGGTGGGGCCATTTATTTGCATCAGGACAGTCTTTTGTATAAACAGCTGGGCCGCCATTACCATGCCGATGAATCTTATATTTATGTGGTGGACAGTGATGGACGTTTAATTTATCACCGCGAGCATGAGCGCATTGGCGAGACCATTACCAATAACCCGGTGATTGAAAAAGTTGTGAATAAACAACGGGGTAGCCAGTTGCTGGTCAACTCAAAAGGTGTGCAAATGTTGGCCGGCTATGCGCCGGTATCCAGTGCCGACTGGGGGGTGGTGACCCAGCGCCCGTTACAAGCAACTTTGCAGAGCATGGATGAACAAATGCTGGCGGTCGCTAAGTACAGTTTTCCGTTCTTTATATTGATTGTGTGGTTAGTGTGGCTGATTTCACGCTGGATTTCCCAACCCCTATGGCAATTAGCACAAACCGCAGAGCACCTAGAAGGGCCTGATACGCATCAGCAAATTAATCATGTGTCGGCGTGGTACTTTGAAGCTGCACAGCTTAAGCGTGCCATGCTGCGAGGGTTGGTTGGCCTTAATAAAAAAATGGGCCAGTTAAACTTAGAAAACATAACGGATCCTTTAACCGGGCTGGTAAATCGGCGCGGTATGGAGGCGATGCTGCAAGAGCTGCAGCAGGCTGAGCAGCCTTTTTCGATTATCATGGCGGATATTGATCACTTTAAAAAAGTGAATGATGAGTTTGGGCATGTGGCTGGGGATCAGGTTTTGCAGTTTTTCGCCAAACATATGCAAACACTGTCACGCCCAGAAGACTTGGTGTGCCGAGTCGGTGGTGAAGAATTTATGATCATTTTGCCTGGCCTTGAAAAGAAAATGGCCCATAAAGTAGCGGAACGTTTGCGCCAATACATTGCCGAACAGCTTTGCCCTAGTGTTGGCGTGCCAATCACATTATCCTTGGGCGTGGCGTGTTGGCCGTGTGAGTCGAGAAGCATTGAACAGGTGATTAAAAATGCTGATCAAGCATTGTATCGGGCAAAACAAGCGGGTCGAAATAAAGTGCAAAGTAGTCATGTTCCGTGCAACTAACAGCAATGAACATTGCGATGAGGTCATTGCCTGAATGCAAATAAAAATCCAGCACACTGCCTTGGGTTATTGTTGTGCAGTGTTGTTGCTGTTGTTTACAGTGATCGGCCAAGCAGCAGAGCGCCTGCAAGTGCAGGTCACGCCTAAAAATGCTGCGCTGCAAAAAAACATTGAAGCCTATCTGCATTTGTTTAATGAAGGTGACGGCCAGTCGCTGAGTAATATTAAACGTCGCGTGCAGCAACAAGTGCGTGAGGCCGGTGAGGCCTTGGGCTACTACCACAGTAAAATTACTGTGCAGATCAGCGATGAGGCTGAGCCGGTACTGCACGTTACAGTAGAAAGCGGTGAGCCAGTGCGCTTGCGCAGCGTTAATATTCAGGTGATTGGTGAAGCGGCAGACTTGCCGGCTTTTGCACTGCCTGATGATAAGCGTTTAGCGGTGGGCGCGGCCCTTGATCACAGTGCCTATGATGATATGAAAAGCTTGTTGCAAAATCAGGCGCTGCGCTTTGGCTTTTTTGCAGCAAAGTTTACGCAAAATGAATTGATCATTGACCCGCAAATAGGTGCTGCGGATATCCACCTGCTGTTTGATAGCGGTCCCCGTTATCGACTGGGTACTGTGACCTTTTCAGAGCACTCAAAAATTGAGCCTGCAGTGTTGCAGCGCTTATTGCCCTTCACCCCAGGCACACCCTACAGCTCAGCATTGGTGGCTAAATTCAGTCATAACTTACAATCCACCGGTTACTTTCAGCAGGTGCGAGTGGATGCAGTGGGCGAGGCGGACGGTCCGTTAGAGATTCCAGTGCGGGTCAGTTTAGAGCCCATAAAACCGCGCACCTTAAATTTGGGTGCAGGTTTTTCCACCGATGTGGGCCCCCGTGGCCGTGTGGGTTGGGAGCGTCATAGGGTGAATGCCCAAGGCCACAAACTGGGTTTTGACAGTGAAGTGTCTCAACCACGGCAAAATGTATCCACTTGGTATCAGATTCCCTTGTCTGATCCGCTCAATAATTATCTGCGTTTTGCCACAGGCTATCAGCGTGAAAAACTGGTGGATGCCAACAGTCGCTTAACCAATTTAGCGGTGCAATGGCATGCTCGCTTGCCCAGCGACTGGCTGCGAGTGGTGACTTTACGCTGGGAAGAAGAGAAATATAATTTTGGCAGTGGCGGTAAAAGTGGTCGCAGCAGTTTTTTAATGCCGGGTGTGGGTTATTCAGTGCTGCGCAGTGATTCGCCTTTAGACCCCAGCCAAGGATACCGTTTGCAGTGGGATGTGCGCGGTGCCAAGCAAGACTTTTTAGCCGATGCTGATGTGTTGCATGTCACAGCTTTAGCCCGTGGTTTATACACCTTGGCCGATAAGCACCGTCTGTTAGGGCGCGCTCAAGTGGGTGCAATTGGCACCAATGACTATGACAAAGTCCCGCCTTCGCTGCGCTTTTTTGCCGGTGGTGACCAAAGTGTGCGTGGTTATGATTATCAAACATTGTCGCCCCGTGATGATCAGCGCAATCGAGAAGGGGGGCGTTATATGTTTGCTGGCAGTGTTGAGTATCAGTACAGCATTGCTGAACGCTGGCGAGTGGCGACTTTTGTGGATAAAGGTAATGCCTTTAACTCACTAACCGACCATATGAATACCGGGGTGGGCGTTGGGATTCGCTGGGTGTCACCGGTGGGGCCGCTGCGCTTAGATTTAGCCCACGCTTTAGATGATGATCAAGGCTGGCGTATTCACTTTTCCATGGGGCCGGAATTATGAGGCGCATTGGCACGCGTTTTTTGCTGGGCGTTTTGCTGTTACTGGTGTTGCTGTTGGGCGCTGCAGTATCACTATTGACCACGCAAGGTGGCAGCCGTTGGTTGCTCGAGCAGGTACCCGGCTTGCATGTGGAAGGCTGGCAAGGGGCACTGCTCTCTGAATGGCGTGCCGAACAGCTGCACTGGCAGCAAGATGATCTGTCGGTAAAGCTGAATACTGTGCATATGCAATTTAGGCTCAACTGTGTACTGCGCAGCGCATTGTGCATTGACCAATTGAGCGTGCAGCGCCTTGAGTTGAATTTGCCGGACACTGAGCCTGCCCAAGAGCCGCCGCAAGTCATTGAGCTGCCTGACTTAAAGTTGCCCGGCAGTTTAGAAGTACAACAGCTGTTTATTGGTGAGTTGCTGCTCAATGGCGAGTCACTGCTTAATCAAGCCCGTTTAAATGCCCACTGGGCAGAGCATGCCATACAGCTTGCTAAGCTGGATGTGCAATACCAAGAATATCGCTTGCAAGCCAGCGGCACTGTTACCGCACGGGGGCAGTGGCCGTTGCAGCTGCAGTTGGAGGCCCATGTGCCTATTCCCGATGCACAGGCCTTAGAAATACACGCACAACTCACAGGTAGCGTGCACAAGCTTATGCTGCAGGCAAACACGCAAGGCTATCTCGTCGCAAACCTAGACGGCCAGCTACAGCCGTTGGCCGCTGATTTACCTGCGCAGTTGTCGATTCAGGTCGCTGAGTTTATTGCCACTGCAGATTTACCTGAGCGCTTAACCTTGGCGGATCTGGACATTCAATTGCACGGTGATTTGGATAAAGGCTATCAGCTGGCGGGGCAGGCAGTGCTAGCCAAAACACCTGAGCAGATGCGTCTTAATCTCTCTGCGCGAGTCGACAGTGCGGGAGCGCTGCTGGAGTCATTGCACTTAGCCGCCAGTGAAGAGCAGTTTGTTGCTTTGCAAGGCAGCATGGACTGGCACGCCGATCTACAGGCAGAAGCACAGTTGCAATGGCAAAGTTTTCCGTGGTACAGCCTGTTGGCCCAAGAGGATATTGCGGTACAGCTGCAACATTTATCTGCGCAGCTCAATTATAACGCAGGTGATTATCAAGGCCGTTTAGACAGCAGCTTAACTGGGCCCGCCGGTGACTTTACTTTAAGCAGTGTCTTTAGCGGTGACCTGCAGCAGGTGCACTTAAATGAGCTTTTGCTCGAAGCAGGACAAGGCCAACTGCAAGGCGCTGCAACGCTGGGGTTTGCCGATGGCCTCGACTGGCTAGCCGATATTCAGGTGAGCCAGCTCAATCCAGCCTATTGGGTAGCTGAATTGCCCGGTGAATTGGCCGGCCGTTTGCACAGTCAAGGCCAGTTGCTTGCGGGTGAATTGCAAGTGGATGCCGATGTTGATTTAAACGGCAGATTGCGTGGCTCCCCAACCCAGCTTAAAGCACAGTTACAGGGCAGTCAGCCAGCTGAGACGGCGGGGCTGTGGCAGCTGCGTCAGGTTGAGTTACGTTTTGGTGATAACCGGGTTTCAGGCCATGGGCAACTTGATCAAGCCTTGGTTGCTCAGTTGGATATTGAATTGCCGCGTTTAGTACAGCTGTGGCCGGGTCTAGCTGGTGAAGCCAGTGGCGCGGTCAGGGTCTCGGGCAGCTTGGTTGAGCCGTTAGCGCAATTACAGCTGCAGGGTAAAGGCATTGCTTACCAAGGCCATCGGGTAGGTGCATTCAATTTAACCGGTCAACTATTGCCAGAGCAACACGGGCAATTACGCTTGGATGCTGAACGCATATGGACGGGCGATACAGAATTGGGCGTCTTGCACTTGGCAGGCGAAGGCACCCTGGCCGCCCATCAAGGGCAATTGTCTGTAACCGGTCCTTTGTTAGAGACACAACTGGAACTGGCGGGCGGTTTAGATAAAGGCGATTGGCTGGCGCAGATCAAGCAGTTGCTGATCGACAGCCATCAGCAGCACTGGGCGTTAGCTGAGCCGACCGCGGTGCGTTATTTACACAATGGTGAACTGCATCTTGGCGCCCATTGTTTGCGAAGTGGCGCATCCAGTTTATGTGCTGCTGAGCAACAACTGTTACCGCAACCAAAAATCAATTATCAGTTGCGTGATTTTCCTTTAGCCACTTTACAGCCTTGGTTGCCAGCGGATGCGCAACTTGAGGGGTTGCTCAATGGCACTGTGCAATTGGCGATCTCGGATCAAGGCCCGCGTGGCAATATATCTTTAGATGCTGGGCAAGGGCAATTGCGGGTGCGTCATGAGCAGCAGTGGGAGGTTTTTGCTTGGCAAACATTGCAGCTCAAGAGTGAGTTAACCGCCAAGGCCATTCAGTCCAAGCTGCAATTAACCGGTGCTGAGAGTGGTCATTTAGAACTGCGTGCGAATCTTGATCCGCGTACACAAGACCACAAGCTCAGTGGTCAGTTTTTAATTGAACAGGTGGATTTGTCGGTGTTGCGGCCCTTTATCAGCCAAGTGGCGGTGCTGGAAGGGCAATTAGCAGGGCGTGGCAGTTTGTCGGGTACTCTGCTGGCTCCTCGCATTAACGGCTATGTGCAGCTGCGTGAAGGCCAAATCAGTGGCGGCGATTTACCCACGCCCATTGAACAGCTGCAATTGCGTGCCGATATTCAAGGTGAGCGCATGCTGCTCAATGGTGGCTGGCGCAGTGGCGAGCAGGGCGCTGCAGTGATCAGTGGTGATTTAAACTGGGCCGAGCAGCTGCTGGTTGATGTGGAGATTAAAGGCCAGCATTTGCCCGTATTGGTGGAGCCCTATGCCAATCTGGAAATTGCCCCTGATTTGCAAATCAGCTTAAAAGAGCAACGCTTGTTTATCAGCGGTGAAGTGGCTGTGCCCAAGGGTAACATTAGGATTCCACAGCTGCCGGAGCAGGCAGTGCGTATTTCTTCGGATGCCCGGGTGGTGGGGCAAGCCGAGCCGGAACCTGGGCTGCAGGTGGGCATGGATATTATGCTCAATGTGGGCGCCGATAAGCTGCACTTCTCTGCGTTTGGCTTAGATGCTGACTTGCGTGGCCATTTACAGGTGGGGGATAACTTAGCGGGGCGTGGCTTGCTGGAACTGCTCAATGGCCGCTACCGTGCCTATGGGCAGCGCTTGCAATTGCGCCGAGCGCGCTTGCTGTTTGCTGGGCCACTCAGTCAACCGTTTTTAGATATTGAAGCGGTGCGAGTGACTGGTGATGTGACTGCAGGTTTGCGTTTATCAGGGCCTGCTGCGCAACCGCAAAGTGAGATTTTTTCGCAGCCAGCCATGAGTCAGGAGCAAGCATTGTCTTGGTTGTTGCTGGGTCGGCCACTGCAAGGCGGTGAAGGTGACGGTAATGCCATGGCGCAAGCGGCATTGGCACTAGGTTTAATGGGCACTGCGCCAATCACTAATAAAGTGGCCGAGGTGTTTGGCGTACAGGATTTTACGCTGGACAGTGAAGGCAGTGGCTTAACTTCCAGTGTGGTGGCCACTGGGCGAATCAGTGAGAAAATCAGCTTGCGTTATGGAGTGGGGGTGTTTGAGCCTGCTAGCAGTTTGGCGCTGCGTTATGAATTGAGTCGACGTATGTATTTAGAAGCGGCCAGCGGCTTGGCCAACTCTTTAGATATATTTTATAAGCGGGATTTTTAAGAAGGCGCTGATTCATTGCGTCATTACACCCTCGCACCATCGCGTCATCCTATGCTTTTACCTGTTGGTTATAGGCGTAATCCAACAGGTAAAAGCACAGATCTTTACGAGTCGCAAAGCGACCGGGCAATCTCCAATTTCTTGATATATAAAGTCAATCAGATTGCTTCACTTCGTTCGCAATGATTGGGCGAGGATAGCTAGTGATTGAATGAGGTTTCGCAATGCCGAGGCGCTGTCTCTGCGATGAGCATAGCGGCGTGGCAGTCTAGGGTGCTTGTCGTGTCCATGGCATTCGCAATGACTGGGCGAGGATTGCAGTGATTGAATGAGGCTCGCAATGCCGAGGCGCTGTCTCTGCGATGAGCATAGCGGCGTGGCAGTCCAGGGTGCTTGTTGTGTCCATGGCATTCGCAATGACTGGGCGAGGATTGCAGTGACTGAATGAGGTTTCGCAATGCTGAGGCGCTGTCTCTGCGAGGAGCTAAGCAATATGGCAGTCTCTGGGCCTCTAGCCTGAGTAGACTGCCAAGTGAGCTCGGCTTAGCATTCGCGCCTGTTGTTTTGTTGTGTTAAAATCACAGGGTCGCGGTCACTTAAAAGTGGTTTATGTCTAGGTTAGGCTCAAGTTTTACCCCCTTCTTAATGCTCCATCTCTTCGAGAAATGCTGGCGCAGTAGTCTTTAGCTGGCTTCTTCTCAGCGCTGTAAATATCCGAACAGAAAGTTTTTTAGCCAGAGCGTCTTGATCGATTCAAAGCTCTAGCAATCTATGGTATCAAAACATTAAGGACGCTCTAAAAGAGCTGCTACTACTAAGCCATATGGTTTGGTTTTGCCATAATTTTACTGTGTTGCCTGCACACCTGTAGGAGCGGGCCTTGCCCGCGACTAGACCAAGGTCGCAGCGCTAGTGTAACGCAATGGCTTAAGCGCTTTTTCAGAGATTCCCTAAGGGGTTTCAAATGTATTACTGGTTTATGTTGGCTTTAGCGGTGATCGCAGAAGTGATCAGTACGGTGGGGATGAAATATGCCTCCACCAGCTCACCGGTGGTGGGTTACTTGGTCATGGCGGTGATGATTACCTTTTCTTTTTATGCCTTCTCCCGCGCGGTGGTGCACATTCCACTGGCGGTGTCTTACGCCGTTTGGGAAGGTTTAGGTTTATTCTTTATAGGTATCGCCGGTGTGGTGTTGTTTGGCGAATACTTGTCTTTAGTTGAAATGCTGGCCATTGCGCTAATGCTATTTGGCTTGTTGTTAGTGACCTTTGATAAAGGCCAGCCGGAGTCAGTTGATGAACAACTGAAGCCTGTAACCGTAAAATCTCAAGGCCAACCTGCTGCGCTACAAGCGGCGGTTACCACTCGTAAAACTGAGCAAACGGCATTAGGGGAGGTGGCGTTATGATCCTTCCTGCTTCTTTATTATTGGGCTCTGTATCGCTGGACTTAGTGGCCTGCTACTGCATTAAACGCTCTAAGGGCTTTAAAAAAGCCGTTTGGGGCGTGGTGGGCTTGCTGGCGATTATCTTGGCCTTTGTGCTGCTGAGTTTTGTTGTGCGTTATATTCCTTTAGGCGTAGCTTACTCAGTGTGGGGCGGCTTAGG
>Ga0079226_10001482_pt1 | contig 17984 bp, 17 predicted proteins | sample Poulit2014_FD_76345 | JGI IMG/M metagenome (GOLD analysis project Ga0079226, IMG submission 76345) | Agricultural soil microbial communities from Georgia to study Nitrogen management - Poultry litter 2014 | ecosystem: Environmental > Terrestrial > Soil > Agricultural land | place: USA: Georgia...
CTTTAGCAGCTGGTAACTGTATCGTTTTAAAACCTGCTGAACAAACACCTGCCTCGATCATGGTATTAATGGAATTAATTCAAGACATTTTACCACCAGGTGTATTAAATATAGTAAATGGTTTTGGTGTCGAAGCAGGAAAGCCATTAGCTACAAATCCAGGCATATCAAAAATTGCGTTTACAGGAGAAACAACAACTGGTCGTTTAATTTTACAGTATGCTTCAGAGAATATTATTCCAGCAACTGTTGAGTTAGGTGGAAAATCACCTAATATATTCTTTAAGGATGTTATGGATGAAGATGATGGTTTCTTAGATAAAGCAATTGAGGGGTTTGTAATGTTTGCTTTAAATCAAGGGGAAGTTTGTACTTGTCCTTCACGTGCGATGATACATGAGTCCATCTATGATGAGTTTATGGAAAAAGCGTTAGAACGTGTTAAACAAATAAAAATAGGACATCCCCTTGATACAGATACAATGATGGGTGCACAAGCGTCAACTGAACAATTGGAAAAAATAAAGTCGTATCTTGATATAGGTAAAGAAGAAGGTGCGGAGTTACTAACTGGTGGAAATATAAATAAGTTATCTGGAGAATTAGAAAGTGGTTATTATGTAGAACCAACTGTATTTAAAGGAAATAATAAAATGAGAATTTTCCAAGAAGAGATTTTCGGTCCAGTTTTAGCAGTCACAACATTTAATGATGACGATGAGGCACTTGAGATTGCTAATGATACTTTATATGGATTAGGTTCAGGAATATGGACACGTAATATAGATAAAGCTTATCGTTTTGGTCGTGGCATTCAAGCTGGACGTGTGTGGACTAACACTTATCATCAGTACCCAGCACATGCAGCCTTTGGTGGATATAAAAAGTCTGGTATAGGTCGTGAAAATCATTTAATGGCTTTAAGTAATTACCAACAAACCAAAAATATGCTTGTTAGTTATAGTGAAGGGCCTCAAGGCTTCTTCTAAAAGGTGGTGAATAGTATGGTCGATTTAGTTGTAGCAACAGATGCTGCTCTTGAGCTAATCGAAAAATTAAAAAACATTCACGGACCACTTATGTTTCACCAATCAGGAGGGTGTTGTGACGGCAGCGCCCCAATGTGTTATGAAGAAGGTGAATTAAGAGTAGGAGATTCAGATATCTTACTCGGAGAAATCGGAGACACCCCATTTTATATAGCTAAAGATCAATATGAATATTGGAAACATACTCAATTAATAATTGATGTTGTTGATGGTAGAGGTGGGATGTTTTCCCTAGAAGGACCAGAAGGAAAACGATTTTTAACGAAATCAAGGGTGTTTACTGAAGAAGAGAAAACTGTAATATAACAATAAAATAAAATATATAAAAAGTCGCTAAAAAATTAATTTTAGCGACTTTTTTACTGTTATATGATAACCTTAATATTAAGTAGTTTCTTATGTAGAAAGGTTAGGTGTTATTTAATGAGTGGACAAATTGATTACTTTGTAAGGAGATACACAGGTTTTGGAGAAGTGAACTATATTGAATCCAATGCCAAAGAGATAAAAGACATATTTATTTTAAAAGCTGCTAATGAAAAAACAGCGACCTTATTTCTAAAGGAATTTATTAAGTTGATTGATGATGACACAGTAATTGAAGTTATTGAACACCCAGATTTTACCCAAGCATTGGACGGTGTAATTATTCGTGAAAAATCACTTGCAATTTTAACCACACCTTTTATTAAGTGCGTTTCTAGTCATTCACACTTGATAGACTTAACTAAGTATACTAAGCTTCCAGTGAGATTTATTGCTAAAGAGCGAAAGTCGATTGTAGAAAAAGCAATAAGTCATTTCTCTAAAAGTTTAGAGATTCATCAAGAGTTAAAAAGGATTAATAAAGAAGAAATAGATTTCAAAATTGCTGATGAAATAATTAATAATTTTATAGATAAAGAAATTAATATTCAACCTAATTTAGACAAAGACACGCACGTATATGAGCGAATGTTGGGAATTAATAGGGATGAAGGAATTACGGATGGCAAAAGTGATTTAATAACATCAATAAAAAATAAAGTTTATTTAAAAGGGTCACCTAGAATAGGCAAATCGTATTTTATGAAGCAAGTAATGAATGAAGTTACTAATAAAGGGTATGATATAGAGGTGTATAGATGTCCTTTTAATTCGGATTGTATTGATATGGTGATTATTAGAGAAATGAATTATTGCATAGTTGCCTGTAGATTAAACGAGTCACATAAAGAGAAAGATCATGTTATTGACTTACAAGAAATTGTAAGTAACGATGCACATTCTGAAGAAGATAAAAATTTATTCAAGCAATTGAATGAAAATTGTAATGAAAGTTATAATTTAGGCGTGACTGAACTATCTAAATTACAGAAATTCGCTGGTTCAATTGAAAACAGTGAAATAGAATTAACTAACAATGAAGTTGAAAAGATATTAAAGGATTATAAAGTAAATTATTAAAAGATGTATTGCAATTATTCAGAATATATTGTAAAATTAGACAACTAAAGAAATTCTCTTATCTAAAGATTAGGAGGTGGATAAATGGTAACTGTTAAATTATTAAAACCATATTATATTAAAATGAGCGCAGATTATATTAGGGTTATTCTAGCTTATCAGTATTTTTCATTATTGATAAATAATCAAGTTTACCATTTTATTCCCGTTGAAGGTAAAGAAATTCGTATAAATAGAAAGACTAAACAAGTTGTCAATACAGAGACGAAGTTTGCTTTCCAAAAAGGGAATGATACTATTTATATCACTATGAAAAAGTTAACTTCCTTAACAGACTTTATGGACCAATTAACTAATATAGTAGAGCCTTATTATACTGACGATATTAGTAAGTTAGAAGACGAAAAAAATAAAAATATATTTAATGAAATAGAAAGAGATAATATTTTAAGATTGATTGACCGAGCTTTAGATGAAAAAGATCAAGCGAGTTTTAATTATCTTATTGAATTATTATAAACAAAAAATTCACTCTTAATCAGAGTGAATTTTTTGTTTTCTTAAATCGATTAAAACATCTGTTACTTTTTCAGCAACCATCGAACTAGCACCTTCATTTTGCACTTCTTCGACCATCATAGCAATCACAATGTTTTGTTGGTCATCTGGATAACCAACAAACCAACCATTTTCATTACCACCTTTTCCGAGCGCAGATTTCAATTCTGCCGTCCCTGTTTTACCAGCTATCGGAAAATCGGCTTTTTTAGCCACTTTTGCGGTACCATCAGTTACAACAGTGCGTAAAGATTTTTGTAACATTTTAGCTTGCTCTTTAGAGAGTAAATCTTCTTTCCACACTTCTTTTTTATCTGATTCTAGAATTCTTGGTTTAAACATCGTACCATCATTTATGATCGGTGCGTAACTAGAAGCGAGATGGAGTGCACTCATTTCTATTTGTCCTTGTCCATAACTCGTATGGGCTAATAAAGCTTCGTCAGACAAATTACCATCCCGTGAAATACTAGATTGTTTAATAGGATATGAAGTAGGCATATCAGAATTAAAGCCAAATTCCTTTAAACCATTTGCAAATTTATCGCCACCCATGTCTACAGCCTGCATGGCAAAGTAAATGTTATCAGATTTAACGAGCGCGTCATTTAAGTCTACAGGCGATTCTGTAGTAGAGACTCTTTTTACTTTCGAACCACCCCAGTTATCTTTTGTCCATGTTAAACCGTTAATTTCTATTCCTTTATCAGGGTCAATTGTTTTGTTTTTCAACCCAATTGCTGCTGTAATCGGCTTAATAACGGATCCAGGCGCAAATGTTGAAGAGAAACGGTTAATTAAGGGTAGTTTGGGATCGTTTTCTAGTGCTTTTTGTTGATCCTGATTTAGACCAAAGACTAAATCGTTCGGCTCAAATGCTGGACTGCTTACTAAAGCTAAAACTTCACCTGTTTTAGGGTCTATTGCACTTGCTGTTCCAGCTTTACCAGCAAATGAATCAAAGATATCTTCTTGAATATTAACATCAATAGCTAAAGAGATAGATTCACCATCTTTAGCAGGTTTTTCAGCTAAGGTTGTTTCTGAATCTTCATCTTCTTTTAATACAGATACTTTTATACCAGATTTTCCTTTAAGTTCTTTTTCATATAATTGCTCTAATCCTCGTTTACCTATTATATCTCCTTCTTTATAACCTTTATTGTTTTCAATATCGTCAGCATTGACATTACCAACATAACCAACTAAATGAGCAGCAGCGGGTCCTAAGGGATAGGTTCTCACATCAACTTCCTTTTTAGCGGCAGCTGGTATCTCTGCTATTTGGTTTAACGTCGATGAATCATCTTTTTGGATCTTTTTTAAAGGGACAAATAAATTATCTTCAACCCAAGGTTGATCTAATAAGCTATCGATTTTTTCAACAGAGATATTGAGTAAATTAGCAAGTCGTTGCTTTTCGTATTTCTCATCTGAAAAGTTGTTGGGGATAATCCCAATTTCGTAAGATACATCATTTAACGCAAGTGGCATATCATTACGATCTAATATGTCACCGCGAATTGGTGGTACTTGATTAATTGAAATTTTACCACCGTTTTTTAATTCTGGAAATATTAGACCTGGATCCCAATTAGCTTTCCATGCTGCTTTCTCATCTTTTGTTTTATCTTCATAAGTGAATGTAAGATTTTCTGAGAAAGAAATAGGGCCTGCAGAACTATCTAAGGATACTTCTATAGGAATATCTACTTGTTTGTCAGACTTTTTTATTTCATTTTTAGTAGGCACTTTATATGAGACATCTAAGTTTTTTACTTCTATATCTTTATATACTTTTTCATAACGGTCAACGAAATCTTCTTTAGAAAATGCATTTTTACTTTCAGTACTTATTAAATTATACATATCAGAGAATTCTTCATCGTTCCAATGGGTGAAGTATGTTTCAACGTCTTTTTCTAATTGTGCTGAGCTAGAGCATGCTATAGTGAAAGAAGCTATTAACAAAAGTAGTAAAAATAAAATTAATTTCCTCATAATGCACTCTCCTAACTTCAATTAAAATCTACTAATAAATAGTATACCATTTATATAGGTGCAACTCTAAAGAGAATGTGTTAAAATAAATAAAATATTTGTATTCAAAATAAGATAAATTAGGTGAAAATAGTGGATTTAAGAAAACAAGAATTAGCTTCAACATTAAAAGAATTAATCATAGCAACGGAAAATAAAGAAATATCGACTTCGGAACAATTTTTAAATCGATTAATTGATGAAATACAAACAAAGAAGATTATCAATTTAGAAAATAATTATTGAATCGAACTAATTAAAAAAGGTGTGTCAAAGTGAAAATAATTAAAACAAACAACTATGATGAATTGAGTAAAAAAGGTGCTGAGTTATTAATTGAAGAAATCAAAAAAGTAGAACGTCCTGTCATCGGATTAGCTACTGGGTCTACACCAGAAGGATTGTATAATGAAATTATTAAATTTCACAAAAAAACTAAGTATTCATTTAAAAATGTTTATTCGTTTAATTTAGATGAATATATTGGTTTAGCAGAAGACAATGAAAATAGTTATCATTACTATATGAATGAGAAGTTGTTCAATCATATAGATATACCTTTAGCCCAAGCATATGTACCAGATGGGATGGCAGAGGATTTAAAATCAGAATGTACAAGATATGAAGAAGCGATTAAAGCATTAGGCGGTATCGATATTCAATTATTGGGTTTAGGTGTTAATGGACATATTGGCTTTAATGAGCCTGGAACGTCATTTGATTCCCGGACACAAATTATTACATTAGAAAAATCAACACGAAATGCTAATGCACATTTCTTTTCTTCAGGAGGGGAAGTGCCAGAAAAAGCAATTTCAATGGGTGTCCAATCAATTATGGATACTAAAAAGATAGTCCTTTTAGTTTCAGGTAAGAATAAAGCTGCTGCGTTAAAAAGGTTTCTAACAGAAGATGTAACAGAGGATTTTCCTGCCACTATTTTACACAAACATCATGATGTAACGGTTATAGCCGACAAAGAAGCGTTATCAGAACTGGAATAAGCTATCAAAAGCTTATTTCAGTTCTTTTTTATACATTTGTCTCTACATACTTTTGGTCAACTTTTTTAATAACTGCTTGATCACTTGTTATATTAGTTATCCAATCTAAAAAAATATCAAGATTATTGATGTTCACATACACAATTATTTCAACGTTTTCTAAGTAATTAATACTATCTATAATATGTTCTGAATTGCGTAAGCCATTTTCTATAGTGCCAAGTAAAGGATATTTAATCGTAACTGCATAACCCTGCATCCGCTGTCTTTTTACCACGCCAGTTTTTTTTATTGCTTCTGAAGTGGTCGTTCCGTATGCTCTAATCAAGCCGCCCGCACCTAACTTGATTCCTCCAAAATATCGCGTGACGACAACTACTGTATCTTTTAATTGTTGTTTTTTCAAAACTTCTAACATGGGAACTCCTGCAGTACCGCTAGGTTCTCCATCATCATTAGCTTTTTGTATTTCATCATATTTACCTATCAAATAAGCTGAACAATTATGTGTCGCATCATGATGCTTTTTTTTAATATCTTTGATAAAGTCTTGTGCAGCATCTTCTGTTTCCACTCTTTTTATGTAACCAATAAACCGCGACTTTTGAATAATAACTTCTTCAGAGCCGTATTTGTTTACGGTAAAATATTCGTCTAACATTATAATAACCTCCAAATAATACATTTAAATTTAGTTATGTGTATAATTGTATCATAGTCTTATGATTAATATAATTTGATTAAGTTGACTAAATTTAAATGAAGTTATGAATGAAGGAGTTATCCAATGAAAATAGCATTAGTTACAGATAGTACGTCATATTTACCGGAAGAAATATTAAAAAAATATAATGTGTCTGTTATTCCATTAAACGTAATATTTGAAAATGAGTCATACCGTGAAGGAATAGAAATGACAACTGAAGAGTTTTATGAAAAGGTCAAGTCGGAAGAAAAGCTACCAACCACATCACAACCCTCAATAGGTGAATTAGTTAACTTATATGAAACTTTAAGTAAAGAGCATGATGCAATAATCTCTATTCATATTTCAAAAGCGCTTAGTGGTACATATGAAGCATCTAAGACGGCTGGGCAAATGGTTGAAAATGTCGAAGTCTATTCAGTTGATGCGGCTATTACTACAATGCCACAAGGCTTTTTAGTAATGGAAGCAGGTGAGATGATTCAGCAAGGAATGACACCAGAATCTATTGTTACTCGTTTAAATCAATTAAGTGAAAATATGCGTGCTTACTTTATGGTAGCTGATTTAGGTCACCTACAAAGAGGTGGACGTTTATCAGGTGCTCAAAAATTAATTGGTAGTTTATTAAATATTAAACCTGTCCTTTATATAACAGAAGGAGAAATAAGACCTTTCGAAAAGATTCGTTCAAAGAACAAAGCATTAAAACGAATTTTAGATTTACTTGAAAAAGACGCGATGAATAAATCAATTCAAAAAGTAGCATTTATTCATGCTAATAATGAATCAGGTGCATTAGACTTACAGAAAAAATTTAAAGATAAACATCCGAAGGTAGAAACATATGTAAGCTATTTTGGACCCGTTATAGGAACACATCTTGGAGAAGATTCATTAGGAATTGCTTGGTATTTTGAAAGTTAGTTAACAAAATACGCTAGGAGGCTATAATGAGAGAAAAGATTAAAAAAGTGATAAAAAAATTAGCAGGAGAGTCAAACGAGATTAAAGACTCTTCTAGCTATCGCTTATCCATCCCCCTTAAAATTTACCCATACGCTTTATTATACTGCGGAAAAATACTTACCAAAGATGAGCTGCTCATTTCAAAACAAAAACTAGACTATCTGATTAAAGAAAATTATTTCAAAGTTATATCTTCGATTAAACAAACAACAGATAATATAGAGTGTTTGCGTTGTAAAAATAATTATAAAGAATACTTTGCTATGATAGATTGTAAACGATGTTCCAAGACCCATCTATATTGCCGAACTTGCCTTCAAATGAATCGCGTTTTAGCGTGTGAATCTCTGTATTATTGGCATGATAAAACGATAATGTTTGAAGAGAAAGAACATGTGAATCAGTGGCAGGGTAAATTAACAAACGCTCAGCAATATGGAGCAGATAAAGCTGTTAGTGCGTTTCAGCGTCAAACTGATAAATTAATTTGGGCAGTTACAGGATCTGGTAAAACAGAAATTGTCTTTCCAGTTATTGCTCATGCATTAGAACAGGGAAAACGAGTATGTGTTGCAAGTCCCCGGACAGATGTGGTTAAAGAGTTTAGATTGCGAGTTAAATCCGCATTTAAAGATGTGTCAATTGCAGCTTTATATGCAGGTAGTGAAGAACAGGGTATAAATGCACAATTAATTATTTCCACAAATCACCAATTACTTCGTTTTAAAAGAACATTTGATTTATTAATTATCGATGAAGTTGATGCTTATCCTTATTCAAGCGATCAACGTTTAAAAAAGATTACTCAACGCTCTAGAAAAAAGCAAGGAACGACAATATATTTAACCGCTACTCCTAGTCGAGCATTAAAAAAACTTCCCACAGTATTTATATCGAGACGTTTCCACCAGCATTCACTGATTATCCCACAATTGAAATATAGTACTCAATTAAACAAAAGCTTGAAAGAAAAGCGTCTACCTCAAGAATTCATTCAAATTTTAAACACACGGAAAAAACCCCAACGACAATTACTCATCTTTGTGCCAACAGTAAAATTATCAACCGATTTAATTGAAGAGATTACTCGTTTATTAAAAAGCCAAAACTTAATAAAAAATAAAACAGAAGTTAAATCAGTTCACGCATCAGATGAAAAGCGTGGTGAAAAAGTTAATAAATTTAGAGAACAAAAAATATATTGTTTAATAACGACAACCATATTAGAAAGAGGAGTCACTTTTCCGTCGGTTGATGTGATTGTAATCCAAGCAGATAACCAAGTGTTTAACAGTGCAGGATTAGTACAAATATCTGGAAGAGCAGGAAGAAGTTCAGCAGATCCAATGGGGCATGTTTATTTCATAATAAATAACAATACTGAAGCAATTAAAAAAAGTATATTTGATTTAAAGTATATGAATAATTTAAAAGTGAGATGATATTATGAATTGCATTTATTGTTTTAAACAAATAGTCTCAGACTTATCTTGGGAGAATATTATTACAGGGATGAAAACTAGTAATTTATGTTTCGAGTGTACGCACTCTTTTATACCGTTAAATGGATTATTGTGTAAAAAATGTTCAGCAGAAACGAAAAGTGAGATTTGTGATGATTGTTTAAAGTGGTCGAAACTATATAACAATGAAGACGTGCTTACGAAAAATTACGCAGCTTTTAAATATAATGAATTTACACAAAATTTTGTAGCAAGGTGGAAGTATCAAGGCGATTTTATTTTAATTAAGGGAATAAAAGAATTGATTACACCTTATATAAAAGAAAACTTAAAACATTTTGATGAATCTTTCACAATCCTTCCAATACCTTTAAGTAAAGAAAGGCTAGAAGAAAGGGCATTTAACCAAGCGTTTTTATTAGCAGAACTCATAGGGGAAAGTGAAACAGCTATTTTAATTCGAAAAGATAATGAAAAACAATCGAAAAAAACTAAACAAGAAAGAATTAATACTATAAATTCTTTTAAGATAAATAAAAAAATTACAGGAAAAGTATTGTTAGTTGATGATATTTATACAACAGGCACTACATTAAGACATGCAGCAAGTTTATTAAAACAAAGTGGTGCGTCAGAAGTGAATTCGTTTACATTTATACGTGGTTAAAAAGTTGTATTTAAAATTTAATAATTAAAAAGCAGGAAAAAAGTACTAAAACAATGTATAATGAAAATTATAAATATATTTAAGGGGGACACTTATTATGAATTATAATATTCGTGGTGAGAACATCGAAGTTACTCAAGCAATAAGAAGTCATGTAGAGGACAAAATCGGCAAAATTGAAAGATATTTTGAAACACCTCCAACATCTGACGTGAATGTGAACTTAAGTGTCTATAATGAAGAACAACAAGTAGAGGTTACAATCCAAATGACTGATTTATTATTGCGCGCAGAAGAACAACATACAGATATGTACGCAGCAATTGATCTCGTCGTTGATAAGTTAGAACGTCAGATTAGAAAATATAAAACAAAAGTAAACCGTAAGTTTCGCCAAGAAGGTTCACCAAAACATGTTTTTGCGGAATTAGAAAAAGAACAGCGTGAACATGAACTTAATGAAGAAGCATCAGATGAAATCGAAATAGTTAGAACTAAAAGATTTAATTTAAAACCAATGGACTCAGAAGAAGCAATCTTACAAATGGATATGTTGGGACATCAGTTCTTTGTTTTCACAAATGCTGAATCTAATGATACAAATGTTGTGTATAAAAGAAGAGATGGAAAATATGCTTTAATTGAACCTACAAGCTAAAATTAACAGAAATCCGGAAATAATGCGGACAGTAGAGCGCTATTTTCTACCATGAAGCAAATATGTAGTGTAATTTTAAATTTCTGCATAATAATCTGGATACTCAAATTAACAATCTAGAATAATAAAACTAATTTAAACTAGCTTCAATTATCTTTATGCGATAATTGAAGCTAGTTTTTTTATTTTTATAAGAAATGTATTAGTATTATTTTAGCAACAAAACTAAATTTTTAGATAATTATCGAAAGTTATCGAAAAATAAAATTAAAAGAACAAATATTATAGAAATGGTTCATAGTTCTTTGCAAAAACAGATAAATAAAGAAAAACAAGCAAAATTATTACCGAAAATACTGCTAAAACAGGATTTTATCGATTGGTCAATGGTTTATACTATATGGTATAAATAAACTATGTAGAAAGGAGGAAAGTTAAACCTCTTCATGCAATAATAATTTAAAACATGTATTATTTACCACACCTCAAAAGTAGAAAGGCCAGTCATCTCTTCATGACTGGCCTTTCAATACGTTTAGAGTTAAATCACGGAAATTGTGAATAATAGGTAAAAAATGCTATAATGAATGTTGATAAATTTAACTTGAGGAGACTTAAATAATGAGTAATTTACTTAAACGTATATTTGGAGATGGAAATAAACGTCAACTTAAAAGAATTCAATCAATCGTAGATAAAGTAGATATATTAGAAGACGAAATGAATAAAATATCTGATGAAGAATTAAAGAATAAAACAAATGAATTTAAAAAACGCCATAAAGATGGTGAATCTTTAGATGACTTAGCTCCAGAAGCTTATGCTGTAGTAAGAGAAGCATCACAAAGAGTACTAAACATGCGTCCTTTTGATGTCCAAATCACAGGCGGTGTTGTGCTAAATGAAGGCAATATAGCTGAAATGAAAACAGGTGAAGGTAAAACATTAGCTTCAACTTTACCTGCTTACCTAAATGCACTATCGGAAAAAGGCGTGCATATAATTACTGTAAACGAGTATTTAGCTGAACGTGATTCTAATGAAATGCGTCCTCTTTACGAAGCCTTAGGCCTGACGGTCGGCCTCAATATAAACGGTGTCGGAAGAGAAGAAAAACGAGAAGCTTATGAGTGTGATATTACCTACGGAACGAATAATGAGTTTGGTTTTGATTACTTGAGAGATAATATGGTTTTATACAAAGACCAAATGGTTCAACGTCCGTTAAACTTTGCAATTATTGACGAAGTGGATTCAGTTTTAATTGATGAAGCTAGAACCCCATTAATCATTTCAGGTAGTGCTGAAAAGTCAGCAAATTTATATGAACAATCAAATGCGTTTGTGAGAACTCTTAATCAAGAAAATGACTATACTTATGATGTGAAAACAAAAGGAGTTCAATTAACTGAACAAGGAATTACTAAAGCTGAAAACTTTTTTAAAATTGAAAACTTATTCGACCTTGAGAATGTAACATTAACGCATCATATTAATCAGGCTTTACGTGCTAATGTTTCAATGCATAGAGATACTGACTATGTCATTGAAGAGGATAGTGTTGTTATTGTTGACCAATTTACCGGACGTCTTATGAAAGGTCGTCGTTACAGTGATGGTCTTCACCAAGCTATTGAAGCAAAAGAAGGCATGAGAATTCAAAAAGAAAGTATGACGTTAGCGTCAATCACGTTCCAAAATTATTTCAGAATGTATAATAAACTTGCAGGGATGACAGGAACCGCAAAAACTGAGGAAGAAGAGTTTAGAAACATATATAATATGGACGTTATTTCGATTCCAACAAATAAACCAATTATAAGAGATGACCGTGCTGATTTAATTTATAAATCTATGGATGCTAAATTTAATGCAGTCGTTGCTAAAATCAAAGAGTTAAATGAAACAGGGCAACCAGTCTTAGTCGGTACGGTTGCTGTAGAAAGTTCTGAACATATTTCTGAATTACTAAAAAAATCGCGTGTAGCACATAATATATTAAATGCTAAAAACCATTATCGTGAAGCGGAAATTATTGAAAATGCTGGACAAAAAAACTCAGTTACAATTGCCACTAATATGGCTGGACGTGGAACGGATATTAAACTAGGTGAAGGTGTTATAGAATTAGGTGGTCTAGCTGTAATCGGTACGGAGAGACATGAATCCCGTCGAATTGATAACCAGCTACGAGGACGTGCAGGTCGTCAAGGAGACCCTGGTATGTCACAATTTTATCTTTCAATGGAAGATGAATTAATGAGAAGGTTTGGTTCAGATAATTTACGAGCAATGATGGACCGTTTAGGGATTGAAGAAGATGAACCAATAGAAAGTAAAATGGTCTCTCGTGCTGTAGAATCAGCACAGAAACGTGTAGAAGGTAACAACTTCGATTCACGTAAAACTATTCTTTCATATGACGATGTACTAAGAGAACAACGTGAAATTATTTACGAACAAAGAAAAGAAATAATTGAATCAGATAGTAATGTTCGGAAAATTGTTGAAGGCATGATTGAAACAACGATTAATCGTATTGTTGATATAAATACTTCCGACGAAGAAATAGAAAACTGGAACATACAAGCTATAATTGATTATGTAAATAATAGATTGCTTGATGAAGGTGATATTACACTTGATCAATTAAGTGACGATGAACCAGAAGAAATTAAATCTTATATTTTAAACAAAGTCATTGAACGATATGATGAAAAAGAAGAAGAATTAACGGAAGATCAAATGCGCGAATTTGAAAAAGTTATTTTACTACGTGTTGTTGATACGAAATGGATGGACCATATTGACCAAATGGATCAGCTTCGCCAAGGTATTCATTTAAGAGCGTATGCACAAAATGACCCATTAAGAGAGTATCAACTAGAGGGTTATAATATGTTTGAAACGATGATTATTAGTATTGAAGAAGAAGTGGCGCATTATATATTCAAAGCACAAATTAGAGAGAATTTAGAGAGAGAAGAAGTCGTAAAAGAAACAAAAGCAGTAGCTGCAAATGATGGTAAAGAAGAAAAGAAAAGAAAACCATTTGTTAGAAAAGAAAATATTGGAAGAAACGACCCTTGTCCATGTGGAAGTGGTAAGAAATACAAAAATTGTCATGGACAATAAGTCATTCAAATTTGGAGTTGGTAAAAATGGATTTAACAGAAATTAAACAAGAAATAGATAAAATGGACGAGCGTATTACAGACTTTAGGGGGTCTCTTTGACTTAGATAAAAAAAGGTCAGAGATTGCTAATCTTGAAGAAAAAATGACACATCCAGGCTTTTGGGATGATAATGATGCAGCTCAAACAATCATTCATCAATTAAACAGTCTCAAAAGCAATGTTGAAAGATATGAAAAAATAAGCCGTCGTTTAGAAGACAGTATTGCACTTTATGAAATGGTTAAAGAAGAAAATGATGAAGAGTTAATTGAAGAATTAGACAATGAAGTCGAAAACTTAATTAAAGTGATGAATGATTATGAATTAGAAATGCTTTTGAGTGAACCTTATGATGCAAATAACGCAATTTTAGAATTACATCCCGGTGCAGGTGGGACAGAATCTCAAGATTGGGCTAGCATCATGCTGAGAATGTATCAGCGTTGGGCAGAGAAGCGAGGGTTTAAAGTTGAGACACTAAACTATATTCCTGGAGATGAAGCGGGAGTTAAAAGTGTCACACTTTTAATTAAAGGACATAATGCTTATGGTTATTTAAAGTCAGAAAAAGGTGTTCATCGACTAGTTAGAATTTCACCATTTGATTCTTCTGGGAGAAGACATACTTCATTTGTATCATGCGAAATAGCACCAGAAATGCCAGATAACGTTGAAATAGAAATAAACACTGAAGACATTCATGTGGACACTTACCGGGCTAGTGGAGCAGGAGGTCAGCATGTAAATACAACTGACTCAGCTGTAAGAATTATTCATGAGCCAACAGGAACAGTAGTAACAAGTCAACAAGAGCGTTCGCAATTGAAAAACAGAGATTTAGCTATGAAAATGTTGAAGTCCAAACTTTATCAATTAGAGATTGAGCGTCAAGAAGAAGAAGTAGCAGCATTAAGAGGTGAGCAAAAAGAAATTGGTTGGGGAAGTCAAATCAGATCTTATATATTTCACCCATACTCAATGGTAAAAGACCATCGTTATAATTTGGATATTGGTAATGCTCAGGGTGTAATTGATGGAAATATTGATCCTTTTATTGATTTATATTTAAGGTCGCAAATTGACTAAATTAAGACAAATTTATGACATCAAGAGTAAAAGTTTTAAATATATTGGAAATAGGTTATAATGGGACCTGTTACATAAATTTGTATAGTTAGGGGGAAAAATAAATGAAAAAGTGGTTAATGGCTGTAATGTTCGGTGCTGTACTTGTTTTAGGTGCTTGTGGTGGAGACGACGGTGCTTCTGAAGAGCCAGCTGAAGAAAGCGGCGAAACAGTAGACGCAGGTGCGGGTGAAGATATTTACAAAGAAAGCTGTGCAAGCTGTCATGGTGGAGACCTTGAAGGTGGAGCAGGACCTACACTTGAAGATAATGGTCTTTCTGCAGATGAAATTGAGGACATTGTAGAAGAAGGACCAGGTGGAATGCCAGCAGGATTAGTTTCTGGTGATGATTTAACAGTACTAGCTGATTGGTTATCTGAACAATAATAGTTAATTAAAGAAAAAAAGAATTAGTTAATTTAAATTAACTAATTCTTTTTTTGTTTAAATAACCACGCTTTATTACAACTTGTTTCGAGTGAAATATAAACGTAATAAATCTGTAAGGGATAAAAGCAATCAAACATGATACAATAAATAGGATTTGAAAAGTGAAAAAAACTAAGCAACTTATAAAAATAGTAAAGGTGATTAAATATAATGATAAAATTAAAAGATGTATATAAAACATACCCTAATGGTGTAGTTGCATTAAATGGTGTGAACATTCATATAGAGCAAGGAGAATTCGTATACGTTGTTGGACCGAGTGGCGCAGGTAAATCTACATTTATTAAATTAATTTACCGTGAAGAAGTTCCGACAAAAGGAGATGTCATAATTGATGGGGTAGAAACGAATAAATTAAAAAGAAAAGAAATCCCATTTCTTAGAAGAGATATAGGCGTCGTTTTCCAAGATTTTAAATTATTACCACGTCTAACTGTTTATGAAAATGTAGCATTTGCCTTAGAAGTGATTGAGGAGTCACCTGATGCGATACGTGAAAGAGTGATAGAGGTCCTTGACCTTGTCGGCTTAAAAAACAAAGTGAAATCTTTACCACAAGAATTATCTGGTGGAGAACAGCAAAGGGTCTCAATTGCAAGAGCGATTGCAAGTAAACCTAAAATAGTTATCACAGATGAACCAACAGGAAACTTAGACCCAGACACATCTTGGGAAGTTATGCGGACATTAGAAGAAATAAATGCTAGAGGAACTACAATTATTATGGCTACACACAGTCAAGAGATTGTTAATACAATTAGGAAACGTGTTATTGGGATTGAAGATGGAATTATAGCACGAGATGATAAACAAGGGGAATATCGTTATGAAGTTTAGTACATTTATCCGTCATTTACGTGAAGGTTCAAAAAATATTGTTCGTAATGGTTGGATGTCAATTGCATCTATTGGTGCTGTAACAGTTACATTAATACTTGTCGGTACATTTGTTGCTTTAATGTTAAATCTTAATGAAATGACCAAAAAAGTAGAAAATGATGTGGAAATTAAGACATTAATTGATTCTCATGCTAATGATGAAGCGATTGCTTTAGTCGGGGAACAAATAGAGGAAATTAAAGAAGTAGATACGATTAGTTTTTCTTCTAAAAATGATGAATTAGAAGGATTAATTGAAAGTTTCGGTGATGAAGGTGAAGCTTGGGGATTATTTAAACAAGATAATCCATTGAACCACGCTTATGTTGTTAAAACTAAAGAACCACGTGACACCGAAAACGTTGCGAGTCAAATAGAAAAATTTGATAATGTTCATAAAGTTATTTATGGAAAAGATGTTGTCCCACAATTATTTAAATTTAACACATATGCAAGAAATATAGGACTTGCACTCATTGCAGGTTTAGTACTAACGGCTATGTTCTTAATTTCAAATACAATTAAATTAACAATTATGGCGCGTAGTGATGAAATTGGTATTATGAAATTAGTTGGAGCAACGAATGGATTTATTAGATGGCCATTCTTTGTAGAGGGCTTATTATTAGGGGTATTAGGTTCTATACTTCCAATTATCGTCATAGCAACCAGTTATTATTATGTGTACACAAACTTTAGTGACAAAATCACACTGAGTTTTGTAGACATCTTACCTTTCAATCCATTTATTTGGCAGTTATCCGCTATAATTTTAATAGTAGGAGCCTTTATTGGAGTGTGGGGTAGTGTTATGAGTGTTAGGAAATTCTTAAAAGTATAGAGATAGAGGGAGAGTATTTAAAAGTGATTAGATTCTTTAGTATCGTACTAACTGCAATTATGACTTTCAGTCTGCTTATTCCAACTTCAAACGCTTCAGCGGAATCAATTCAAGAATATGAAGAAAAAATAAAAGGACTAGATGAAGAAAAAGGTTCATTAAACAACAAAAAAGATAAAGTGAATAAAGAAAAAGATTCAGTTTCTAACAAAAAAGGAACAAATAAAAAAGAACAAGTTTCAGTTGAAGAACAACTGGAACTTATTACTAAAGAAGTGAATGAAACTGAAAAAAAGATAAAAGATAAAAATAATGAAATTAAAAAAACAAATGATGAAATCATCAAAATTGAAGCAGAGATAAAAGAATTGAAAGAAGAAATTAAAACTTTAGAAGAAAGAATTAAAGAACGTGAAAAAATGTTAAGCAATAGATTACAATCTATCCAAGAAGCTGGTGGGGAAGTTCAATTTATCGAAGTTATCTTAGGTGCCAAAAACTTCTCAGAATTAATTAGTAGATCTACGGCAGTTAACACTGTTATGGATTCTGATAAAACGATAATGGAAGAACATGCAGCAGATCAAAAAGCATTAGAAACAAAAGAAAAACAAGTACAAGAAAATAAAGAATCGTTAGAGAATAAAAAAGCAAATCAAATCACAGAGAAAGAAAAATTAGATGGCCTAAAAGAAAAACTAAAAGGCCAAAAGAAAGAACAAGATAAAATTAAATCGAAATTAAAAAAAGAATATGAAGAATTAGAGTATGCTGAATTAACACTTGAAGAAGAACAAAGTTTAATTGAAGGTGAAGCCTCTGCATTAGAGGAAGCAAAACAATTAGCCCAAGGTGAGATCGGAAAATTGGAAGAAGCAGAGCGTCAAAGAATTGCTGATGAAAAAGCTGCTAAAGAAAAAGAACGTAAGCAAGCAGAGCAGAAACAAGCA
>Ga0079226_10001483_pt1 | contig 17979 bp, 19 predicted proteins | sample Poulit2014_FD_76345 | JGI IMG/M metagenome (GOLD analysis project Ga0079226, IMG submission 76345) | Agricultural soil microbial communities from Georgia to study Nitrogen management - Poultry litter 2014 | ecosystem: Environmental > Terrestrial > Soil > Agricultural land | place: USA: Georgia...
TCGGGGTCAGAAGTTGACGGGGATGTCCAACAGGTCCAGGCCATCGCGGAACTCGCCTGAGGCGTCGTGGTCGGTGGCCGCGATCTGTAGGTCGGCGCCTTGCACGTCCTGGGCCAGGTTCACGGAGTTGTGGGCGAGTTGGCTGATGTTGCCGAAGGTCGTGCTCTCATAGCCCCACAGGCCGGAGACGACGTAGGAGGAGACGGCCCCTTTGAGCTCGTCGGTGATGGCCTCAAAAGCAGGGGCCGCTGAGGTGGTACGGATGGCGAGCTCCTCGGCCTGTTCGGCCTGGTTCATCGCTTCGATGGGGTTGACGCCGGTGGAGGTGGACATGGGGGTCCTGTTGGTTCGGGGTGGGGGGAACGAACAGGACGTTACCGTATGTGGTGGTCGTGTTTCAGGGCGAAACAGCGGTTTCGACTGTCCGGAAACGGCCAATGCTCCGCGAGGTGGACTGCCACCTGCACTCGCCTTGTACTGGGGAGCACACCAGGAGCACACATGGCCCCCAAACGCCGCGAGGACCTCGTTCGAGGTCCTCGCGCACCCCGTTTGGCCTGGGGTTTTGCGGCGCACCCGGCAGGATTCGAACCTGCGGCCGTCGGATTAGAAGTCCGATTTTTTCGTGCCCGTACGTGCCACGGAGTGCCGTTTCGTCCCACTCCATCCGAATATTGCTGTCGTTTCGTGTCAAGGGATACCGCCCTCTGCCGCCCCGGTCCAAAACTGCGGAGCACAAACGGAGCACGCGAGCAGGGGATGCGTTCGATGGTTGGGGGTGAGTTTTTCGGAGGTTGTCACCCGCCGGAGCGAACGGATCTCGCAGTCTGGTGGTTCGGAAGGCATTCGGAGGGGGTCGTAGGAGCCCCCTATGGAGGCGGGCCCGACCTCGAGGTCACCGGAGCGAACTCCGAAGTGAGCGTGCATCCGGGCACCAGGAATATAACGAGCGTTATAAGATGTGAAGGTCAGCGCCCCGACCCCAGGAGACCGCATGCCCTTCTGCTCCACTCCCGACCACGGGAGCCTCTCGTCCCCGCCCCCCCCACAACCGTGCGCGAACTGCGTTTCCGCCGTTCAGGGGTGTTGGAGTGGGGCGAGCGAAGGGCTCCGGAACTCCAGGAACCGACCGACGCGATTGTGCGCCCCTTTGTCGCCGGGCGCTGTGACGGAGACACCCTGCCCATCCATCGCCCAGTCTCCCGCGCGATGCAGGCCGGGATGGCCTTGGGCGTCATTGACCCGGTCGTGGGCAGCATCTGCGGCAGAGTCCCATTCCAAGGGCCTTTCGCGATCGGCCACGAGTGCGTGGCCGAGGTCCTGCAAGTGGGATCGGGTGTTCGCGGCCTGAAACCGGGGGACCGGGTCGTGGTGCCCTGGTCGGTGTCTTGTGGGACCTGCGATCGGTGCAGGCGAGGCCTGACCTCCAAGTGCACTACCACCGCTCGCTCCACCCTGGCCGCTTACGGGTTCGGACCCGCCAGCGGTGATTGGGGCGGTATGGTCACCGACACCTTCCGAGTGCCCTTCGCCGACCACATGCTCGTCCCGGTACCCGACCAGGTCTCCTCGTTGCGGGTCGCAGCGGCCAGTGACAACCTCTCCGATGCCTGGCGCACCGTGTCCGGCCCCCTGACCGCGTGCCCCGGTGGGACCGTATTGGTGCTGGGCGGCGGGGCCAAGAGCATTGGCCTGTACGCAGCCGGGATCGCCGTGGCCCTGGGCGCGTCCGAGGTGGACTACTTCGACGACGACCCCGAACGCCGCGGCATCGCCGAGTCCTTCGGTGCCCGTGTTCTCCCGCTCGAGGGCGCCAGACCCCGGCGCGGGGGATACGACGTGACCGTGGAGGCGACCTCCAACACCCGCGGTCTCCAGCGTGCGGTGCGCGCCCTGGCACCTGGAGGGGTGTGCACGGCGGTGGGCTATTACGTCGCCCCGACCACCCGGGTTCCGCTGATGCACATGTACGCCACCGACGCCACCCTGCGCCTGGGCGTCTCCCACCCCAGAGCGGTCCTGGGGGAGTTGCTGGAATTCGTCGCCCGCACCGGGTTCGAGGCCGAGCGGGTCACCACGGTGACCGCTGACTGGGATCAGGCCCCGTACGCCTACGCCCAGCGCGCTACGAAAGTCGTCCTCCATCGCGCGCCGCTGATCGCTGCCGAGCCGAACCCGTAGGTCACCCGCACCGCTCCTTCCGATGAATGCCTCGCTCCGCCTGGTGGGTGGAGCGAGGCCCGAGTCATGGAAGATTCGGAAAGAGCACCCGCGCTTGCGCGGGATCCGGTTCCAGGAAAACGGCATCGGCGCTCACCAAGGATGCGTCCGGAGCGGCCTCGGTAGCGATCGAACCCTCCATCGTGATCTTGCGGTCCTTGCTCGACGTGATGCGTGCGAGGACCCGCAGGGGCGTCTGGAGCGGGACCGGGCGGTGATAGCGGGTGCGCAGGGAGATGGTCATGGAAGGCACTCCGGCGGCGGTACAGGCCCACCCCATGAGGTCGTCCAACAGCATCGCGCTCATCCCGCCGTGCGCGAAGCCCGGAGGCCCCTCATGGGTCAGGCCCAGGGTGCACGATCCCCGCAGGCCGCCCCGGGTCGGCGTCACCAACATGGGTGGAGCGAAGGGGTGACCGGCGCCCGAGGCCGGGTTGTAGACGCGCGGGCCGCGCGGGAAGACGTCCACGTCGGGGATCTGCGAGCTTTCCCTCGAAGGTGCTCGCAGACCCTCGCGCAGCGCGCGCACCTGGTGGGCCAAACGGTGGAGTTCTTCGGCGGGAGCCGTGGTGCTCACGGTATCCTCTACCAGGGCGCGCATTTCGCTGCCCAGGGCCGCCGCGGCCTGGCGGCGGGCCGTAACGGCTCCATTCGCAGTCTCGGCCCCCGGGTCTGGGATGGGCGACACAGTGGTGTGGTGCATGGGTCTTTCCGGGTAGTCGGGACAGGCTCAGCCCATGGAGTCGGGGAGTCGGTCCCCGTGTACGAAGACGGGCTTGAGATGGCGCTCGGGCAGGGCCTGGGGTAGGTCCTCCCAGTCCAGGACGTGGGAGACCACCCGCTCCGGGTTCACCTTCCCTGAGGCGGCCAGTTCCAAGGCGTCGGGGATGTGCCCGCGCACGTTGTCGCGGGCGATGCGCAGCGTGACCCCGGTCAGGTACATGTCCAGCAGCGGCAGACCTCCGGGGCGGAAGTGGTTGCCCGCGCTCTCGCAGATCCCCTCGGGGGCCAGGCTCTTGAGGGCGGCCTCCAGCTGGTCGACCCGGCCGGTGGCCTCCACCGCGATGTCGAAACCGTGGCGGATGGGCTCCAAAGCCTCGGCGGTGCGGGCCCCGAACTCCTCGGCGATCCGGCGGTGTTCGGGGTCGGGGTCGACGTAGAGGACGTCACCGGCACCGAGCGCTCGGGCGATGTCGCACACGTACAGACCGATGCTGCCGCGCGCCACAACCAGCACTCGGGCCCCGGCCCGCGCCTTCAGATGCGGGGCGACCAGCCGCCAGGACAGGGACCAGTTGTCACTGGCCGAGGCCATCGCCACGGGGTCCAACCCCGAGGGTAGGGGGACCAGCATCGCGTCGGCCCAGGGAACCCGAGCCAGGTCGGAGAACAGCCCGCCCCAGGCTCCGCCGATCGGGGCGCCGTACATGGCCATGTGCGGTACCGAGGCGCAGTGAGCGGTGAGTCCGGCGCGGCACGGATCGCAGGTGCCGCAGCTCAGGGCCCAGGGAACGACCACCAGGTCACCGGGGGTCACCGTGGTCACGGCGTCGCCGACGTCCACGACGCGGGCCACGCACTCGTGCCCGAGGGGGAAGGGCGGGTCGAGGAAACCGTGACCGGCCAGGATCGCCGAGTCCACGTCACAGGAGGTGGCCGCGACCGGGGCCACGATCGCCTGCTGGGCGGATTGGATGCTCGGGTCCGGTGCCTCGCGCCATTCCGTCGTCCACCGGCCCGTGTAGGTGAGTTCACGCATCGGCTCGGCCCTTCCCCGCATCGTTCTTCGCCAGTGCGACCAGGTCGGCGTAACGGATGATCGAGCCTCCGGCGCCCCAGGTGCCGTCGGGTTGTTCGTTGACCAGGACCCACACTCGCAAGGCCTGGTCCTGGGCCAGGCCGGCCGCCTCCAGAACGACCTCGGTGGCGTCCTGTACCAGCCCTTGTCTGCGCTGCTCCGAGAGCGCACCCTCGGGCACGGTCACCTGGACCAGGAACCGCGGCTCGTCTTCTGCGGCTGTGGTCTGCGCCCCCTCGGGAAGCTCATCGAGGTAGCTCCAGGCCTGGGCACGGAAGAAGTCCGTGTCCGGTGCCCCCTCCCAGCGCAGCAGGACGGCTGCCAGGTCACGCTGAACGCTCTCCCGCCCCTGCTTTGTCAGCGCACCTTTGGGCGCGGTCAGTTTGATCACGGGCATGGGTTGCTCCTCATCCATAGATATAACGCTCGTTATAATCAGGTGCCACGGTAGACTATGACGACTGTTATGAACAAGTACGTGAAGGAGCGGCCCGACGTGACCAGGACTGATCCACGTGCCCGCCAACGGATTGTGGTCGGGGCCGCCGACATGATCAGCCGACGCGGGCTCAGCGCCACGAGCATCCGCGAGATGGCCAAACACGCCAAGGCGCCGCTGGGTTCGACCTACCACTACTTCCCTGACGGAAAGCAGCAGTTGGCCACCGAAGCGGTGCGGTACGCGGGGGAGATGGTCGCCGGGGCACTGCGCCAGGAGTTGGAGGTCGGTCCGCTCGCAGGGCTCCAGGCCTTCTTGCGGATGTGGCGCGGGGTCATCCTCGACACCGACTACCGGGCGGGCTGTCCTGTCCTGGCCGTAGCCATCGAGGAGCCCGCCGAAGAAGAGTGTTCCCCAACATTGGTGGCCGCCGCCGAGGTCTTCCAGATCTGGGAGGACCTTTTCGCCGCCTCCCTACGAGAACACGGTGCCGTACCCGATGAGGCGGTGCGGCTGTCGACGCTTGTCGTCGCGGCTTTGGAAGGGGCCGTGGCGATGTGCCGTGCCAAGCGCAGCACTGAGCCACTCGATCACACCGCCGAGCAGCTCCAGGTGCTCATCAGTGCGACGACCAGGGGCTGAAGCGATCATGTCTGTTCCGAGGCCACGCATGTCGGGATCGCCTCCCGTCACTCACGGGAGACCGACATGCCTCGGCGGTGAACCTATGACTGGCTGGTCATGGGAACGAGCGGCTGCGCTGACCACAGTGGGCGCATGGATGGATTCAAGGAAGCAGCCTTCGGGTTGACGATTCGCGTCGAGAGCGGGTGGCGCAATGGTCGCTGACCTGCTCTCACAGCGGTTGGACCCCGACATGTGGGGTCACAAGGCGGCGCGGCTGAGCCAGGTCACTGACCTCGGGCTCCCCGTGCCTCCGGGGCTCTGCCTCAGTACTGCGGGTCTGGCGCACGGAACCAGCGAGGCGATCGCCTCATTCCGCACCTGGTTGGAGCTCTACCGGCCCCGCCGAGTCGTGGTGCGCACGAGCTCGACCCTGGAGGACGGGCTGGAGCGCGCTCAAGCGGGGCGGTCGGTGTCGCTGCTGAACTGTCCGCCCGATGCCTCAGCACTGGCCCGGGTCATCGACCAAGATCTACTCTCACCAGAAAACCCGGAGTCCTTCCCCGGTGGATGCGTTCTGGTCCAAGAACAGGTGGAAGCGTCCCTGTATGGTGTGGCCTTCCTCAGCAAAGACCGCCTGCTGGTCGAAGCATCCCCGTATCCGGACGGAGCCACCGCCGGTATGCCGCTGCGCATGCGAGCTCGGCGTGACGCCCGCCGGTTCAGGGCATCGACCGGCTCCGAGCAGGTCCCGAGTCTCGCTCTCACCGCGCAGCTCCACCGTTTGTGCCAACAGCTCAGTGCTCACCTCGGGTTCGATGTCGACGTGGAATGGGCCTGGACGGGCGCAACCGTTTTGGTGCTCCAGGTTCGCCCGATCACCAGGGCTGTCTTGGAGTGGGCCTCATGAGCGGGTGGGACAAGGTCGAGGCCGTCAGCGCACTCGAAGCTCACGGGCTGCTGCGTGTACCGATTCGTGTCGTGCGGCGACCGCACCAGATGAGCCGGCGGCTACTGCGCGACAGGTTCAATCGGCATCCGCTCCTGGTGGTGCGCACCGCTGCTGCTTCCGAGGAACGGAACCTGCCTCGCCTCGTTGGCGTCACACCCGAAGCTGCTGCGAGGTGGATTATCGACCTCGGTCCAGGGCTATCCGTGATGGTGCAGCCCTATGAACAGGTGCTCTTCTCCGTCGAACTGGCGGTCTACGAGTCACTGGTGGTCGCCGAGGTCGTTCCCGGGATTTGGGAACTGGACAGCCGTCTCGCTCCCGCTGTACTTGTGGTCACGGATGAGAGTCTCGAACTCACCGTTCCGGAGACCGGCTTCCAGACTGCCCGCTTCCACGACCCTCCGCAGGGAATCCAGAAACGAGCAGCTCGCGTTGACGACTGGCAGCTCGCCACCCTCGCGGCCTGGGTCCGCCAACACCGACGCCACCTGATGGCCCTTCTCGACGACCTGGGCCAGCCGTTCGGTCTCAAGCTGCACCACTCCAGCCGCTACGGACTCTCCGCCCAGAACATCCGCAGCAGCGTTCCCGAGCCCGACACCTGGCAACAGGACACCCCTCCCCCCCCGATCAACACGGTCCCGCTTTCCTCGACCGATGCACCCCTACCCGAGGGCCCCGTTTTGCTCGACGTCTCCGTCGCCCGCGAGGAGCACGCCCGCTTGACCGCGTTCATCGATCGACTCCACCAGACCGGAACCCGAGAGGTGTACTTGCGCTCAGGCCTGCTCTCGCACCTGGCCATCAACCTTCGTGAAGCCGGGATCACCGTCAGGAGCGCCCATGACTGAGTTCTGGACCATCGAGGGCATCGACGGCGCGGGCAAGAGCCACCTGCTCTCCCGCCTGGCCACAACCGCCTCCCAGGTCACCGCCCTACACAAGGACCACCCACTCCGAACCGGGAACATATGGCTGGACCGGCGCCTCGTCCTCATGCATGACCTCACCTGGGGTTACGACCACGCCGAACCGGTCTGGGGTTACCCGGCGCACTACTGGCTGCACTCCTTGGCGGCCTGGTACACGCTCTTCCACCACGCCCATGTGGCACCCGCGCTCAGCCACACCCGACCGGTGGTGGTCGACGGCTGGTACTTCAAACACCAGGCCCGCATGACCCTGTCCGGCGACGATCGTCTCGTGTCCCAGGCTGAAGACGTTTTCTCCGCCCTGCCGCAGCCCGATCGGATCATCCTGCTCACCACCACGGCCGAGGTGGCCACCACCCGCAGGGCCGGAACCTCCAAACCCTCCGAACACGGCGCCTTCACCACCAAGCGAGCAACGACCTCCCCGGACGATTTCACCGACTACCAGACCCGCACTGCCCGCGCCCTGGAAGAACTGCTCGGCGCACACCCGGCACCGGTCCACACCCTGCACAGCACCGCAGACGAAACGGACCTCCTGTCCCTCCTTCACGGAGAGGCCAACGCGTGAAAACCAACGAGGCCAGCCCTGTCCTGGTCGGCGAACACACCATGGGCGAACGCCTCCCCGACTACGTCCTTCCCAAGATCCCTCTGGACCTGCTCACCGCCGCCCGAGGCCGGACATGGGTCTACCCCAACCGCTCCCTGTCTTTCCTTCTGGGCGGCGACAAACGCGTGGGCAAACGCTTCAACTGGCGCCGCCCTTACTTCACCCTCGCCGACGGTGTCCTACACTGCGCGGTCCCTCCCGGCCAGGATTACACCCACCACTACGCGGAACTTCTACGCGCGGCCTGCGCCATGACGGACCTACCGGCCGAGATCACCGTCGAGCAACCCGTTCCCGGACAAGGTCTGGCGTTCGTCGACCACTGGCTCCCACGAAACCTTCCCGCGCACGACCTGGCGATCCTTGGCTACGTCGAACCCCTCCTCACCCGGCCACCCGCATCCAGCCCCGACTGGAACCACCGTCCGGGGTTCGGCTGGCGCACCGCCCGAGTCGGCCGCTCCACCGCGCTTCTACTGGGATGCGAGTTCAGCTTCTGGGGAGACCTCGCCGGTGACCTCGTCACAGCCCTGGTCACCCGAGGCCACACCTCGGGCGTGCTCTACGTGGGCAAACTCGGCGGCCTCCAACCCGACATGGAGCCCAACACCGTCATCGTCACCGGCACCACCAGCCAGGTGAAGGGCCAGCCCGTTTCCTGGAAGAGCTCCCTGGACCTCGACCCCACGCTGCCCGGACTCCGCACTGGGGTCCGGCACGTCACGGTCCCCAGCGTCCTGGACGAAACCCGCACCTGGCTCGACCAACACCGTGCACACTTCGACGTGGTGGACCCCGAGATCGGACACATGGCCCTCGCCGCCACCACCGCCAACGTGCCCTTCGACTACCTGCACATCGTCACCGACAACCTCAACGGCGCCCACGACCACGGCCTGTACGCCGAACGCAGCACCCCGGTCGCCACCCGGCGCCGCCGCTGCCTGCACCACATCGAAACGATCCTGCACCGGAGCCTGGCATGAACCCGACCGCACCCGTCACCCTTCTCGGCCTGGACTGGAGCGACCCCGACACCCCGCGCCTGCGCACCACCGACCCTGATCACCCCGAACATAGCCTGCTCCACCTCCTCCTGGGCGAACACATCTTCCGCGTCGATGGAGAACAGCGCAGCTGTATCGGCTGGTTCGACCTCACCGGACCCGAGGGCAGGCACGTGCGTTGTCGCGCCGACGAGGTCGTCACCCGGGGAAAGCAGTGCCGACGCTGTCAGTACAAGGAAGGGTTCATCGCCGCCCACCAGGCCCACCGCGCCCCCGGCACGCTGCCTGAGAACATCCGGGACTACCTCCGGCAGCCCCATTGGCTCTACCTCGGCGTCTTCGCCAACGGCACGACCAAGGTCGGCACCGCCGCCGACTCACGTCGCCGCAGCCGCCTGGCCGAACAGGGGCCCGTCGCCGCCCTCTACCTGGCCCGTACCAAGGACGGCGCTACGGTCCGGACCCTGGAGTCCGCTGTCTCCCAGCACTTCGGGCTGCCCCAACAGGTCCAAACCCGCCGTAAGGTCCTGGGCCTGCAGAACAGCATCGACGCCACCGCCCTGGTCACGAAGCTGACCGACCTCGCCACCCAGGTCGCCCCCTACCTGAATAAGATCGCCGTCGAACAGCCCGGCACCGAAATGCTCGCCGCCCCCGAACCCTGGGTACGACCCGCCTGCTCCACCGCCGTCTTCGAATCCACGCCTGTTCTCGCCTACCCCGATGACCTCACCCAGGGCACCCACCGGCTGCATATCACCGGGGCCGCCGGCCTCGTCACCGTGTTCTCCACCGACCACGAACCCGACGCGCCCCGCCACTGCGCCGACCTGAGCAAGCTCATCGGCCGAACCCTCGCCCCGGCCACCGCCGAGGACGCTCCCACCGGCGCGCCCACCCTGTTCTGAACCGGAGGACCCCGTGCACGAGACCATCCTGGGCGAGATCTGTACCTTCTGCTGCGAGGTGGAAGGCGGTGATGACTCCAACCTCTTCTACGACCTCGGCTTGGCCCACACCCGCGCCGACTACGTGCTCTTGGAGAGCGAGCACTTCGTCGTCATGCCCTGCATCGGCGCACTCACCGACTGGTACCTGCTCATCGTCTCCAAACGCCACACCCTCTCCGTGGGTTGGCTGGACGAGGCCGAACATGCCGACCTTCGCGAACTGATTCCCCAGGTCACCGGCCTCATCCGAGAACGCAGCGGCCTGGAGAGCCTCATCTTCGAACACGGCAGCCTCGACTTCCGAGACAAGGGCGGGGCCTGCTACGACCACACCCACATCCACGTCGTGGCCACCGCCCGCGACCACCAACGCTTCCTCGACCACATCCCGGCCCCCGTCACCATGCGGCCCTGCGCGGACTGGATCAGCGCCTCCCGCCGACTGGTCGAGGAGGAACAACGCTCCTACCTCGTCCTGGGCACACCCGACCAGGACTGGATCGGCACCGCCACCGGTGCGCCCTCCCAGTTCTTCCGTCGTTGCCTGGCCACCTGGATGGGGGCGGAAGAAGGGGAGTGGGACTGGCTCACCTTCCCCCAGACCGACCGAGTCCACCGCATGAGCATGAACCTCACTACCAGGTGACCCACCCCTCCGACGCCTCACCGCCGGATGTTCCGTCTGGCTGCGGTGTGGACACGCGGGCCCGGCATAGGCTGGACCCCGTGGCCCACCCCGAGGATTTCGCCGAGCGCGCCGTCCGCGCCGTCCACACCGCAGCCCATGTCTTGGGAGTCCCCGAGACGTCGGTTCATGACGGGCCCGAACTCATTCGGATGGGGGAGCGGGCGGTGTTCCGTCTTCGCGACGGAGCCGTCATCGCCCGAGTGGAACGCTCCGCCGCCAGGTGGGCGGAGGCCGACCGGGAGGTTCGGGCAGCTCGATGGCTCACCGAACAAGGCCTGCCGGTGAACCGCTCCCTGCCCGGTGAGCAACCTGTTCTGGCCGAAGGCACCGTCGTCACGCTCTGGGAGGGGGTCCAAGGGGCGTGGACCGTACCTCGGGAGTTGGCCGGGCTCCTGCACACCCTGCACGGCCTCACCCCGCCATCCGCACTCGGTCTCCCCGAATTGGATCCCTTCGACCGGGTGGCCGAACGCATCGACACCGCCCCCGGGCTCAGCCCCAACCAACGTGATCAACTACGTGAAGCCCATCGTGATCTGGCTACCCGGCTCCCGACCACGAAACCGGTGCTGGGTACCCACGTCATCCACGGCGACGCCAACATCGGCAACATCCTGGCCACCCCGCGTGGGGTCGTGCTCTTCGACCTGGACGGCATCTGTTGGGGACCGCCCGAGTGGGACCTGGTCCTGACCGCCCTCTACCGGGATCTGGGCTGGCACAGTGAGGCCGAGTACGCCGACTTCTGCGAGGTCTACGGGTTCGACATCACCGGTTGGGAGGGCTACCCCCTCTACAAGCAGATCCGGGAACTGCGCATGACCACCTGGCTCGCCCAAAAGGGCAGGGAGAACCCCGAGATCGACGCTGAGATCGACCGGCGCGTCAGCGACCTGGCCGACCCCCGACGCCCACGGGAGTGGAACCCCTACTGAGCAGCCGACACCACGGCCCGAGCCTGATTCAGGAACCGGTCCGCCATCGGCTCCCCTCGGTAGGGCCACACACGCCGGGCGAACGCGTCGAGGTAGCCCACACACCGCGCCGAGGACGTCGCCCTCACCTGCGGCACCACCACGGAACCCAGATGGCAGGCCTCCTCGACCTCACCCTGACCTAGTACGGCCGCCGCCAACACCAAACGGGTGAAGACCCGACTGCGCGCGTACTCCTCCCCGACCGAGGACACCAGGCTCTGCTCCGCCAACCGCCGCGCCACATGAGCATGGCCCAGGTCGCGATGGCAGTGGGCGACCTCGTCGGAGTACTCCGCATGGTCGAAGTAACCGATCCACCCAGGATCGACCCCCGGATCACGTCGACCGAAAGCCCGCTCCGCCTCGCTCATCGCTTGGAAACACGCCGTCTTGTCCTGCCCGGAGGCGTGGGCACGCGCCTCCATCATCAGAAACTGCGCCCTCATGGTCTGCGTCGCCCGCTCCCCGGCACCGGTCAACGCCGCCCGGGCCAGATCCCGCGCCTCGGCGTGCGCGCCGACGTAGTTGGCCTGGTGACTCATGGCCGAGAGCACACTCGCCCCGAGCATGCGGTCGCCCGCGTGCGCTGCCAGGTCCAGGGCCTGAACAAAGTAGCGTCGGGCGACGCCGTTACGTTGGGCGTCGTAGGACATCCACGCCAACGAGAGCACGAACTCCGAGGACACCGCGAACAGAGCCCGGCTGACCTTCTCCGAATGCGGCTCCCGGAGCAGCGGCACCACCGTTTCATTGAGGTAGTGCACCGCTGCCGCCCGCGCGTTGTCACCACCGAAACGGTTGTCCAACGCGGAGAACGCAGCCGACGCGGTCCGGATCGCCGCGACCGGACCCTCTTCAACCTGAACCTCGGCGCCGCCGGAGGAGGGTCCCGAAACCAACCAGGAGAGCACCGCGGAACTGACCGCCGAAGCCGGTGGCTGCTCCTGCACCCCCGGGATGTCTTCCACGTCCACAGCAGCCACCTGGTTCAGAATCTCAGCGGTCTGTCGTGCGGAGCCGTTCAACGCAAGACCCAGCTCCGGCGGGACGCGCTCCATCACAGGGGTGGGGATATCGAACCCGTGCGTGATGCCCTCGACCACCCGCCGCACGGTCTCCTGCCTGCGCAGCTCCCGCTGTCCGCTCAGGACTCGGGAGACCATCGTCTGGGACAGGTCGCACATCCGCGCGATGGCGTCTTGGGCCAGGTCGGTGTGTCGAAGCAACAAACGGATCAGCGCGTTGGCGTCCCCTTCGGCCGCAGCCCGCCGCACCTGGGGGATGCGCCAGAACCGTGCGGGCACACACGAGCAGTCGCCACTGCCTCGGCATCGACCACAGTTTCCGCAAAACACAGGGGCGCCTTCCACTCGAAACCTCGGGGCGGGTTGGTGGCACAGAAGACTATGGGTGCCAACTCCAGATCCGCCATGACCGGCCTGTCATGACCACCATGCCCGCATGGTCATGGGGATGTCAGCGGTTTCTCCGGACAGTTGCCCTATGACCCCAGCGACAACATCCGGGAACGACTTCCTGGTTGCAAAAGGCCCGCACCGAACCCGCAACGGGTCCGCACACAGCATCGCCCCCGATGGACACTGCGATCCCCTGGCACTTTCGAGGACAGAACCCGATTCCTCCGAAACAGGCGAGCACAACCTCGCCAGGCGCGCTGCGGGTTCTCCGCACGGCTCGAATGAGTTCGGGCCGCTGCTGCCCCGTCCCAGGGCCGATGATCCGGTCGGGCACGGGTACACCGCGTTTCAGGTGGTGCGCTTGGCGGTGTGGGCGGCGCGGGAGTGCCGGTGGGTGAACGGTATGGACATGGTCCACCGTGCCGAGACCGCGTGGGAGGCGATTACCGAGCACCTGCACCTTGTCGCGGTTCGTCCGCAGGAGACGGAGCTGATCGCCATCGGGTGGAAGGTGATGAAGGCCCAGCACTACCAGGACCTCAAAGCTCATGGTCTGGGCGGCAAGGACAAGGCGCTGGTCTCCCGGGCCTTCGTGCGTTACTGGACCAGCGCCTCGGCCCCCGCCCACTCCCATGAGGACCTGCTGGTGGACCGTATCGCCCTGGCCCAGATCTGGACCGCCCTGACCCCGACCCATCGCCAGGTGCTGACCGCGTTGGCCGAACACGACGACCGTCGCCAAGCCGAGCGTGCGGTGAACATGGACGCGGCGGCTTTCACCCGGACGTTGGGACGGGCCAGGCGTGCATTCTTCGCTCTGTGGCATGAGGGCGAGACCCCCTCGAAGATGTGGGGTTACGACCGTCCGGGAGTGCGGCACCGAAACGTGATGTACCTGGTGCGGCTGCGCAAACAGCGGGCCCTGAAGCGTAGGGCCACAGAGGGGGCGCCTCCCAGGGGGTGTCCGCCGCCCAAGGAGCTAGGGGTATCCGACAGCGAGCTCCTGACCCGTTTCGAAGCGGGGGAATCCTACGCGGCTCTGGGACGGGCGTTCGGTGTCAGCGGGGATCTCATTAGGACCCGTGTGGCCAAAGCCCGCTCTGAGGTGGCCTCTTCCTCGGGTGATCGGGCGATATCGGCGCTGGGCTGAGGAAATCGGCCCTTTTTCATGTGGGGTTGAAGAACCTCGCTCACCCAAGCGAACATCAACCAGCCCCTGCGGGAACAGCGCATTCTTCGCAGGGTTCGGGGCTTTTGTGCCCTTTGTGTGGTGTGGGCGGGAAGCGCAGTTCCGGGTGGCGTACGAACCCGGGGCCATCGACACCCGACCAGGCCACACCTTGATGGAGAAGAAGAAAGAAGTGGAGACGCCCCGACGCGGTGTTCGCAGCACTACGCCGGGGCTTAATCCCCACCTGATATCAGCAGGAGGAGATCGTGGAAAAGCATAGCGGGCGGCATCGCAAGCGCCGACAGGGCTGGGGTGAGCATCTGCGTTGGGTTCTCGGGGCGGTGCTCGCCGCAGTGTTCTGCAGCCCCACCGGCCAGAGCCCTCAACCGGTGGCCGAGGCGCGTCAACCACTGCCAGCGCGGCGCCTGGTTGGAGGCCGTGCGCCTGATCGGGGGCGGACCGTGAGCCAGGTGCGGATGCAGGTACCCCGACCCCGTACCGGGAAGGTGCACGCGGGCACGCACACGGCTGCCCCACCCCACCAGCGGGCGTTGTACACGGGACGGCGCGGGTGGTGCGAGGACGATGACGGAGTGCGCGGCGTACGTCTCTATTTGGCTGTGCACGAGAAGAACCAGCAGGCCCGGCGTCGCGCGAGGGCGGTGCCACCGGCACCTCGCCGAGGGGGCTCGGTCCCCGGGGGCGCAGAAGCAGGCGGTGGTGAGCCGCCTTTGGATATGAGTGACTTGGCCGCAGTGGTACGTCAGTGGCAGGCTCTGCGTCAGCCTGTGGCCTGATCTCGAGCGGAAGCATCCAGGGCCGTTCCCTTCAAGGGGCGGCCCTGTTTCGATGCCCTGGCCCACCTGCACCGGGCCAGTGGGGTCGTGGGGACCGGTCGAGGTCGTCGACCGAGGCGGTTGCGGTGAGCGAGACCCACTCGGTCATCACCCACACGGGCTGAGTGCGGCCCGCGACGGCGATGAGGCGGTGGCGCTGAGTGTGTGCGATAACAAGAACCTCGAAGAATGGTTGTGGGGTTGCTAATTCCGTGATTCGACACCACGCTACCGTGCTGGAAAATGCTCAAAGAAGCCAAACTCATCACCGTCAATCACGGAGGCTTCTGCAGGCCGTCCCACACCCTCCGTCTCCGGCCCCGGGCCCGCTCTGAGGGGCAGGTGAGAGCCAGTGAATCAGTACTCCAACGCACCCTCCACCGATCACTCCAACGCCCCCTCCACGCCTGTGGACCCCCCTGAAACACTCGTTTTGGCAGGTCAGGGCCGGTTTTAGGGGTGTGACTCAAAACCAGACTTATACCCAGTGGGTAGTCACCTTCACGTAGGGGCGGTGGCCCTGGCCTGCTGGCGGGGTGGCCGACCGGCCGACCCGCCCCCTTCTTTCACTCTGGCCTGTCCGTCGTCCCTCACTCCTTGCCTTTTATTATCACTTATAAAAGTGCTATCAACTCACCTTATGAGTGCTGTTGTTACGGGATTTCGTGACCATTTAAAATCAGTGCGCACGTCACAGGAGTGATCGTGCGGGTGCGCGCCGAGCATGACCCTGCCGCAGCCGTGTGCTCTGGTGCGCCGCCGTGAGGTGGGCGGGCAGTAGTGGAGGCGGGACACGGCTGAGGAGCCGCAGGCGGATTCGATGCGCGGCGAGGCGGTCTGGTCGAGAAGGTCATGGCCGTAGCAGGAGAGGTGTTCGCGCTTGTTGGGGCCTTCGCCGTTCAAGGTCTCTTGGGACCGCTGGCGCCGTTCTGCGGGCGTGTCTTCTTCCACGGGTGCGGTTCGGGGTGTCGAAGTCCCGGTGTGGGAGCGGCTCTCTTGCTGGGTGAGGGAGAAAACCCAAGGGGGCGCGGGGGTGAGGGGTGAGCACGGGGCGTGGGTGGTGCTTCGTGTACGGGCTCGTGGCCGTCAGGTTTGGGGCTGGCGTGGGGTGGCGGGTCGGACGGTCCCCGGTCTGCCCGGACGGTGGGTGCGGTGTGGGGCCACCAGCGCTCCTATACCGCCCCCACCACACCCGGCCCCGCCCCAGGGGGCGAACCCGGGGTTCGGGCCCCACGTGGGGGCGTTGGTGGCCGCGAACAGCGAATACGACATAACACCCGCATCGGGCAGGGAGGGGAAGTCCGGTTGGGTTGTTGTCAGCGAACCCGCTTGATCGCCTCGGTGAGGCCGAGCGTAGGTGTGTCTTGCCTGGCCACGATCGGGGTGAGTGTGTTCCCGGAGGAGGTCAGGGCAGCGGTCGAGGTCACGGCTGCCTTGCTGGGCGGAAGTCGTGGCTTTGGCTGAGGCGGGTGGTTTAGTGCTGGTGTGGTAGCCGGTTCAGGGGAGCACACCAGGAGCACCACAGGGCCTTCAAACACAGACGATGCTGAAGGCGAACCCCACCTGGCCTGGGATTTCCTCGTGACCGGGGCGTGTGGGCCATCGGATCAAAGGTCCCCTGGTCTAGTACTCCTCTGTCGGACATCAATAGCTTATGTGCCCAGCCAGAGAATCATTCCGAGCCGGGCGCAATAATCCTCAGAAATTCGGGGTTCCCTTGGGCCAAACACAAGGGGAAGAGGCGCCAATCGAGAGGCTGCCCTCGTCACTGGTTTGGACGGAGACGTTGAAAGCGTCTGTTTCATTTACCACGGTCACGAACAGCTCATCTGGGCGTAGATCGTGAATCACCTGATATCCGTTATTGGTCCAGTATTCGTACATTAGTTCGATGTTGGTTTCGTTCTCTTCGGTTGGGAGACCCCGGATCCACAGCATTTCGCCGACGGTGACTCGGTCCTTCGGCCCGCCGTCTGTGGGGTCGTCGCAGGAGGCAGCCCCCATGCCTTGCCGTGTTTTGAGTTCGGCTTCGTCCGGGAGTGAGGACATCACCCCATCAATGTGTTCCTTGACCTTGTCGGCGGCTTCGTCCTGGGTGATCGTTTCTTCCATTCCTGTTCTCGGTCCGCATCCGGTGCTGCAAGTCGTAAGGATAAGGGCGGTCATGGAGATATAGGTCGCGATCTTCAGTCGGTTCATTTTCTTATTCACTCTTGTTCTGGCCGGCGATGACTTCGCCCATGTATTTCAGGGAGAGCGAACCGCGCTGGAAGTATTCTGAGTGGGCGGCTCCGAGTGGCCAGGGGCCTCCTTCGCTGCCGGAGTCGGATTCGAACACGGTTGCTCCGAAGTCGGGGCTGGTGGGGTCGGCTCCGTGTGTCAGGTCGGTGAGACCGGTGATGCCGTCGCTTTCGGCTGTTGAGGCGTGCACGTTCTCAGGTGGGAAATCCGAGTTCGGACGCGTGCTGGGCGTTCGCTCCGGGGCTGCCTACCAAAACGATCTCGTCGGCGTTGAGACCGGCCTCGCTCTGTGCGGTGTGTCCGACGACGGTGGAGCCGTAGCTGTGCCCGATGACGGTGTTGTTCGACTGTGTGGTGTTCTCGTGGGTGGCACGAAGGCCGTCCTGGAACCGGCTCAGCTCATCGACCGCACCCTCGGCCCGCTGCGTCCCGGCTGCCTCGGCGATGTTGGGAGCGTCGTAGCCGATCCAGCTGATCACGGCGTGTTCATCGTTTTCTGCCGCGTTATTCGCGGACTCCACAAGCCAGTCCGCTCGGATCATTTGGTCTTCGATCTTTTGCCAGGTGGTGGTGCCTGGGACGAGGGTGGCGACGTTGTCGGCGGTGTCGGGGTTGCCGTTGGACACGATCGCTCGCCCGCGATCGTTGGGGTCGAGGGCGAGCAGGTATCTGTCGGCGCCTTCGGCGTTGAGGTTCTCGTGCAGCCTGGTCAGCGTGTCGAGTTCCTCTTGAAGGTCGGTCAGGTCGGCCTGAGAGCTGTAGGCACCGAACCCTCCACTGGAGTCGCTCAGAGAGTCCATGGCCTCATCGCGTTCTTGTTCGGCTTCGGCGACTTCATCCTCTACCCGTTCGATCTCCTGGGCCAGGTGGTCCCGGTTGAGTTGGTCGCGCACGGCGGTGGGGACCCCGTCCAGGTCGCGCAGGAGGTCGGGATGGTCCTCCATGACCTGTTGCTGTTCGGTCTCGTCCAAGGCGTGCCACCAGGTGTTCACGGTGGAGGGGTGATCGTCCTTGCTCGGAAGATCGTCGGGGAGCATACCGGGATAGGAATCACCGAAGTAGGAAAGCTGGGTGCCGGTCAACAGGCCCGTTTGGACCATACGCGCCAAGGCA
>Ga0079226_10001484_pt1 | contig 17978 bp, 26 predicted proteins | sample Poulit2014_FD_76345 | JGI IMG/M metagenome (GOLD analysis project Ga0079226, IMG submission 76345) | Agricultural soil microbial communities from Georgia to study Nitrogen management - Poultry litter 2014 | ecosystem: Environmental > Terrestrial > Soil > Agricultural land | place: USA: Georgia...
AGCTGTAACATTTGATTTCTGAATAGTTAATCCGTCCTCTTCTTCTAGTCCTAATAATTCCTGTTTAACCGACAAAGGTAAAGCATGGAATCCCATAGTTAATGTGGTAATACCTGTTGATGTAACCATTTCAGCTACGGTATTATCTCCATAAGCTTTTATAATTTCCTGCTCGGTTTCAATGCCAATTGACTGTGCCCACTCGATATACTTAGGCTCACCGTATGTAGCTCCGTCTTTGCTATCTTCATTTAAAATAGCGTATGTAAATCCTTTAATTCCTACTTTGCTTGAATATTTATTTTCAGTTGCCATTATTAAATCATCCTTATCATTTAAATTTTTGTATTAAAAAAGACCCACCCTATTGAGTGGATCTCCTTAATTAATCATTATTTTTCCTTCATATCGTCTGCCGTCCCTGATCAAGTTCGTATCGATATCAAACTCAAATACTGGAGTTGATTGTCTAAAGTTAAACCCCTTCATGATTCTGTTGATGTGCTGTGCAATAATGAATGGGCTACCTTCGTTCCATACATCGATCTGAATTGTGTAATCAAATGCCATCTGTCTATCATCTGCATAATTATTAGGTAGCATATTAAGCATTGTGATACGTACAATAGGTGGTTTCTCCTGAAACTCTTCAGGTACGTGATATTGAAATACATGACCTGAAGGAACTAACTTCTTCAACTGTTCATCATTGACGATTAACTGATATATCTCTGTTCCAATATCTCTTATATACATCTCACTCATCTGAGCACCTTCTTAACTTCTGCTATCATAGCTGCTTGTACATCATTTGCAGTAGTTTGAACAGCTTTTTCCATAAATCCTTGGGGTGATTGTTTAATCGTCCCAAACTCAACAAAGTGGATACGGTAACTCGTACTCTTAGGGAATCCTACAGCTACATAAGATTGCATTGTATCCTTATTTGTCTTGTTGTTACTTATAGATACTGTATCCTTTAAAGACGGGAGACTGGAGCCTATAATCCCGCTTTTTGGTACTGTTCTCTCTAATTCTGCTGCAACTACCTTAGCACCTGCTGTATTAGCCTTATTGGTTGCTTTACGTATGTCTGATTCCTTCTTTGATAAGGCTTCTATAATTTCGTTAACACCTGTTATTTTTACACTCATACACCCACCGCCTCGGCAACAACAACTGTAAAGTTACTGTTACCATAGCTAGGCATAACAGAAATAATATTATGAAAATTGTTGTTATACTTAACCTGCATCTTATTGGTAATGCCCTCATAATCACGGATAAATATTTTAATGTGGTGCTGTGTATTATTACTGATTGCAGTTTGGTAATCTCGTAAAGTAACAGTCTCTATATGCGCCCAACATTGGTAAAACTCAACTGGTTTAGGTTTGGAAGGCATACCATTTTCAGATGTGGATTTCATTTCGTAGAATGTAACTGGATTTTTTAACTTGGAGTAATCAAACTTCATGATCAGCCACCTCTAAATGTATCTTAGAGTTCCCACGTAGCTTTTGAATTGCATCCAATACACCATAGGGCATCTCTGTATGCTTCTTATCTGGGATAGCTAATCTATTTTCATAGTAATAGCTAGTCAATAGGATAACAGCCTTCTGGTACTGCATATTGGTTTCTAAATAAGCTGTATCAATGCCTCTAGATGTAGTTACAGAAGACAATACAGTATCTTTAGCCCATTCCATATACATTAAGACTAGCTCATCTTCCAAGCTATGTGACAGCCTTAAATTCTTCTTAATTAATTCTAAATCTATAGCCACACCCTCTCTCCTTTCATAACACTAATAAGCCACCTACATTAGGTGGCTACTGTGTTAGATGTGATATGAAACTATACTGCTGGCTCTTCTTCAACTGGTACTGAAAATTCAACTTTACGTAAAGCAGACTTGTCAATGAATTGTACATCGTGACGAGTAGAAACCATTAAACACTCGCCGTAATGAGAATAATTCTCCCAACCTACTTGGTAACGGCTACGGTCAAACAATGCAATACCTTCTTTGAAGTCTCCTACGTAAAATACAAACTTACCTGACTTGTTAGGGAACATGCTATCCTTCATTACTGCAACATCATTACCGAATAGCATTTTACCGCTAGCCGATGTAATAGAATCCTGTAGTAAATAACGTCCGTTACCATCTACCAACTTATCAATCTCATTAAATGCAGACTGACCCATAATAAATGTACGGTCACCATGTACAGGATCTAGATCAACGTTAAGTACGTCCTTGATTCCATCTGTACCTACCGCTTGTGTTGCACTAAGTTCTTTCAATTTGTCTAGGATGTTCTTATTCTCAGTAGCAACAATAAGACGTGCTAGATACTCCTGTACTTCTGCCAGTACGTTTACTGCTGAGTCTTCAATAAGTTCACGGGAAATTTGTAAGTACCCACGGTATGTCTTGACATCATACTGTACGTTAATGAACGGGGTAACCGCTAATTTAGGGTTTTCTGCAAGCTCTTCCACACTAGGTAAGGCTGTAGTTGCTCGTGAAACTACTGGTTGTTTACCAGATCCGTTATTCACTTGACGAACTGTAACATAATCTGATAATTGGAACTCAGACTGTTTAAGCTTCATTACCTCTGTAATAACTTCCTCTGGTACAACTACATAACCTGACTCTGTTGTAATATCTCCTTCAATTGCTCGTGTTTCTAAATACTTTTGAAAAGCGTCTCGTTGTTCGTTTTGTGTTCCACCTGTAATTACTCGTACTTCTTCTGCCATTCGTTGTTCATCTCCATTTTCTGTTTTGTCGTTGTTTTCTTCTGTTTCGTCTTGCTTGTTCTCGTCTTCTTCCTTGTCCTTTTCAAGCTCTTCAACCTTTGCAGTTAACCCGTCTAAATCGGTACGGATCTTATCAACCTCTGCTTTTAACTCTTTAGCTTTGTCTACGTCACCGGCTTCAATAGCTGCCTCAGTTTCATCACGTTTCTCTTTAAACAGAGAGCGTGTTTCTTTTAATTTGATCTTTGTATCTAGCAAATCCATTTTTTGTATCTCCTTTTGTTAAATTTGGACATAAAAAAAGCAACCTACTATTTGTAAGTTGTTTTGAGTAAATCCATCTGTAGTTTTAATAGCTCTAATTCCTTGCTTCGTTGTTCCTGTTGCTTCTGTTGTTGTTCTATGGCTTTTATGCTTCGTAAAGCCAGTGCAGCATCGGTATCCTTATATGCAGGATTTCCTGTGATTGTTACGTCCATGATCCTCTTAAACGACTTAATAGTTCGCTTGTAGATTGATTCACTCTTGTCGTATCGGATTTCATCACCTTTATCTGCTATCTGGAATCCAAAAGAACACTGATTTATATTACCTACCCGGATATTTTCATATAAATCCTTAGCATATGTAGTGTTAGGTAGCTGACATCTGAACCATAAACCTGTATCATCAATCTTTAATGTAAGTGATTCTCCGGTTGTCCTAGCAAGTATCTTAGATGTATCATGATCTATTAACGCCATAACATCACTCATATCAGCATTATCCAATGCTCGTCTGTCAATCGTTTCAACAAACCCGCCTAAATCCTGACTCCATGTATCAAATTTCAGGGCGTACCCCTCTATAATCATCTTGTCGGATTCGTTGCTATCGGTTCTAACTTCAGTAGCTTGCAGTTGTCGTATCTCTTTATCTTTACTCATCTTTATCCCCCCCTTCTAAGCCATCACTTTCTCCTGTTGGCTTACTTATAGGAAGGTTAACTGCTTTATCCATCTGGTACTGTTCTAAATTGTCTAATGTTGTGTAATTCAGGCTGACAAAATGCTTATTGCCCATTCCACCCGGTATTGCTTCTTTACCAAACTCAGCCCTAGCATCATCTAAGCTATATACACCTGTCTCTACTAACGCCTTAGTGTTCTTAACCTTGGTCTCAGAGTCAATTTGCTTGTAGTTGTCTGTGTTAAATTTATACTGTTCTACACCTATCATGTGATCAGGAATCAACTTGAATGCTATCTCATTTACAATACTTTCCAAATAAGGGGATAGCGTACTCACTAAATAATCCATAGACATCTGCTCTAGATCCATGTTAGATGTTTCTAATCCAAATTTATGTCTCGGAATTTTGAACACCTTAGCTACTTGTACTGTAGAGTGGTTAGATGTATTTATCATCTTTAATATTTCTGTATTGACCTCAATCGGTTCATATTCCATCGTTTCATCTAATACAACAACCTTGTGAGCCTGATCTGTTCCACTATTGGCTTCCTGCCACTCATGTTTAAGCTTGTTCCTGGCTTCCTTAGACAACTTGCCGCCCTTGTATATCAGTTTACCTCCTGCATTTGTATCGTTTTTAAAGAAGTTAGATAAGAACTTCTTGCTGTTCTTCTGAGTATCCATATCATCTTTTAATGCACATAGTGGACTAATACCTTTTATCCCATCGAGTGAGAAGAATTTTATATGGAGTATGTCTGTAGAGGGTAAACGCCTTTTCTTATTTCCATTTTGTATCTCGTATACCAATTGATAACGTGTTGTTTCATCCTGTTTATAGCTTATCTCACTATTTTTAACATGGTATATCTCAGTAATATTACCTTGCTTATCCCTAACTACTTCTGCAAAGGATTCCCCATTCAATAAACTGTTGGCAACCAATATAAATTTAAATTGATAACCACTGTAAAACGGGTTAGGTTTAATATTGATTAGCTTAGTTAAGTTATCTGTAGGATCATTGACACTGTTTACCTGCTTCTGAATAGATAGGCTTGCTATGTCACTTGCTATCATGTGAACGGCTGTAAATACGTCACTGTTCTCTATCGCCTTGGCAGATGTATAACTGCCACTCGACAATCCTGTGAAGCCGGGCAATGTACTAATTAATACCTCTTTTTCATCTTCTGAGTAGTTACGTGTTTCTTTTTTATTAAATATCCTCATTTATTCACCCCCGATCTGACTGCTCATTACTCAGGATCAATGCTATTAATATTAATGCAACCCCTACTGCAACTAATCCGAATACTGTTGATACTAAGAACACTGCATATACAATTGTTCCTAGACCCATCAAGAATAGTATTGCGATGAGATTAGACATTAAAAAAAGACCGATTGCATTTAACCCGTCTGTTACCTTTTGTATATTCAATTTATCACCTCATCAAAAACCAAAGTCATCCGATAATATATATTCTTCCATATTCTTACTGTTATCAAATTCATAAAACATAGCTTCTGTATATGCTGTTACAAGTGCTACAATGGGGTCAATCTTCTCCCTTGCCTTGTCTTTAACAAGCATGATGTTAGCGTTATTGTCATACTCTACGATTGCATTATTTACAGCAATATTTAAATTAGGATTGTTGTTATGGATAATATTCTTCTCATATACTTCCAGCCTAAACTGTTTGATCGGCTCAGACAGGTTTTTAAACCCTTGTCCTACTTCAATAAATGGCAGATCCATATGTCCGTATCTCTTTTCAAACTCAGCTAGAAATACATCTGATCCCCAGTTATCGTACATGATACCTTTTACATTAAGGTTATTGGCTTTAATATGATTAACAATAAAATCCATAATTAGTGAGTAATTAATAATTCCACTTTGTAAGTCGGTTATTGTTGCATAACCTTTATCTGATAGCATCTGATAATCTATTTTGTCTCTGATTGACTTGTTCTTTAGTCCGCCCTTTGTACCAACAAATGAATGGTTATCTATATATAATTTCTTATCTTCTACTGGATAGATCATACTTACTGCCGCTAAGTCATTTGCTCTAGCCAAGTCAATACCAAAATACACGTCTCTTCCTTGTATACTCGGCACCTTATCGGCTGTACATGCTTCCCAGTCTGCTACATCGATGTAGCTATTAACTGAACCCTTAACATACAAATTCAAGTTCTTTATTCTAAATTCTAATGTGTCATTTTTGGCTTGTGCTTCTGTTAACTGCTGTTTTAGATTTTTTAGCATCTTATTTTTTAACTCTGGGAGCTCTAACAAGGGATTTGATTTAATCCAAGTATCAGGATCGTTTAGTTCCTCTTCGCTATCCTGCATAGCAACATAACTAAAATAGTTATCATTAACCTTATCTCCATTAGCAATATCTATTGCATATTTACGTTCTGCATAGAATGGAGCATTGATATCATATCCGGCTGTACTTATAATCACGATTAGTGGGTTGTCTAACTGTATTTGTGAGGATTCAATAACATCTAATAGCCTAGTTGTTGGGGATGCTGCATATTCATCTATAATCCCAAAAGAAACCTCATTACCATCCATAGTACTGTAGTCCGCACTAGTAGGCTTGATAACCGAATAGGAGGGATTATGTGTGATTTCATTTCTAACTTGCCTTACTTCTTTTCTGATTGCAGGTGATTTACTCATCAGCGCATCAATTTGTTGCTTAACCATCTTAAAAAGGATCATAGATTGTTCACGGGAGTTAGATGAAAGGAATACCTGCCTATTAATGGAAGGACTTTCACCTGCTATAAGTTCGTAAATAGACATTCCTGCGTTAATAAGTGTCTTTCCTTGTTTCCTACTAAGGGATATTGTAGCTTTATTAAATCTTCTATAGCCTGTATCTTCCTGATACCATCCATAAATAGACCCTATAATGAATTTCTGAAAAGGAGCTAATGATAAGCGTTCACCTGTTGTAGTGTTCGGTAACATCTCAATAAAGGTTAAGATCCTGTTAGCCTTTTCGTAATCCCAGTAGTAACCTTCTAAGTTATCTATGTCGTCTAGATGCCTCTTACAAGCTGCAATAACTGGTTTACCTGCTAGTGTATCACCCGATATGATACTCTTAGCGTATTCTGTTGTATGATCTATATTTGTCATTTAATTTCACCCGATTCTTTATCCTCCCCTGAGTAATTTCATGAACTGGTCTTCCTCTTCTTTTTCTTCAGGGACAACCATCTGTAAACGACTATTAACAGTTAACCCTAACTGAGCACATACTGATCTAAGCTCACTACATACTTTAATGTAAGCATTAAATGATGGGTTAAGCTTCCTGCTTGTCTCATTACCCTCTCTATCCGTATTGATGATAACCTGACCATTCTTATTTAAATCTCTGTCGAGTTGTCTCATATGAGAGTAAAGGGAACAGTAATTTGCTAACATTGTTAGATCTAATTCACTTATTGGTAGTTCCTTCATAAGAGGGGTGATTCTTTTCCATTCAATCTTAGCCATATATGATAGCCAATGTGGTGGGGATTCCCGTATCTTCTCAAATTCGTCCAACATTGATTCTTCTGCTCTACGTCTGGCTAATTCTTCCTTGGATACTTTTAAAGTCTCGTTTGCATCATCTCCAGTTAGCCTCCGTGGTCTTCCTTTTGCCATAAAATTACACCACCTTTTCTGATTAAGTTACTATGCACTTATTTATGGTAAAAATGATTGTTTACCTAGATACAGTATAGGCTTACGATATGTAGTGATTTGTTGTTTTCTCATGCGCATATGTAGTGCTAAATACTTATTAAAAACGGGAAAAATGAAAAGAAAACTTCGCACCGTCTTTTAAACCCTTTCATACCAAGGGTTACATCGATTGGGGGAACTTCTATTCTGTCTTATTACTGCTTTTCTATTTTCCTCATTCTCCATAAATTCCATTTCTCTGTTTTTGTAATTTACTGTATTTACCATTTCCCTGAATCCTGTAGATACTATCATTCTACCTACATATCATTTAGCCTATATCTTGTAATACCGTTCACTACGCTTGCGCTTCGTTCACTATCATATCCATATCTAGTATTCTTTATTTCTTTACCTACTTATCCATCTCACTATGTATCTTGTTATGACACTCATTACATAATGGCATCAAGTTATCCATATCCAGTTTCAAATCTGGTCTGTCCTTTACAGTTTGTATGTGATGCACCATTGTAGCTGTAGTTACCATTCCTTCTGACTCACACCTAACACATTGGAAGCCTGTCTGTAACAATGCTTGTCTACGCTTGGCTCTCCACTCAGTACTACTATAGAAGGAGACATACTCTCTGTCATATTGGTACCTGTGTTTGTTGTATGCATTCGTACTATGGTTAGTATGCTTATTGCAATACTGCTTATCATAGTCTACTAGTAACCTGCATCCTGATTTCCCACACCTCTTCTTAGGCTTCATTGCTTTAGCCTCCATATGATTACCACTTCTTTAGCTTTCTGTTAGCTACATAAAGCATAATCAATAGTACAATCAACCATACAACGTATATCCCCACTGCAATTAGTATTGGCAGTAGGACTAGCCACCATGACCAAGCAATCACTCCTGTCAATTTGAGTACTATAAATACGATTGTTAGTAATTCTGCGATCCCCATTTTATATACCTCCCTTTTTATAAATATTTGAACCACAAAAAAAGACACCCACATTAGTGAGTGCCTTCATCTTAATTTCTTATTTTAATCTATTTTCTATTTCCATTGTCGGGAAGAAGTATCCTCCATATTCATTGGATTCTACCTCTGATCTATCCATACTAACTGTCCCGATGTCTGAATACTCAATAGTCAGCTTCTCCCATCCCTCGTGTGTTAACAGTTCGTCAGATGCTTGACTATATCTCGTTACCGCTAAATCTTTACTAGAAAACAAGTCAGATGGAGCCAGATTAATCACTGCCTTGATTTCTTCATCTTCAATCGTTGCACTAACTAACTCATCCCCATCTCCCATTCCTGTATATTCGATGAGTTCTTTTAATTCATCTTCAGACATAGCTTGTGAGGTGTCTTCTTTCGATTGCGATGGTTCTTCTTCATTATCTTCTACTTCTTCTATTTCTTCCACTTGTTCTTCTTCAGGTTCCGTACTAACCTCTTCGATCTGATCAGTTTGTTTATCTTCCTGATCATCTTTATCCGGCTCAGCATCTCTCTGACCACATGCACCCAGTAGCATAATTAATAAAATAATTCCAATACCTAGTACCTTTTTCAATCACAATCTCTCCTATACGTTTTTATATAAGTACTAGTTTAGTATGGCTGATCTGGATAATATTTGCAATACACTTTAGGTATAAAGTCATCAGTATAAAATTTAGTTATGGTAGCATAGAAAATCTTCCTTTTTATACTCTTCTATATTCAGTTTCTCTTGTGTTAGTTGGATCTTTACCGAATACTCCACGATTTATATAATCAATCTCAGATATGATCAGATCGTTTTGTTCCTGAAGAGCTTCTAATTTAGCCAATACCTCCTCGTATAGTTTATCTTTACATGTATTCAATTTCTTCACCTTCTTCTTTATTCGTTATTTCCGTTCATCGTTCCGGCTATTGCTTTAGCTACAATGTCCTTTAGCGCTTTGTCTTTCTTTTTTATAAGCTCTTTTAATCTATCGTTCTCCTGTTTGTAAAATTCTTCTGTCTGTTTGTCCATCTTTGTATCTCCCTTTTTATCCGTATAGTTAAGAGCACATACACACACCCAACAAAAAGGGATTAAAGTCAGATGTGTGTATGTACCGTTAAAGGTACGGGGATTTTGTTCCGAGGATAAAGGAACCATTAGATTAGTTCCTTCTACTTATATATCAGTTTCTCTACAACCATAATTACTACTTTTATCTTAATATTTCGTTAATTAATTAAAGATTTAGCAATTGCCGGGTAATTATCGGGCTGTGACCTGGTTACAATAGTTTTACTGATACCTTGTACTGATTCCTCTACCTGCTTTTCATACAGCTTGAACGCTTTTAAAGTAGCCATTACAAATTTATCTTTTTCTTTATCGGTAAGAGTAGTTTCTCTGTCTCTATATACGCTGCTTCCTAATACCCTCCTGAATAGTGCTTGCTCTGATTGCTTCAAGTTATCGATAAGAGCATCTAAAACACTTATAGCATCCACCAGTTTGTTTTTTTGTAATGATTCATAATCTACAGTTGTATCTGTCTTCTCTAAGCTATCCCGTAGGAAATTAATTGTGTAGTTGTAGTAATTAAAGTTACCCTTCTCATCGTTCTCGACAATATTTAGGTAGTCCTTTTGGAATCGAGTGATTTTATCATAGATACTATCCGTATTACTTGTTAAAGCTCGGAATGTCTTGAATTGTAGGTACTGTGTTTTAACCCTCTTTAATCCAGCTGTCATTGTTTTAGATATGGCTTGTTGTGACACTCCCAGCTCTGCTGCTACTTCTTCCTGAGTCCCTACCTGAAGAGCCTGGTAGATGTCATGCTGCTTACTGGATAGGATACTTTGTAATCCTCCTGTTTGTTCTAAGAATTGAGCATAAGGGCTGTCATATTCAACCCGTTCCCATTCTTCCATACTCAATACTCCATCTGTCATCTCGTCCATTTCCTCATGTTCATCCATTTTGTTAATCTGGTTCTTTATATGACCGTCTAGCCTAATCCTGATCCAATTTATCAACTGGGAAGAGTTAAATTCACTTGTGTTAGCTTTACTTATCGCTTTCTCTAATCCTTCAATAAAATAAGCTTCAATATCTGCCTCAGCTACCCACCCGTATTTTGATTTAAAGTTGGCTAGGAAAAAATTTAACTTGCCATCAGCGAATGTTAATTTTGTTACTTGATCGAGATACCCATCAATATTTCTCTCATTTTTTAGCTCGTATGTAAATAGACCATCCAGTCTATTGTTATTTTTCTGATATTCCTGGATAAATTTATGTAATGTCATAGATTGTCCCACCGTTCATACAGTTTTTTCCTCTCTTCTCTCTTTCTATCGAACACTTCTCCTTGTTGCCGCCAATACGTTTCCAGATCCTTGTTTTGCTTACGGATTATGCTTTCAGACAGGTCTAGCTCGTCTTTCAAGTCCTCATTTTCATGCTTAAAGTGTAATACTAATGTAAGTCCAATCACTATCGCTACTAATAGTAAAAAGGTCATGCTATCTGCACCTTTTCACGGTGCTTACGGATTCGGTTATAAACCGTCTGCTTTGAAATTCCGTATTTTTTAGAAAGCTGAACCTGCCCAAATTCTGGGTCGTTTGGAATGTAACTTTTAATTAGCTCTGACCATTCCTCCTCCGTCAATCTCTTTGGAGGCTTTTTCTCTACCTTTATACCTAGTTTCTTTCTCCTGGCTGCTGCCTTACGAAGGTTCGCACCTTGTGTGATAAATTCTAAATTACTCGCATAATTGTTTCGAGGATTATGGTCAATGTGGTTTACGACTAATCCGGGTTCATAGCTTTTACTATGATAGGCTTCAGCTACCAGCCTATGTATGTATTTGTAACCATCTTTGCCGTCCTTACCACGGAGATGTACGAATAGATACGACCCCTCTGCGCCATCTCCGCCTCTACCAACGCTAGCGGTCATAAGGCGACCCTGTACCTTGTCATAATGGAAGCTCTTTACACGACCAAGGCTACTGATCCGGTATAAACCCTCAAAACCTTTTACATCCTTCCAAACTTCAAATTCTAACTTTGTCTTGCTCCTAACTTTCTCTAGTTCGTTACTGTACAGCTTCATTTTGTTGTATCTCCCTTTTTTAAATTCTTAATATTCAGTCTTATAATTTTATGGGTGTACCTCGTTCCTTAACCCTTATATATAATATAGGAGTAGTATCACTTTACTCCCGGTTTAAGCCAATTTCCGTCATTTTCTTTAATTACCCACAACTTAATGTATAGTTCTATTATACCATTTCCAATGCCCTGTCCTGATTTTGAGACAAACCAAATCCTCTTGTCTCAGCCCGTCATAGAGGGCTACATTGCCTCACACCTACCTAACATACTAGTCACCTCCCTAAGGTAGGCTCACGACTGGCTACTAGGTCTGTAGGCATATGTCTAGGTAATTGATTAGATAGTGTATATCTGAAGTTTATGTATAAGAAGTTGTCTGAATAAGTTAAATGTGGAGGGGTTACATATCGGCACTGGTCATAAAAACTCCTGAACATATTCTCCTGAATATCGTATGTAATTCTATAAGAAGTACGATATTGGCATCGTAGAGCAGAGATTTACTTGGTTAGAAATACTAAGATCCTGCCCCCTTTAAGGGCTTACCCAACCTTACATACTAAAATCAACCTTAAATAGCCTGTAGGTGGGTATACGTTGCTTAAATCGATATGTCTGAGTACATGGGTGGGTGGGAGTATCTGATTAGGATAATATGTAGTAAGTGTGTTTTTCTTCTGAGTAATGTAAGTAGTTATATCTAAGTAATATATAGATTCAATAGTATTTACTAGAATCAGATAATAACTAAAGAACCTACAAAGGGTTGAAGTGGTTTTCTTCAGCCCGGAGGAACTCTACTGAAAGTGGTCTCCTTTCAGGAGGGTTTCGATAGCTCTTGACCTTGATCTGATTATGTTATTAATAATAATTTTAGTTCTTCTTCTGAGTAATTTATCTATCTTTTATAAGGGGTACGTTATTGGTACCATATATAATACATTTAAGTTCTTTGTAAAATTATATTAAGTAAATAATATATATATAAATATATATCTATATAATATGTAGTACCAATATCATACCCCTTACCTACAAACCGTTACACATCAAGGCTTACACCAATAGTCAGGGAAAACAAAAAAGATACCTATAAAGGTACCTAAAATGGTAATTCTTCTAAACTTATCTTCACCTCTTCAGGTAAAGTCCTGTTGCTTTCTAACTCTGCTAGGTATTCTGCCTTCTTCTTAACCTTTAACTTCTCATATTCCACTACTTTTCTTGTAAATTCTGTGGGTTTACTTGTTATATATGTTGAGGCTAATCTGTCCTTTGCCTTAATTCCTAATGAGAAAAACTCCTGGTTATGGACTACTTTTATCAGATTATATTCCTTGAGGGATGTTATATAACGATTTATCGACATCCTAGGTATACCCGTTTCCCTGGATAATCTGTCTAAAGATGCATCATACCCATCTACAAAATGCTGATTTTGCTTCTTCAGGTAGGAAAATAAGTAAAAACCGGTTGTTCCTAGTTCATCAATGGACATACATTGCATGAATGCTTCAAATGGAACCATGTGCGTATCTGAAACATCATTAAATACCCCTGTTAATTCATCTATTTCCATATCTTCAGGATCTCTGTAGAAGTGTTTTACTGGGTACTTAGCCTCATAATCTGTTCTTCTAGATCCGTGGATTATATTCCACTGTTGATCATCTACATCACTAATTGTAGTAAATCTCACCTGTTTATCCTCGATAGACCAATGTACAGGGTAATCCCAATCGTTTTTTGTGTATCCCATAGTATCTAAGGTGCCCTCCTTTTTTATAATATAATTTAGCGTCTTATTAGTTGGAGTGTAACCCAACAGCTGTTTGATTGTCTTAGTGTTGATATTTATAGGCAGCTTCTCACCATACTTAGCGTTTCTGTAAAGCCAACTGGTCAGATAGTAGTAGCTGTAAGCAAATGCAACATGAGGACTTTTGCTAATGTTAGCTTGCAAGTCCTCGAATATTTCATTTGGCATAAAATGCTTAGCCTCTTTACTTTTGAATCCTGTATTAATCATTGTATCCTTTATTTTAGCTGTGATTTCCTGCTCATTTTGTGTTGTCATAATTGGTTCCTCCTGATTTTATAATTGATTTTATGTTAGGATTTGAAATGCTTGTTGGTACTTATGCTGTTTTGCTTGCCTTGTACTCGTCTAGAGCATCTTGAAACTCTTCTGTTATCTCATACATAGAGAAAATTTTGCCTGTTTTGATATCCTTTGCTACTGTAATTAGCTTAATCCCTTTGCTAGATAAAAAATCTGAGACCTTTTTGTTATAACAGAAAAAATACTGTGATCGTTTACTCATAATTGTTATAGCTCCCTTTGTTTTGTAATAGACTTTTTAACCCTCTATATATAATGTAGAGGAAGTACCGGGTAACTCTCGATTTTCACAAAAATAGTTATCTCCGTAATTACTATACACAGATTTATTTTATTTATATCTTTTACCAGATAAGCAGATTAATAAGTAAAAAGAAAAGCCCCTGTACATTCAGGAGCTTACCGGTTACTATCACGATTTGGGGCTATCTAAGCGTATCCTAGCCCACTTATATACACTTCTAATACTATTGCATACCTAACCTTTACATGGGCTTGAAAGCCTCTATTATCTGTCATCTCTCTCCATTGCTTCTTCCCAATTCAGTACTTCAAATTCCAAACGTTTCTCATCTCCCATATCTTCCCAATCTTCTGCGCTATAAGGTGCACCAATGATCATTGTAACTTCAGAGATATCTGTATCATGTTCAAGTAACCACCATGTTTGACCTTCTTTCTTTACCTTTCCTAAGAAGTCCCCGCCTGCATCACCCATTAACATCATATCTGGTTCTACTTGTTCCCCCGTGTCTGTAACCATAATGGATTGGTTAGGGTAAAATGTTACATCTTCTTCAGATGTGTTCTCGGTTTTCATACTAACAACTATTGCTTTAACCTTATCTTTTCCGCCAAAGCTATATTCTTTTACATCTTCTTCTGGCTCAATTTCCAAGATTGCTAAACTGCTAATTTCTAGCTCCATAGTACCCATTTTTATAGGCTTTAGGGGGTTATCTCCTACCCCATCGATACCAATTTCTTCATTATATCCGACACCTACAGTCTCGACATAACCTAAGCCTTCTACGTAACCCCTGCCTGTTTCTTCATCGTATTCCTGCTTATTGTCAGGCTCTTCTGTAGGTTCTTCGATAACTTCCTCTGTATCCTTTGCTTTCGTTTCAACCTCTTCAGTTTCAGGCTCCGCACTGCTTTTAACTTCTTCTTCCTGAGCACTACACCCGGCTAACACAATTCCACCTGCTAATAATAATGATAACGCTGTTTTTGATAATTTCATTTTGTCCAATCCCCTTTTTATTTATTGCAACTACTTAATGCTTCATCTACATTATTCAAACTATCATACAATTCTTGAAATGTCTTATCTTCTTGCCAACCTTGTTTTTTTATAAACTTTATATAATCCTTTACTGCTACCTGCATAGATGATATTTCCATTAGTTTCTCTGTCTCCATTATATATTTAAATTTTCCGTTTTCTTGGAGTGTACTGGTAAATTTCATTATGTCCGCCTCCTAAAACCACATCGTACACAATTATTTGAGTAAATAGAAATTTTATGAAGTCCTCTGATCTTACATTTGGTTAGTTTCTTCATCCATTCGATCATTTTGCTGCCTCCTTATTGTTAAGCATTTATTAGAGAAAAGTATAAAAATATTAATGTACCTGCAAAAGCTGTGAGATAAAAGTAATCTGTAAAGGTGAGGGATCTCATTCCTTCACCACTTCCACTTGCTCAGTAGCTACCAGATGATTAGCTAGATCCATTTTCAGTCTGATCCATCTACTTGCACCATTTGACCAATAGAATGCCATTTTCTGCCCTCTTTTAGATATTGTAAATTTTATTAAGTCGATTAATTCAGTTCTTAACATTTTGTTTCCTCCTAATTACTAACTAACGTTATTTGGTATATACATACTATAATACGTAATAACGTAATTGTCAATAAAAAATTACCAAATTGCGTAATTATCTTTTTTAGAGTATAATTATCAGTAATTAGATTGGAGGCTTATATTATATGAAGAGACTAAAAATTAAGCTTGATAAAGTCCTTGCTGATAAAGGGATTACACAAAGACAGCTAAAGCAGATGATTGATGATAAACACTTCAATAGTGAAGATAAATTCCGTACAGCAACAATAAGTGAAATTGTAAATAATCAGCGTAAAACAATCACCCGTGAGCATTTAGAATTGATATTCGACACATTAGAATTAGAGGATATTAGTGAGTTAGTCGAGTTTTCCAAAGATAAATAATGTTATACACCAACTGAGTGGCTTATATTGTTGCTCAGTCTTTTTTTATCCTTGTACTGTCTAATATAACGGCTGGGCTATAAAATTCTTACAACCCTACGCTAGTTAGCTAAACTCTGACTCCGCCAGCAAACAAACATTGAGATAACCTGCTGTAATTGGTTGTTATGTCTTGACTTTTCCTTTGAACTCCCTAATCATCGGTTGAGCAAAAGGAAAACGGCTGGAGACAGAGTTGTTACCTACTTTCAACTGACAAAAAAATATTCAATTGAAAATAGATAGCAACATCAATCATCGTATATCGCACTAAGGTTTCCGTGTGTATGACCCCTATTTGTCGGTAGATTCCTCTACGACAAGCCTACTGTGTCAAGTATCCCTAACAGTTCAGGTTAATGTATCGTAATGATTATATAACCCTGTGTGGCTTGTCCTACGTGTCCGTAGACACATACCTTTCCTTCAATCAGCACTCATGTAGCTTTCACATTTCAGCACAAATGGAAATAGGGAACCAATTATATGTGCCTAGACTTAATTATCTGCATCAGCTAAGTCATAACTTATCGAGGTTAGATTATAGACGTATTATTTGGCTGTCCACGTCTGCTCAAACACCTTGCATGGCAACCTTTTAAATGGTATAATACAAGATATCAGAGCCTATTTAGTTTTATTGGTGTGGTTTTGATATTGCTTGGGCTGAGTGGTGTTGGTAGCACCTCTGAGCCTTTTTTGTGTTCATTTTTATCTATAATTTCAAATTATCTAAAGGTGAATGCTCCTGGTATTTTTGTCTGATTTGATCGTCTGTAAAATCTAAATACGCTCGCATAGTCGTATCTATAGATGAATGCCCCAATATCCTGCTTAGAGTTGCAAAATCCCCTCCATTGAGCAGATAATATTTAGCAAAATTATTCCTCAATTGATGTGGAGTAACCTCAATTCCCACACTATTCCCGATTGTTTTCAGAGTCTTCTCAAAGTTAGACACATTCTGTTGTGTTCCTCGATTAGTTGGAAACAAATACTCTGAGTCACTGAAACGGTCACGATACTTCAGCCAACGTTTTAAATCATTACTCATGCGATTAGAGAAATACACGTACCTTTGCTTCCGACTCTTTGGATTGCGGAGGAGCATAGCGTTATGAGTTAAATTAAGGTCTTCCGGCTTCAGTTCCAGCAATTCACTTATTCTAGAACCTGTGTCGAGTATAAGCCTCACACCAAGCCACAAACGATATTCATGAAATTTTGTGATGTCCATAGCTTGTAGTAAAATTTTAATTTCGGTAGGGCTTAGCAGCTCCTTTTGTTTACGTTGTACCTTTATCTTTGGAACAGATTTGGCAAGGTTGTCAGTAATCGTTCTCTCAGAATAAAGGAAATTGAAAAACACTTTAATATTACGCATATAGTTGGCAATAGTTGTATCAGATATCTGTGTCCCTAGGTCAATGCGACTGTCAGGATGGTTGTACATCTTAGTATGTTCGTTTACTGTTGTCGTATATTTTCCACGCTCTCTTAGATGTGCGACATACTTTTTGAGATGATAACTTTTAACATCTTTGATATTTGTGATGTCACATTCGTGCTCTAAGAAGAAAATAAATAAGCGTAAAGTTTGATCATAGCTGCGTAGCGTTTTCTTTGATAAATTTTTGGAATCGCAATGTAATAAAAATTGGTCTAGTGCTAAATCAATATTATTCAACGCAAAAAAATCCCCCTTACTCACCCTGATTAACTTCAAAGTGAACAAGAGGGATTGGCTTCCCTTCCTAAAAAAATTTATCGGTAAAATAAATAGTTTATAGGTATATTTTTCTATTGTCAATTTATCATAAACCCTTCTAAATGCCGTCAAATCAACGTTAACTAGCCCGGTGCTCCAACCGTAATCTATCAGCGACCATTGCGATGAATTCTGAATTAGTAGGTTTTGCTTTAGAGATACTTACAGTGTAGCCGAATAAAGCGGAAATTGAGTCGATATTCCCTCTGCTCCACGCTACCTCTATGGCATGG
>Ga0079226_10001485_pt1 | contig 17976 bp, 18 predicted proteins | sample Poulit2014_FD_76345 | JGI IMG/M metagenome (GOLD analysis project Ga0079226, IMG submission 76345) | Agricultural soil microbial communities from Georgia to study Nitrogen management - Poultry litter 2014 | ecosystem: Environmental > Terrestrial > Soil > Agricultural land | place: USA: Georgia...
CATGAAATCGTTGTCTTCTAACGTGCTTTTATATTCATCATGCTGGGCATAATATAACTTTGTAGGGCAGTCAAGGGCACGAATAAATTTAGATTTGGTAAGATAGGTTGACATCATGTTAATTTTAGCTGAAGGAGGCCATATCCTAAATCAGGTATCGTTTAGAATAGTGATATAGTATATATTTATACTGACAATATATTGTCACCTCGTGTCAAATCTTTGCTTCTAAGCGACTTTAATTTAGAAAATGTTCATTTTTTCTCTTAAACTGTACGTAAATCACATTTAAACTAACAAAATGTTAATAATATTAATTTAGCAAAATACTTAATAAACACCATTTAGAAGGCGGTACAAACAACAGTCCAAAATGAGTTTGAAAAATTTGGAGAAGATTTTATTATAAAAATGGGATTTCAAAAATCGATATAGAGAAGAGAAAAAATATTTGGATGATCGCTTAGTAAGACCAAACGAATTGTCCCGGATGCTTTCAGTTAGTAAGGTTGCTTTATATCGAATGTAAAAATGAAGGTAACTCGCCATCGATAGTTAAAATTTCGAAATGTCCAGTAGGTTGGCTAAGGTCCGATATTGGGGAGTGGCTTTTTGAGAGGAAAAATGGGATGAACGAATAGGTTTGTGGCTATATCAAATCAGACGATCGTAAATCCTCATGGTTTATATCATTAAAGATATGCCTATATTTTATTGACAAATGGGATGTTTTTTAAACTGAAATAAGTTTAATATATATTTATATGTAAATAAAACATTGACAAACAATGAAAAAGATAAACAAAATATTACAAAAATGGCCCAAAGACACCGTTGAAACCACCGGCTGGTTGAAAAAACAGGGGCTGTCTCGGCAGTCGGTTGATAACTATAAAAAAGCGGGTGGTTAGAACAAATAAGCTCTGGTGTATATAAGCGAAAAGAAGATTACATAAGTTGGGCCGGTGGGGGATATGCTTTGCAAAAGCTTCAAAATATACCGCTTCATGGATGAGCCGGGCCACTTGGGTAAATTCTGTGATCATCGCACTGGCCCGGTAAATGAAAATCGATATGTTGTTTTTGCTGGCATCTAATATTTAACTTTTCGGGAAGCTTAACAGGCAGTATAAATATAATCTTAGCGGAGGTCTTTTCATAACTTTGCGGGCAATTAACGCAGGCCGTCATAGCAGGTGGCTTTTTAAAATTATCTGTTAGTGGAAACATCAAAGTGCGATCACCAATCCTATATTATCAACGCCCGGATTTAAGCCATTAAGCAGGCCAAATCCGTTACTTATATGACTATACTGTATGCTCAGCTTCTTACTTATCCGGTAGGCAAGCCTCAGCGAAAAGTTGATATGCGTTCCATTAATGGTCGGATACTTCCGGGAAAAGTATCCAATTCCTCCTGAAGCCTTAAACCGATCCTTTTCGAAGGCTAACGGGTACCAAAATAGCCCCGCGTATCCACCGCCGAAAGCCGCGCCCTGATGGTCGTACATGGTTTTGAAGCCGTATAAATAAACGGCCTCAACCGAGCGATAGGCCAGCGATACTTTTGCCACCTGGGGCGAATGTCCCCACAGGTGCATGCTCATAGGGCTGACCTGCAGCCGCTGGCCGTAGCCTGCCAACGGCAAAACTGTAAAAATGGCGACCCATACTAATTTTGCCAGTTGCTTCCCAGCGGAAAAGCCTGCCTTTTGTAATACGTCCGGCGTACCCTCAAAGATGGTCCAGCAAGCTTGCCGGTGATCTGGCTCACTCCCCATGCCTCCCGGCAGAAAAACATTAGTTTCACAAGTTTGTAGTTGTGATTTTTGAGTTAATTCATTCTTAGCGTTAGTCCTGTCGTATTCCATCTTATGTACCCCTCTGTGATGATGTTATTGTTCCTAAAAGCCACTCCTAATGTAATGGGTCGCACTGACACCCTGCTGTCACCCCAGTATTTTTGGCTAATGAATAAGGGTTCAAATAATTACTCCTATGTCTGTCATGTATCGGTACAGTCGCAAATAATCTCGTCCACTTACAGTAGAATGCTTTTTTAATTGGCACAATTAGCTATTAAAAAACGTCGCTGGCGACAGCCGCCTCAGCTGTTTTACACCCTTTCGTCCAACGTATTACTGCCCAACGTTGGACGTGTCCTAAAACTAAAGCCCGATGAATTGGCAGATGTGGTTTTTCTTTGGCTTTCCTGCCCGGAAAGCTACTTCCGCCGGCAGGCGGCCGTCAAGGCCAGGGCGGGTTCGTGCGGTTTTTCCCGCCGGCTGTTGGGAAAAATCCTGTGCTCAGCCTGGACGACCGGCCGGCTCCAGGATCCGGCTATTAGCAGGAAAGCAAGTTTTTGTTCTCGACAGAGAACGGCTTGTAAACCGAAGGGAGACCGAAAGGCTCCGGCTAATTTTCATTAAATCATTGATCGCTATGAATGTCTTTGAGCAGTTTAAAGATTACGGAACCGACAGTTTAACAAACCTTCAGATGCTTTCGGCCCTGATTGGGGAAAGTTCGTCACGCAATATCCTGGACGCATATGATAACCTGGCCAAAGTTGCCCGTCAGTCGTGGCAGGAAATTAAACATGAGACGCTGGTCAGCGAGGAAGCGGCCCATAAAACAGATATCCTGTTTTCCCTCTCCCGAAGGATTAATGAAGCGCAGGTCGGATATTCAATTCGGGTGACCAGCCCCGAGGATGCCGCCGCTTATTTGATGCCCAAATTAAATAACCTGATAAACGAGCACTTTTATGTGGTTTACCTAAATAATGCCAAAATGGTGATGGGCTACGATAAAATAAGCGAAGGTGGATCTACAGCCACGGTTGTAGACCCGGCCGCTGTCATGAAGGCCGCTATTCTGAAAGATGCCTCCTCTATTTTATTGGGCCATAACCACCCGAGCGGCAACAAATCCGAATCAAAAGCCGACGTGAATTTAACGGAGCGTCTCCATGATGTGGGCAAAAAATTAGGAATTCCTGTAGACGATCATCTCATCATTGCTGACGGAGAATATACGAGCTTGAAGGCAAAAGGAGTTTGTTAATCAATCGCAACGGGGCCGGGAGGCCCCACCAAATCAACATTAACTTTCATTTAAAAATCAAGTATGATGAATTACTTAAACAGCAAAACCGAACTGTTTGGACGCATAGGAAATGAACCTGAATTTCATCCCAGCAGCGAGGAGGTTAGTTCCCGCATGAGGCTGACGGTCGCTACGACGGATGACGTCTTCAAGGGCGAATCCGACGAGTGGCAGGAAGCCCTCACGTGGCACCCGGTCATTGGATGGGGAAACCTCGCCGAACGAATGAATGAGGCCCGGGAAGAGGGCCGGCTTGTAAAAGGTGCCAAGGTTCATCTTATGGGGCAGTACAAAAACAATAATTATACGGACTCGTCCGGGACCGACCATTACGAAATGCAGTTTCACGTCCAGCATTTCAGCGTTGAGTCGATCCCGTCCGAGAATTAAAGCTAAAATGACTTTCGGGGCTCCGGCCCCGAAAGTCATCATTTAACTCGCGGCGCTTGTTAATTAAATATTTGTTATTTGACGCAAGATCTAATAACAGCAAGAAACCTATGATTACCAAAGCACGCGTGAGGACGCCGGTATTTGCGCGAAACGATTTTCTTATAAGCGTTGGAGCATGATTCCCGGGAACCATATTTCACCTTTCTTACGGTGTCGCTGCCGCTTTGGATGGCACTAACCGGCTTTTTTGTTACATTGAAGGAGTGGCAGCCGGCGATGCCGGCCCAACTAACATCTTCGGATGTTTCGTTAGCAAGCCCAGGGCCATGTGGCACACCGTCGTTTTCGACTTACTCGAATCCCGACGGAACGCGCACACGGCCCGGCTTGGCCATTCGCAGATCGGCCCGATGGCCGACTGCTCAAGGCAAAAAATCGCCGCCTAACGGCGGGGAAGGAACTACAGGCAAGCTACGTATGGAGGAGGAAAAGCGCTATACGCCTTCAGTGTCCCTGAAGGAATCCGAAAAACAGGCTTTAGTAAAAAAAGCTAATGAGGTGGGGGTGAGCTATACCCGCTATATGCGGGAGGTCGCGCTTGGGGAGCTTCCCCAGGACGCGGACGACTTCAATAAATACGATCGGGTGGAGGTCTTGCAGGACCTTAAATATGAGCTGAATATGATTGGAAAAAATATCAATCAGCTGACCCGCGTGGCCCACCAATCGGAGAATATTAACTCGGGGCGTCTCCGAAAGATGGGGCAGGAGCTGCATCGGCTCAAAATGGAAATATTAGACCACCTGTCATGATTGGAAATACGACCCGCGGGCATAGCGATTTTGGGTCCGCGCTTGGATATATCACCAAGAAGGAAAAATGCGAATCCATCGAAGGCTATAACCTGACCGGCTGGAGCCTCCAAGCGGCCATTGCCGAAATGCAGGCAGAGGTACGGGCGGCCAACAGCGGCCGTCCGGATCCCCAGAAAATTCAGACGCCGGTCTATCACACCTCGATCAGTTGGGCCGAAGGGGACCATCCGACACTGGAAGAAAAAATGCAGGTGGGCCGGGACTACCTCAGGCACATGGGACTGGGCGATCATCAGGCCTTCGTCGCCAGCCACGACGACGAGCCGCAGGATCATATTCATATTGTGGCCAGCCGGCTCCATCCCACCACGGGTGAGCTGTGGGAACGTTTTGATTACAGCGATAAAGACCGCAGGCTAAACCAAACGCACCACGAGCGGCAGGAAGAATTTCTGCGAGCCCAAGAGCGAGCCCATGGCTGGCAGGTCACGCCGGGGCGTTTTTATGGCCAGTGGGAAAAGACGTTTGACGGGCGTACCTCCCTCACCCAAAGTGAGTATCACGAGCAGCAACGGGCCGGCCGAGCCGCCGATGCGCTGGGCATGCCAGCAGCCGACACGCGGGCGGTTCTGACGAGAGCTAACGAGCTTACCGACGAGCTCTACGGAGCCAAAAGCTTTGAGGAGTTTGATCAGGTGCTTGCTAAAAATGGACTTTGGATTGCCTCGAAAGGCCAGGGGGCGGTCATAACCGACGGCAGCGAGGAGGTGAAGGCCAGCGACGTTTCCCGCGGGCTCAGCGGTCCCCGCCTGCAGGAGCGGTTCGGCGAGAAGCTAAAAGACTACGAGCAGGCCCGCGAGGCCAAAATAGACGGGCAGGCGGGACAAAAGGCGGCCCGTCATATAATGACAAGCCACCGCGAGAAGGTGGGTGATGCCGTCGCCGAAGAAGCGTATAGCCGGGCCAAAGCCCGCGAAGGCCGGCTGAGTTCGCTTGAACATGCGGCCCACTTAGGTCGGCAGCGGCTTGAGTTCCGGGAGGCGATCGCCACGACGTTTGAAAAACCGGGAAAAGTCCTTGAGAAGTTTAGGGCGCGAGCCAAGAAGGTTGGCGCCTCCCAAGCAGCAAAAGACGTGCTGGCAGATCCGGGGAAATACGCCGGCCAGTTTAAGGGGAAAACTGGCTACAAGACCGCTCGTTACAGCTCGAGCCGGCAGGTGATGAACCAACAATTTTATAAGGCGCTATGGGGTAAGCTCCAAAGCGAAGGCCAACATATGTCGATCCGAGCGATGTATCAAAGTGAAGGTGGACAGGCGGTGGCAAAGACGAGTGCCAATCTAATTTCGGTGAGCCGTGCAATTAAGCAGATGGTAGCGACCGCCAACGAAGGGCCCTCCCTGCGGCCCGCCCTCGAGCTTTTAGCGAAAGCCAAGGGAGCACTCCGCCATGAAGGCGGCCAGGCGACGGGACAAATACTACAGGCAGCCACAAGTGGGACCGGCGTGGGAAAAGACTTGCTGACAAATCCGAGGAAGGCCGGCGCGAAAAGCCTCTACCGCGTCATCAGCGGGGTCAGGCGAGCCGGCGGTCGGGCTGCGGAGCTATCGACTGGTCCAAAGCTGTAGGTAGAAACATCTTTCCATTCTATTTTACCTTACCGGGGAATCTTTATATAATACATATTGTAAACATTTATTATTACAAAAAAATGATAATATGTTTTCAAACAGTATAATATTCGATGAAACCACGCGCAGCTAAGATATCATCTTACTTCCGCTGGTGGGAGGTGCTGCTTCTTGCCGCGGGCGTTCTGGGTTTGCTCGGGCTGGTTTGGGGGCCGAGGCTGACCATCAACTACACCAGCTCAGTGCCCCGAGGGCTCTATCGGGTCACGGGAGTAGCCCCGGGGAAAGGCGATTTTACGATCGTCCGGGACGAGCGCATTTTAAAATTCGCTGCCAAGCGGGATTATATCATCTCCGGCACGCCCATTGGCAAGCGGGTGGTCGCCACCGAGGGCGACCGGGCGTGCGTGAAAGAAAGCGGCGTTTACATTAATGGCAGCAAGGTGCCCCACAGCCGGCCGCTGATGTTTGACTCGGAGGGCCGGAGGATGCCGTCGCTGCGCCGCTGCCGTCGGCTAACAACTGATGAGATTTTTCTAATGGGCGATAAACGCAAGTCCTTTGACAGCCGATATTTTGGAGCCGTCACCCCCGACGCCCCTACATTAGTGCCACTTTTCACAAGCGACCGGTTTTAACGATGGAAGAAATTTTTAGCCAAGCAACCCGTAACGAATTAATTAGTTCAATGAAGCGGTCAGCGGGCCGACTGTTAGATTATATCATGGATCCAGACATTACCGACATTGAATACAATAGCACCTCAGGTCACATTTTCCTGGACGGGAAAAACGGCCGAAAATATATCGCTAACAGTTATGAAAACGGTAAGGCCGAAAGCTTTGTCCACAGCGTGGCCTCTTATCACGGGGTCGAAATTAACGAGGACCATCCAATCCTGTCGGTGATGCTGCCGCCCGAACTGAATGGTTGCCGGCTGCAGGCAAATGTGGGACCGGTCACGGAAGGCGTCAGTATTGTGCTGCGTAAGCCCGGCGACCTATATCCGATTGATGATTACGTCAATGGCCGAGTCAAAGACTTAATTGAGCAGGCGCTTTTAAGCAGAGCAAATATTATGCTTGCAGGTGCGACCGGGGCAGGAAAGACAAGCTTTTTGAACAGCATCCTGGTCCTGTTAAATGAGCTTCTGCCCCGCGAGCGCATGCTCATTTTAGAGGATACTCATGAGGTGCGATGCAGCCACAAAAACCGGGAGTTTCTTTTTACGGTTACCGACCGGAGTGGCAACGAGGTTATTTCAATGGCAAACAATGTAAAAAATGCTCTGCGAATGAATCCGGACCGGCTCGTGGCCGGCGAGGTGCGCGACCGGCGGGCCGCGCGGGCAGTCCTGGAGGCCTGGGAAACCGGCCACGGCGGGGGACTTTGCACATTCCATGCCAGCGGAGGCCGCCAGGGATTCGACCGTTATTTTCACCTGGCGGACTTTCGGTGGGATAATGCCGGCCACCACCAGCGAGTAAGCAGCGCAATTGACTATATTTTTTTTCTGTCAAAAGAAGATAACAACCGGGCCGTCCGGGAGGTGATCTCAGTCGGCTTCGACCGGCAGACAGGAAGAGAGCAGTTCCAGCAAGAATATTCCGAACATGACGATGCTTAATGCTAAATAACGATGTGATGATGAATAAACTAAAGAAAACGCTTTCAGGTTTGTGGCTCATATTTATTTCTACCCCTATTAGCACCTTTGCGAGTTCAGCAGGTGGCGGTTTAGGCGGTGGCCTGCAAATTGTTCAAATAGGAGAGGACATTATCGGATTTCTTTCAGGACCGGCCGGCATTGTAATGATTACCCTTGGCATTATTGCGGGGGGCATCTCCATAGTCTTCGGCCGCCAGCGAGACCAAAGTGGATACCGGCGATTAGGCTCGGCCTTGATAGGCGGCTCAATCATTGTCGCAGCGGCCTCACTGGTGAACTTCTTTTTTAGCGGGGCCCTGATATGAGCGACAACCGACGAAAACATATGGTCTATTTTTCGCTCATCGATGAACCCACCTTTGGCGGCATCCCAAAGATGCAGTTCTTCCTGGAGCTGGCTCTGGGTATGCTCGTGGTCAATATTTTCCGGCTATCTTTAATGTCGGCGCTGCTTGTTGGCGTGATTTACTTCGGCATTCACCGTCTGCTAAAGCAGGCCTACAAAGAGGATCCGATGCAGGTCGAGTTTCTGATTATGGCATTGATCGACAGCCAAAACTATTATCCGTCGGCCCCGGATATTAACAGCGACCAAAGCGGGTCGAATAAATCGATACCAACAAATCTTTAATGATGTTTATCACTTTAGCATTTGGCGTGTTAGCAGGGGCCGGGTTTTACTGGTGGATCGCTCGCTGGAAGGAGCACACTGATTATGCGCAGGCGGCCTCCGATTTAGTGAACTGGGATCACCTGGAAGAACCCCTTGAGGATGGCATTATCCGGTTGAAGGACGGTTCGCTGATGGCAAGCTACCGCTATAAAGGACAAGGTCTAAATGGTGCGAGCCAGGCCCAGCGGAGTCAGCTATCCAAGCAGCTGAATGAATTTTTTATGGATTACGGGGCCGGCTTTGGGTTTTACTTTTCAACCATTCGGCGGCCTGCAAGTGGTTATCCGGAGGAAACCCATTTCCCGGATCCCCTGACTGAAGGCATTGATGAAAACCGGAGGCAACGCCACAACCAGGCGGGCCAACGGTATCGAAGCGAGAAGTATCTTTCTTTTATTTGGAACCCGGAAAATAGGGCGGAGGTATCGGATTTTAAAGATCATTTAGCAGAGCTGGAAGATAAACTTGAAAGCATCCTGGTTCCCAAGCGGCTGGAGGGCCGCCAGCATCTGGAGCTTCTTTATTACAATATGCACGGGATCGATCAGTCGATTTATCCGCCCGACCGCGGGGCGCCTATCGACAGGCTGCTGGCCAACGATGAGATCCAGGTATTACCTATCTATGACAGGCAGAACCACTGGCTGCGCTCCTCGCTTAACGTCCCGATGCAATATATGGTTAAGGACGGGCCGCGTTTCATCCAGACGCTTTCGATCACGGGTTTTCCCAACGAGACCTATAATGGCGTCATTCATTCACTCAACCGCCTAACATGCGACTATCGGTGGACCACCCGCGTTTACAGCCTGGACCGGGAAGACCAGGAGGAGAAACTGAAAGAGGCTCGCAACAGCTGGCGTATTCGCCGCAAGGGCTTTTGGGATATGCTCACCGGGGCCACCGGCGGGCAGGAAACCCAAGATGAGGATGTCAGCAAGGCTTATAAAAACCTGAGTGCGATATCGAAGATGCAGGACACCTCCATTGCCCTTGCTGAAATTGCCGACAGGAAGACCTCATTTGCGATTGTGACGTCAACCATCACGCTCATAAGCGAAGATATGGACGAATTGAACAAACATACAGCGACGGTGATGGATTGTGTCCGCGACAACGGATTTACGGCAAACATTGAAAGGTTCAACTCCCTTGACAGCTGGCTGGGTTCAATCCCGGGGCATTCGAGGAACATTCGGCGGACCAAGCTGTCGACGCTAAATATCAGTGATATAATTCCGACCTGGAGCATGTGGACCGGAAGGGAAAAGAATCCCAGCAAGTTTATGTCCGGCAGCGGGCCTCATTGGCAGGCCAAAACCATTGCCAACGAGCCGTTTAAAAAACATCGGCCGGCCTCCGGAGACGTGGGCCACAGCATGATCATTGGCGCGACCGGCGGCGGGAAATCAACGTATGCGAATTTTGAGATTGCCCAGTGGCTTCGCCACCGGAACTCGCAGGTATTTTTATTTGATAAAGGCTATTCCGGGCAGCTGCTTTGTGAGGCTGTCGGCGGCGACCACTACGACCTTTTTAGCCGTTCGTCGACCAGTTTTCAGCCGCTTCGCGGCCTTACGCCGGAAACGCTAACAACCAGCGGATACTATAGCGACTGGATCGAAGATTTGTTTACGCTCCAAAACGTAGAGCTTTCCTCCCGTGATAAAAACAAAATTAGGAAAGCCCTGCGAAAAGTGTCCAAAGAGCCCCAGCAGGCGAGGACCCTCTCGCAATTTAGCTTCCACCTTCAAGATCGGCGGCTGAAAGATACGATTCGAGTCTACACCCGCGACGGGGATTACGGGAATATTCTGGATGGATCCGGGGCCGAGATTACCGACAGCCGCTACCAAGTGTTTGAGTTAAACCGCCTGCTGGACAATGCTGAAAAAATTGTTTTACCGGTACTCATGCATCTGTTCCATAAGGTTGAGACGTCTCTGGACCGGACCCGGCCCACGCTCATTATTATCGAAGAAGCTTGGAGCGCCTTCAGCAATAAGCATTTCCAGTCGAGGCTAAAAAATTGGCTGGCCACCCTCCGGAAACACAACGGCCACGTTTGCCTTGTGGCCCACAGCCCCGAGCAGATTACCCGCCTTCCACAGGCCTCGATGTTTGTGGCCAATACGCCTGAGCGCGTTTTTCTGCCTAATGCTAATATTGAGCAACCGAAGGTCAAAGAGCATTACGATATGTTCGGCTTAACGGATGTTCAGATGAACACCATTAAAAATCTCATCCCTAAAAAGCAGTACTACATTCAAACACCGGATGGCAGTGGCGCCGTCGACTTAGATTTGATGCCGATGAGCCTTGCTTTTATCGGCAATATGTCGGACTTGAGCCTGCCGGCCCGCCAGCAAAAAGTGGAAGAATTAAAATCTGAATACGGCAAAAAATGGCCCGTCCAGTGGCTTCGCTTTTTAGATATGCCCGAGGAAGCCGACAGGCTCGAAAGCCACTATGCCTACCACAAACCCCAATCCAAAAAACAACAGAAGGTGCCGTTATGAAACGTCTGATCCTCATACTTGTGCTGCCTTTGTTTGCGGGCCTGCAGACAACGAGGGCACAGTTTATCGTTAGCGATCCGGCCAATTTAGTTGAAAATGCGACCACTGCCGCCCAGCAGCTGAAGCAATATATGAAGATGGTTCAACAACTGAACCAGGCGAGAAAAAATGTCCGGCACACGCTGAACCAATACCGCCAGCAGCTGAAAAACCTGCGGCGCCTGCCGAAAAAAGACTGGAGCTCGATCGACCGTATTGTCCGGAACCTTAATGAAGTTGAGCGGCAGGCTGATAATATAGCTTATATGCGGGAGTACGTGCAAAATCGATATGAAGACTTATATGACGTCCACGAAAGGCTCCAAAAGCTAAAAGAGGACCCTCAAAATTTCAGGGTCTTTCAGGACAAGCGCAATGAGCATATGAAGAATAAATCCAAGAAAGTCATGGCTGCTTCAGAGGGCAATTTGAAGCTCACCGAAAAATCTTACCGGAAGCTTCAAAAAATTAGAAACCAACAGAATGCCAGCCAACTTTCCCCGCAACAGATGCGGCAAATAAATGCGCAGGTGAACGCGCTAAATTCAAAACAGCTCATTGAGCTAAAGCGGATCATTGCTAATCAGGCGTCATTTGCAGCTCGCAAGTACCGGATGTCAGTAGCGAAGAAAAAAGATCGGCGAGCGCAGGTTCAAGCTAAAAGCAAAGAACTTGAAAAGCAGGAGCAAGCTTTCATCAACCGAGATCATTCCAAAAATGACCATATTATTCCACAGTGGCTCCGATAAATCGTAGAACATATCATTATTTATTTAAAGCTGTATCAGCCCTCGCCATCATAATGGTTTTGTGGCTATTGCTGGTCCGTCCCGGATTCGGGCAGGGTTCTGATTTTGCCTGGTCCCTCCAACACTTGCGCGAGCAAATGGGTCCGCAATGGCTCGACCGCGCGCTTCAAATTGGGCGGACGATATTTCTTACTCTCCTCATTATTGACGTCCTCTTTTTCGGGTATTCGGTGGCCATGGGCAATATTCAGCGGCCCACGCTGCAAGTAATTGTAAAAAGGATCATCATTTACGGCGTGCTCTATGCTATATTAATATGGTTTAAAAAGCTGGGGTTAATCGCGGCCGGCTTCCGGCGCATTGCCAACCAGGTAACCGGTCTGAACGAGACGGTATCGCCTTATAATTTAATATCAAAGGGGTTTGAGTTTTTTGTCATGGTACTTAAAGGGTCATTCAAACAGATTACCCTGTGGTCGTTGTTTACAAATAATGTATACGCAAGCTTTCGGATGCTTCTGGAGGCATTTTTAGGATTCGTTGTGATGGTCGGGTTCTTTACGGTAGCCTTGCAGCTTGCTTTCTTGGAAATAGAAATTATGATGGCCATATCCATAGGGCCCGTCTTTCTTGGATTTTCGCCGCTAAAGGCAACCCGAAAAATGGGGACGGCCTACGTAAGCTATGTTTTGAGCCTCGGCATTCGCCTGTTTGTCTTTTTTATCATTCTCGGGTTTGCCTACGGGACGATGGATAACATTCTGCAAAAACTCCAAAGCCCGGAATCAATTACCTTCCAGTTTACCTACTCACTTGCCTTCTTTTCGATGCTCACGGTCTTTCTGTTGGCTAAACTTCCGGGCAGGATTGAACAAAAGATTACCCAGCATTTTGAATTTAACGTTGAAGGTTTAATTCCAACCACCCTTGCCGACTAACCATGAGTGAAGATCATCCCCATAACACGTTTTTTTCCTCCCAGGATGAGGCCGACCGGGACAATGTATATCTGGATATTGCCAAAAGTAAAGATAATTGGCGCAAGATGGCCTTTATCATTGGGCTCTACGCTTTTTTAGCGACCGGTGCCCTGGTCACGCGTGCTTTCCAATCGAAATACCGTCCATATGTGGTCAAAGTAAATGAATTAGGCAAGGCCGTTGATTTCGGGCCAGCCGAGTCATTGAAAAAAAACGATGATCGCCTGATACGGGCTCAGCTTTTCCAATGGCTCCAGCATATGCGCAGTGTCCACGGGGACAGGGACTTTTTAAACAAGCAAATGGAAAAAGGTTTTGCCATGGTTTCCGGGGACGTGTCGGATCAGCTCAACGATTATTTCTCGGTCTCGGACCATGACCCGAGAAACCTTATCGGCGAGTACCGGCGTTCACTGGAGATACGAAGCATTGCGCCGACAAATGACGACAGGACAGACTGGAAATTTGAATGGATCGAAACGCTGTATTCAAAAGACTCCGGCCAGCCCATCAAGCGACAAGAATGGGTCGGCTATGCGACGATCAAAACAGAAACGCCCGAAAGTAGTGAAGGTATCCTGAAAAATCCCCTGGGCATCTATATCACGTCCCTTTCGTGGCAGCCTAACTCACCACAAAAAAAGATTAACTAATATGATGATACGCCTATTTTTCCTATCTGTCTTGCTGTTTTTGTCCACATCTATAGGACGTAGCCAGCATAACCATTCGGATGATTCAAAAACCATTTCAACGATTGAGAAAGTACCAATACCTGAAAGTACGATCACCAGCCCTGATATTGAGGAATTAAAGTATCCGACCCGCCACAAGCCCCACGGGCGAACCGAATACCCATATGGGCATAGCGACGTGAAGGTACAGGCCGTTCCACTTAAAATTTCTATGGTTAAGCTCGAAGGAGGGGAAAAGATCATGAGCCTGTCGGCCGGAGACACCCAGCGGTGGATCATCCAAAAAGCATTTGCCCGTAAGTCCGGCCAAACGATTCCGGTGATTGAGCTGAAACCGATCCAGCATGATATTTCGACCAATATGATTATAACGACTAACCGCCGCATATATCATCTTAAGCTCGAAAGCCTGCCGGAAGGCTCGACGGATTCGTTTGACCGGCAGACCTCATTTTATTACCCAAAGGATACCAATTTTGAAACCGTCGGGAATAAACCGGATATCGAAAGGAGCGAAACCAAAACCATAAAAAACAAATCCGTTAACACCGACTATTCCGTCCAGAAAGGAAAGCACGGATTCCCATGGGAGCCTGAAAGCGTTTGGGATGATGGGGCCCACACCTACATTAAGATTCCTGATAATGTCTCATCCCAAGTCTATCCGGTCTTTTATGGCGTGAACGACGTCGGCGAACGACACGTCATCAATACCACTTTCAACCCAAAGACAAACATTTTAACGACCGACCGTGTCATCAAAAAGGGTGTTTTTACGCTTAGAGAAAAAAAGAAGGGGTTTTTAGGCCTTGGTACAAAACACGTAGACCAAGAACTTTTCATCATACGGAATTAAAGAAGTTCGACCATGAAAATACCTGACTATAACGAGCTCAAACATATCAAAATAAATAAACTGGCGCTTTTAGCTGCCGTCGGGGTGTTCATTGGCATCGTACTACTTGGTTGGTTTTTGTGGCCGTCGGGCGGTAGTTCAGAAGAGCCATCCAGCCGGCCGACCACCAGTGGCCAGCCGGAGTATCTGAAGGATCAAAAAGATTCTACGGAGTTTAATCCTTACAAAACTGAAGATCAGCCCCTGGCCATGCAAAAGGCTGACACCAGTTGGGATATTAAGTCGCCCGAAAAGTTATTTGGCAGGGACCGGGCCGAGAAACTTAAAAAGCAAGCCAAAGCGAGGGGATATCAGCCGCAATTCGAGCAGAATTGGAGGCGAAAGAGTCGCCCAATTTACCGAGGAGACACTCAAAACGGCCACCAAGAGGAAACAAATCAGCGACAAAACCAACGCCGGCAAACTCGACAAAGTGCCAAAGAAAGCGATCTTTCCGTCGGGGATCAGGCAAATGGCCCAACGACAGGCCCCTGGCCCGACAGAGAAGTCAGCGAAGATCAACGCCAGTCGGAGGTAAATGAGCAGATTAACCAGCAGCTGCAACAGACCTACGAGTACTCGGATAGTTTAATAGAACAAATACCACAAACAGCTTATGGAAGCGATTTGGGGATTGGTATGGGCGGCCAGGCCGGCTTAGCCGGTGTCATGGGAGCGATGAGAGGCGCGATGGGCCAAAATCAAAAGGCCGAACGAGCCGGCAAAGATTTCGAGCATGCTGCCGGCCAGCAGATTTCAAGTAGCTACCGGAAGCCAAAGACCCCTTACACCATTCAAGAAGGTACGCTCTTGCCGGCAACGTTAGTGTCCGCTGTGACAAGCGATCTGCCGGGCGATATCATCGCTGTCATCAACCGGGATATTTACGATTCTATCCGGCAAGAATATCTGCTTATCCCCAAAGGAAGCAAGCTTGTCGGTACCTACGATGATAAAGTGGTCATCGATCAACGTAAGCTGCTGATGAGTTGGAGGCGACTTATTTATCCGGATGGACGAAGCATTGATTTAGGTGAGCTGAACACCTACGATCTGGCGGCCGAGAGCGGCTTGTCCGGAAAAGTAAACAAGCACTTCTGGAGCATGTTTGGCAAAAGTGCGCTATTGTCACTGGTGGGGGCCGGCAGCGCCGTTGCCACCCATCCCGGCAGGCAGTCCGGCAGTAGGTTTGGCCGAAGCCGTGGATTTGGACAAATAGCAGCCCAACAAATTGCAACAAATTTTAACCGCGTTGCCAATCAGTTTTTACGGCAAGGCATGGATCGCCCGCCGACGATCCATATTGACCAAGGGACTCAGTTTAATGTGTATTTAGCCGGCGATATTTCGTTTCCCGAGCCCTATAGCCACCATGAATGATCGGTTTATACGTCCCCAGCGCACGGCCAAAGGGCAGATGCGTACGATCTTCTACTGCCTGTGTGTCGCCATTGTGTTTACTTTGCCGTTCGGGACCGGATTCATGGCTTCGCGTTTGGGGTTTAGCTTGGCGGGCCGTCCGGCTTTTATCTTACCTAAATACGCGGTCGCCGCCATGCGGCTGCTTGCGGTGGTATCTTTTGCGTTTTTCTGGTATTTCCTTCTGAAAATAAAATACCATCTTGCCGGCGGGGCCTTATGCGTGGCAGGGCTTTTCCTTTGGGGATGGTTTCGGGCTGTTTATTGGCCCTGGATGATTTTCCGGTGGACTTACGCCTATTGGGAGATGCCCGCCAGCTGGCCGGTTATCCAGCAGACGCTCATCTGCGCGGGTGCTTACCTGCTGGTCTTTACGACCGGCGAGCTTCTGCTGTTCAAACGAAAAAAGATATTTGCCGGTGAGGCCCTCGGTAGCGCCCGGTTGGCCAGCGGCGACCAACTTGTCGCCGACACGGGACTCATTGTCGGTCGGCACCGGGAAAGCGGCCGGCTTTTACGCTACAACGGAAACCGGCACCTGATGACTATCGCTCCAACTCGCAGCGGAAAGGGCGTGGGAAGCCTAATCCCCAACATTCTCACCTACCGGAGGAGCATGATCGTCGTCGATCCAAAAGGCGAAAACTGCGATTACACCTACGAGCGCAGAGAACAGGTCAACGATCACGTTTACGTTCTTGATCCTTTCGGCGTGTCAAACTACGCCCAGACTCGGGGAGCTAACAGCTTTAACCCGCTCGATATCGTCGGCTATAAGGATCCGACCGCACTCGAGTACTGCAATGATATAACCGACAGTATCATCACAAAAAATCCTCAAGGGCTGAAAGACTTCTGGATGCGGGCCGCCCAGGACATGTATGCCGGGTTTTTATATTATATCAGCCAAGCCCCTGAGTATAACGATGAGGACCAGAGGCCTTATAAGCCCCACCTCCGGCGAATCACCACCGTCAACGACCTGCTAAAGCTAAGGCAAAGTGACCTGATGGCCTACACGAAGCGAATTTCGCGGTCAGACCGGATACCGCTGCAGGTTAAAAAGGTCGCCAACGACATTCTCTCGGACAGCAACTCAAAGAAAATGCTTGGGAGCATCATCAAGACTTTGCAGGTAAACATTGAGTTTATGGATTCTCCGTTTATACGAGCGGCCAGCGGGGAGAGCGATTTTAGCCTTGAGAATTTGATCACAGGAGATGCCACCCTCTACATCATCTTACCACCGGACAAGATCAGGATATACAAAAAATGGCTGCAGATGATGATTGAGCTTATCATCAAACGAACGACCCAGCTGCGAAATCCTAAGAACCCAAACTTAGAGGAGCAAAAAATACTTTTTCTGCTGGATGAATTTCCCAATTTAGGAAGGATGGATTATGTGAAAGACTCTTATTCCATCATGGCTGGTTACGGGATGCAGATGTGGGCGTTTGCCCAAAACATTCCTCAACTCAAAAACACCTACCAGGACGATTGACAAACGTTCGTCTCGAATTCAGGTATCCTCCAAGCATTTGGAGCCAATGACGTGGAAACCGCAAAATATCTGTCTCGCGTGCTTGGGGAGACTACGCGGCTTTCAAAATCGAACGCCCAACAAAAAGCCGTCAGCAGTATAGGCGTTTATAAGGACTCGGGTACCTCTCGTCATTTTAATGAAATAAACCGCCCGCTGAAGACCCCTGATGAAATTATGACTATGGACCGCGGCCAGCAGATCATCAAAAAGGATGGGCTTGATCCCATCCAGGCGGATAAGGTTACATACTACGAGGACTCCGAGTTTGAAGGGACCTTTACTACCCGCGAGCAAGCCCACCGGGCCGGCTGTGGCCACGCGGCAGGGGCCAAGCCCACCGGCCAGCAGACCGCCGAAAGTGATTTGATGGAAATCATTAAGCTTACCTCCAAACCCACCGAAGCCTCAAAGCCGACAGGGAAAGAAAACCGGAAGCAGGCGAGTAATAATGGCGCCACTGGCGACCGGAAAGAGGCCCCCGGCGGAGCCAGCAACCGAGAGAAGCCATCTCGGCAGGAGGAGCACCACCGATCGTTTTTGGGGTGAGCGCCGGCAGATACAAATAACTGCAAAGCAAAGAGGGGATAGACCTTAGAAACGATAGGCGGAGGATTGACAACATTTACGTCAGGTAAATAAATTTCTACCGCTTTATCAGCTGTCGTGTCGACTTTTGTCTCTCTTCGTAGGTTTTATAAACAGATTTCCACTCTTAACCGTAGGAAGCGTGAGCGGGCCAATCCCTACAGATAAATTATTATTCAGAGACTTTATTTGGATATGTTATCCAGATAATATCCAAAAATAATAACCCAAACCGGTCATAACAGTTTGTATTTGAGGC
>Ga0079226_10001486_pt1 | contig 17975 bp, 18 predicted proteins | sample Poulit2014_FD_76345 | JGI IMG/M metagenome (GOLD analysis project Ga0079226, IMG submission 76345) | Agricultural soil microbial communities from Georgia to study Nitrogen management - Poultry litter 2014 | ecosystem: Environmental > Terrestrial > Soil > Agricultural land | place: USA: Georgia...
AAATAGCTGGACTACACAGCTGTCAGAATATAATCAATTAAAATGGGATGAAGACTTATTTAGTGATACTGTACGATTTATTAGTAAGAATGAAATTCCCGATTATCTCAACCATACTGATATCCCACCGCCCGGCCAAGATCCGGTATTTATTCATTATATCAGTCCACCCTTTATATATAAAGATCAAAGTGCATTGATGTATGCCCGAAGATGGAGAGGAATAGATTCAGAGATTAGCTATTTATATTTCATCAAACAAGATGAGCAATGGAGACTAAAAGAGAAAGGACGGCTGAATATCGGGTATTAAAAACAGGCTTATTCAACTATACCCTGTCTTCCACAAACTCCGTCTCTTCCAGCAATCCGCCCTCCTGGTCCCGCCCGAATATCCACAGAATAAAGCTGACCGCCAGCCCGGGATAGAAGGGTTCTAACCCTAAAAAGGCATAGTTATAGGTTTCGGTACTGTAAGCTGTACCTAAGACAAGCCAGATCAAAGAGAAAGTAATACTGAGGATCATGGTAGGTAGCACCCAGCCCTTTTTGAGTGTAAAGGAATTCAAATAGATACCCAGAATAGGAATAAGCAGTCCGGGAATCATAACAGAACCTATAGCGTACCACAAATTAATGACGCTGGGATAAATGACAATGAGCAGGATCGCCAGGATGGCTGAGATGGCGGTACTAATACGCGTTAAAGTGTTGTTTTTAACGGATGGCAAATACTTTGCCAGCAGATCGCGGCCGAGGGTTTGGCCCGACAGAAAAAGGTAGCTGTCCATGGTAGACATAATAGTAGCCAGCAGCGCTACAAAGAACAAACCAAGGAGCCCAATCGGCAGGAGCTCATTAGCTAAATAGGGGTAAACCATGATGGGCTTCTGCAGATGAGGACCTAAAATGGCCCATCCGTAGATACCGGTGGACATGGTTAAGAGATCAAATATCGCCCATAATAATATAGAAAAAAAGATACCTTTTTGAGCCGTTTTGGGCGACTTAGCGGCTGCGGCGCGCTGATGGAAGCTGGGATCCACAAACGTCCAGAGAGCGATAAAGAACCAGACCAGAATATATTGCACGCTGTGTCCACCGGTCATATCGCGGTAGTTCGCCGGTATAGAACTCCAGAGATCTCCTATGCCACCGAATGAATGCCATGCAAATATGAATAAAAGGAAGAAGCCGATATACATGAGCACCATTTGAAGCATATCTGTGTGAACGACCGCTGCGAATCCGCCAAAGGAGACGTACGCTACTGAAAATAAGGCGACTGCAATGGCATACCACAGGAACTGGTCTGTCCCGCCGGTAAGGTACTGAAAGAGTAGTCCCAGCATCAGAATATAGGGGGCGGGGCTGACAAGGATAAAAATGGGAATAGCCGTAAAATTACCGGCTTTTTCCCCATAAATATTACCGACAGCTTCGGGTAAGGAGAGCGCCTTATTCATTCGTATTTTGCCGGCCAGGAACCAGGCAAAGAGGGCAGCAAACACATAGAAGGGGAATCCGAATAACAGCCACTGTGATATTCCAAACTGATAACTGTATTCGCCAACGCCTAACATGCCGCCATACCACGTGGAAACCAGCGTTGCAACAAAAGCAGAAAGACTCATCTTTCGCCCTGAAAGCAAGAAACTTTCTTCATCCTGACTGCCCCCAAGATTCTTCCATGTGAGGTAAATAAGCAACAAGAAGTAAAGGGCTACAACAAACCAGTCTACAAGCGTAAAGTTTAACTCCGAAGGCATCCCCGATGTTTTGGCAGTTATAAAAGGAGGGAAGATATTTTATTCCCTGAAGTATTCAAAAGAGTCAGCCGGTGATATTTCAAGGCTGGGCGGAATATTAGCTGTTCATTGAGTTCTTACCTATAGATAACTTAAAGTTTTCTTATGACGGATGGAGAATCTTGTATTTATCCTATCTTAAGTTTGGAAAATGGTACTGGCGCGAGGCCTTTCAGGGAAAGTTTCTGACTTAATATCAATTAACTAACATTTAGAGTGCCTTGAAATACCTATATATTTTGTCCCTCCCCAATTACTTAAGAGCGGTTTATGATGATGTATGAAAAAGACCCCTTTTTAGTCAAAATGAGATATAAATAGCAGTAAGTCACCCTTTTGGTGGTCGATTTGAACCGGATTGCTAACCACTTCGTTTGACGATCCGTCGCGGACGCCATTTTCAAGCTTTTCATTGGTAAGCGCATATTTTAGTCCTGATGTCGTGATTCCGGTAACCTTGCCGGAAAGCGGGAAGAGCGAAATATTGGTTCCAGCAGCTATTTTTTGTTGAAAATAAGGAGGTAGAAGTTGGGTTTTTCCATAATTATCAATAAGCGAAATATGCTCAAAAGTGTCATTATATTGTTTAAGCACTGATAAATTTTTTAGTGTTTGGTCGAGACGATGGCCAGTTGCTCCCAGAATACTGACTCGGCTTCCCTGTTTTTGATGAGCCAGGTTCAGTGCTTTTTCCAGGTCATTTTGTTCTTGGTCCACTTCTTGTATTATATCAATAGACTGGCTTTTATCTGCATCGAAACTATCCAGATCGCCAATCACCATATTAGGGGTGTATCCCATAGAAAGGGCGATATTGCCCCCTCCGTCGGCTGCAATAAAAAGGTCAGTCTCTTCGTAGTATTGAGTAAAAAGGTCGTAATTGGGTGCTTCCCCATTACAAAGGACGAGAATATGTGACATATCAAGAATAGGATTTCACTTTGGTATGAAGACGCTGATGACACTACAGGAACAACTTGAATTTAAAGGTAAAAAAATATTGCTTTCTTCATAGCTTTATCCCATATTTATAAGCTTATTTTTTAGCGGAAAAGAAGCCGTATGTTTAATGAACTCATACAAAAGCTAAAGCAGCACAGTACCATTGGGGTTTACTCGCACATCCGTCCCGACGGTGATTGCATAGGTGCCCAGGTTGCGGCCTGCCTTTGGCTTCAAAAAAATGACATAAATGTATATGCTTTTAATGATGATCCTGTGCCACTGAACATGCACTGGCTGGCTGATTTTTTTCCTATCCAACAGCCCGATGAAAAGCATTTGAGAAAATGTGATGCATTTTTAGTACTCGATGGAAACTCACCCAAACGTTTTGGGAGCTATGCTGAATATATTCAGGATGATCCCAAACCCACTTATATGGTTGACCACCATCCGGATCCCTATGATGGGTTCGATCTTACCATTTCGGTTAAAGAAGCTTCATCAACCTGTGAACTTGTCTTCCATCTATTTTTACAGAATGATATTTCTCAAATAGATGAGGAAGCCGCGAAAGCACTTTATACCGGCATCTTAACGGATACCGGCTCACTGCAGTATGATAGCGTGACGCCGGAGACGATGAATATTGCTTCGGAGCTATTGCGGCTGGGAGACTTTCGTCCGAATGAGGTGGCCGAAAGAGTTTTCTCGAACAAAAGTTTAAATAAACTGCATTTGCTGAGTATGGCTATGGGGACGATTGAGCTTTTTGAGGACAATCAAATAGCCATTATGTACGTTACTGAAGAAATGCTCGAAGAAACCGAGACTACTAATGACGATAACGAAGGCTTTGTAGCCCATCCATTGAGTGTACGCGGCATTAAGGCCGCTATTTTATTTAAAGCACTGGGAGATGGCGTAAAGATGAGCCTGCGCTCGAAGAGCGATGAGGTGAACGTGAATATCTGGGCACAAGAGATTGGCGGCGGAGGCCATAAGAAAGCTTCCGGAGCCTGGCATCCCGGACCACTCAAGAAAACAATTGAAGAAGTGGTAGCTATCGGTTCCAAGCAATTGGTGAGTGTAGATAAGTCGTAACATCAATTTTCGTTGGAAGGAAATGAAGAATACCATTCGCATTACGGTTTTTCTATCTCTTTTATATGTCGTTTCAGCATGCTCAGATCAAGAATTGTGGAAAGGCAGAAAAGAGAACGTCCCTAAACAATCAATGACGATTACCAAAGGTAGTTTGGGGAGTTCCAAAGCTGATTCACAACAGAACGAAAAGAGTCATCGAACAGATCCTAAAGAGATTAAGAAGCCCCCGGAAAGTCCGCGCCAAACAAATGCAGCCATTAGTCAGTCGCGCCAGACGGCTATTACCAACGCAGTAGAAAAGGTGAGTCCGGCGATTGTGAGTATTACCGTAACAGAGGTTGTAAAGGGACAACGGCGAGGTTTTAGTGACTTTTATAATCGCTTTTTTTCGATCCCTATGAAGCGTGAAGTAAATAGCATGGGATCCGGTTTTATTATCAGTAAGAGCGGTTTAGTGGTAACGAATCAGCATGTGGCCGGTGAAAATGCCAAAAAAGTGATGGTTTCTTTGTCGAACGGCGATCAATATGAGGCAAAGGTACTGGGCTCTGATGAACTGGCTGATTTGACGGTGCTAAAAATGCAGGCCAATCGTGACTTTCCATATATTGAATTCGGTGATTCCGAGGATGTCATGGTTGGAGAATGGGCTCTGGCTTTAGGCAATCCATTTGGCTTGTTTAAATCCGCTAAACCATCGGTGACGGTGGGCGTAGTGAGTGCTGTGCACCGGGATTTTAAGCCGAACCCCAATAAACCGCGTGTTTATATAGATATGCTTCAGACCGATGCAGCCATTAATCAAGGTAACTCGGGTGGACCGCTGGTAGATAGTGAAGGCAATGTAATTGGCGTAAATACTTTTATTTATACTGGTAGTGGAAGGGGAGGGTCTATTGGACTTGGATTTGCCATCCCCAGCAAAAGGGTAAAGAAGATTATTCAACAGCTGTCTGCTTCGGGCGAAGTGCAGCTCTCCTACGATCCCGGCTTCGAGACTACTGAGATGACTTATCAGATGGCACGGGAATATGGATTGCCGGCTGTAATGGGGTTGTTGGTGCAAAGCGTGAACCGCGATGGCCCCGCTTTTGAAGCTGGAATTATGCCCGGCGATATTATTTACAAGATCGGAGAGGTACGCGTACAGAGTAAAATGCATGCTCAGGCCTTGCTTCGGGAATATTCTGCCGGCGATTCGCTGCATGTTGAACTAATACGGGATAAAAAACCTTACGGAACCAATATTATGCTGCGTAAGAAGGTGAGCAAATAGATGGAGTTGCAACAAAAAAGTAGACAACCAGTTAAGCAAGTCATGCAGCTTGTTTATGTGTTAATTGTTGTTGCATTTGCTGGGGAGTTTGGTAGTCCAAACTCGAATGTAGCCGCTGGCGGTTACAGGAAATTTCAATAAATTCAAATACAGTCTGTCGAATCTGGCGGTAATTGCAAGGGGCAGGGGCTACCGGCAGCTCGGCTTTAAACGTTTTAAAAAAGCTCTCCGCCGGGGCATTATCCCAGCAGTTGCCTTTGCGAGACATACTCTGGGTGATCTTACGTTGAGTCAATAAGCACCTAAAGTCCTCACAACAGTATTGCACGCCCTGATCAGAGTGAAAGGTCAGACCGGAAGAGGGCCGGCGGACTTGCAACGCCTGCTTTAAAGCAGCGATGCTTGTCTGTTCGGCTTTCATACCATCGGAAAGCGACCAACCAATAATTTGCCGGTCGGCCAGGTCCATGATCGTGGTCAGATATAGCCAGCCGTTCCTGCTCGGCAGATAGGTGATATCCCCTGCCCAGGATTGGCCCAAATGATCCGCCGAAAAGTCCCGGCCGAGCAGATTCACGGCAACCGGCAGGTGGTGGTTGCTGTCGGTCGTCGTCGTCCAGGTAGGGCGCAATTGGCTTTGAATGCCCATCTTTTTCATCAGCCGGGCTACCCGAGGCCGAGAAGCTGTTTCGCCTTCTTTTTTCAGCTGCTCGTGGATGCGCGGGCTGCCGTAGGTCTTATAAGAATCTTCCCAGATCTCCTTTATACGGTCTTTTAAGCGTTTGTTCTCTAAGGCGCGATCGGATGGTCCGCGCCCCCGCCAACGGTAGTATCCACTACGGGATACCCCAAGCACTTGCGACATCTTTACAATGGAAAATTGGTTTTTATGGTTATCCATAAACTCGTAAATTATCCTTGGCGGCTGGCAGGAATGCCCATGGCCTTTTTTAATATATCGCGTTCAGTGCGGGTTTGGGCCAGTTGGTGTTCCAACTTGGCTATTTTTTCCTCCTGAGGGGTCCGAGCGGGATTTCCTCGGCCCGGGAAGCTTCTATCAGGATCTTTTTTGTAGCGCGAACGCCAACTGTAGATGAGTTGTGGATCTAATCCCAAGTCATCAGCTAATTCCTGTATGCTATCGCAGTCCTCACTTTGGATGACAACATCTTCTTTAAAACTTGGTGGATACGTTTTTCGTGTTTTTGATTTAGACATCATTGATTATTTTTAAGTATTAAGATGAAATATATGTCTTAACCGGGTGTCTACCAAAGTATAGCAAGTCCACGACCTTGTGTTGGTCGAAAGGGCCGTACTTACTTAGACACTTGGATTAAATTGGAAGATGTATGTTTTGGAATTGAGCTAAAGTATAAGACAAAACGACTCTCCACTCATATAGGGGGTGAATTGTTTAAATTGAAACATCAAAGTGCACAAGATGTTGGAAGATATGATTTTTTGAGTGATTTGATGCGTATTGAAGGTTTGCTTGAAGCAAATCATTTACATCACGGCTTTGTAATATTTCTAACAAATGATTCTGGGTATTGGGAAGATAGTGGTCAGAAAGATCGAGTGGATGAAGATTTTAGGATTCACAAGAGCCGAACAATTAGCGGCCATTTATCTTGGTCTAACCATGCAGCTGAAGGTACAAAAAAGGGACAGGAAGAAACTATTTCAATCAGTGATTCTTATGTGACTAACTGGTCTCCGTACTCAGAGATTAAGAAAAATCCATTTCGATATCTATTATTTGAAGCAAAGTCAGGAAATGGTGACTCATAAGCGACATTAGCGCAAGCAGAACGGGTTTCATAACCAATAGTTCTAAATGTAAATCAAACTCATGTGCGGCCGATATACTTTAATGGAAAAAGCATCAAAACTTGAGAACCACTTTAATGCGACGATGGACGGCTTTGAAAGCTTTGACCCGAACTATAATGTAGCCCCAACCCATAATATGCCCGTAGTAGGAGCCAACAAAGAAGGAAAACGAACGATCCAATCCTTCCGGTGGGGACTGCTGCCGTTATAGGCCAAAGACAAGAAGGTATCCTACAGTATGATTAACGCTCGATCTGAAAGTGTGAACAGCAAGAAGTCTTTTAAAAGATCCTTTGAGCGTCATCGCTGCATGGTTCCGGCCATTGGTTTTTACGAGTGGAAAGGGGAGAAGGGTAATAAAACGCCGTACTACATCTTTCCCACACATGAAGAACTGTTTACGTTTGCAGGCATCTACAGCGTATGGAAATCACCCAAAGGGGAGAAGGTACCCACCTATTCTATCATTACCACTGAGGCCAATAACACGATGACGGAGCTCCACGACCGCATGCCGGTTATGCTATTGAAAGAGGAATTTGATGAATGGCTGGATCCGACCAACCGTAATGCCTCCGGACTTAAAGAATTGCTCAAGCCGTTCCCGGATGATGCAATTGGCTTTCACGAAGTAGGTAAAGCCGTGGGCAAGGTTCAAAATAACTCAAAGAAGCTTATCGAAGTAGTCTAAAACCTTCTGAAATTATAGTTACTCCTCCAACTCATCCACGACCTGCCTAAAACTATCCAACCCTGCCTCTAAGTTCTCTACAATTTGTTCGGCCAGCACTTCAGGTTCCGGTAAGTTTTCAAGATCAGTTAAGCTGTCATCCTTTAGCCAGGTGATATCGAGACTGGTTTTGTCTCTATTTGTTATTTCTTCATAAGTGTACTTCCGCCACCGACCGCCTTCATTCTCTTCACTCCACGTTTCCTCTCGCTCATGTCGTTCCCCTGGCTTGTAGCATTCGACAAAGTCCTTCAGGTGCTCAAATGTCATAGGCTTTCGCTTTAGTGTATGATGCACATTTGTCCGATAATCATAAAACCACACTTCTTTGGTTTGTACCTCTTTTGAAGCGGGTTTAGCATCAAAAAAGATGACATTCGCTTTAACGCCATTCGCGTAGAATATTCCCGTTGGCAGACGCAGAATGGTATGAAGACTCGTGGTTTCAAGCAGCTTCTTCCGTACCGTCTCCCCGGCCCCGCCTTCAAACAACACATTGTCTGGAACTACCACGGCAGCCTGACCGGTATTTTTGAGCAGCGTACGAATATGTTGCACGAAATTAAGCTGTTTATTGGAGGTGGTGGTCCAAAAATCCTGACGGTTATAGGTCAGCTTTTCTTTGCTTTGGGTGCCGTCCTCATTAGTGATGGTGATACTGCTTCTTTTCCCGAACGGTGGATTGGCCAATATGTAATCAAAACGATCGCCGGGATCAGAGATGAGGCTGTCTTCCCGTTCAACCGGCGGCTTTGAGGATAGATCCCCGATATTATGTAAAAACAAGTTCATCAAACACATCCGCGCGGTGTTGGCTACGATTTCCCATCCTTTAAAGGTCTCGTACTTTAAAAACGCTTTCTGCTCTTTGTCCAGCTCGTGGTTTCCAATGATATAATCATACGCAGCCAGGAAAAACCCGCCGGTGCCGCATGCAGGATCGCCGATGGTTTTCATGGGTTCGGGCTGCACACAAGCGACCATCGCTTTAATGAGAGCACGCGGGGTGAAATACTGCCCGGCGCCGCTTTTGGTGTCCTCAGCATTTTTCTCCAATAGACCTTCGTAGATATCTCCTTTTACATCGGCTCCCAGCATCACCCAGTTTTCGCTGTCGATCATCTGGATAAGTTTATACAGCTTAGCCGGGTCGGTAATTTTATTTTGCGCTTTCACAAAAATTTGCCCGATCATCCCTTCGCGTTTTCCCAGCTCCCTCAGCAACGTCACATAGTGCATTTCCAGATCGGAGCCGCTTTTCTCTGTTAGGCTCTTCCAGTTATACGCTTCGGGAATATGTGTATCCCTGTTATAAGGTTCCTGGCTGTACTCCCACGCCATTTTAAGAAACAGCAGGTAGGTAATCTGTTCCAGATAATCGCCATAGCCGATGCCATCGTCGCGCAGCGTGTGGCAAAAATTCCAAACTTTTTGAACAATGCCGTTTGTAGTCATAATATATTTATAGATTGGTTAGGGCTGATACGCAGATCAACCCACACGGAAAATTAAAAATTTTGTGGATTATTTCGATCTTCATCCCATTGCTTTGGATTGTATTGGATATAATAACGGATACGCTGCAAGGATGCTTCATCCCGAATGATATGATCGTGATAATTACGCTGCCATAATTTTTGGCCGGGGGTATTACGCAATTGGTTGATCTGTTTGGTGACCGTCGATTTATATCCCCGCACAATGGCCCCCAATGTTTTGGACGGAGATTTAAATTCCGTTTGTTTTTCAGGATTGATGTTTAACTGTTGATTCGTGTTCTGTAGGGGCGTATCGTCATACGGCCCTACAAAATCATTGGAATTAATGATGCGTACAATGCCATGCATATGGTTGGGCATGATTATAAATGCATCCAATTGTACATGTTCACGAATAGATTCGGTATGTTGCCATTCATCGCGGGCCAGACGGCCATATTTATTTAATTTCATTTTACCACCGTTAATATTTCCAAATAAACATTGTCGCTGATAGGTACAGATGGTCACAAAATAAAACCCCGGCGAAGCATAATCATATCCCTTGAGGCGGTTGGATTGTCGATTATGTTTGTGAGGATCGTAGGTCATTTTAATTATTTCAATTCATTGAATCATTCCGCGTATGTAGGGGCGTATAGCGATACCGCCCCTACATACGCGCCGCTGCCATCACTTTCACCCTTCCCATACTATCTAACAAGAACAACCAGCATGATCATATATCTAATTCATATTCAACGACTAAACAAACTATTTTATGTTATTTTTTAATAATCTTTATTTAAACGATTTGCCGTTTGTGATCATTTAAATGTATGGTTTAATTACTCTTTTTAGTAGTATCAATTTTTGATATACAAAAATCTATAAGTGCTAACATTCTAAAGAAGAGATAACTTATTAGCTTACTATCTTCGATTTTCCTTTTGTTAGTTTCGTGATGTCTGATTCGATACTCATTTCCAACCTTTGTTAAAGTAAGAAATTCTTTGTTTAGATAACTTCTTTCCAATTCCGTTGAAAGAAGATCTATAATTTGATTTACTGAGTCTTTTTTATCACTTCCATAAAAAGTTTTTGTCCGTTCAAATGCATCCCAAATTTTCTCTAATGCTATTTGTTTATCATTTGAGACTAAAAACCGATTTTTAGCTTCAGCAAGTAATTGATTCAATTCATCATCTGGAGTTTTAGCATCTTTATTAAATAGTATATCTGTATTGATGCTAAGATCTAATATATCTCCAATATCAGCTTCTTGATAAAGATTGAATGAGTCATCAATAAAATCTCTAAATTCTGACATGGATTTGCGGTATGACTCTTCAGGTGTTTCAATATTATCAGGTAACTTAAGTTTTTTAAACTCATATTTATTAAAAAGTCCCTTTCTTATCAAAATCGAAATTTCGTGTATATCTAATTGAAGCAGAACATCCCTTACCCAATATCTTCTCGTACTTCCATCGTGAGTATACTGAAAACCATTCTTTTGAAAGAAATCTGTGAGTTCATATCCTTTCCTATATGGGAAGCTATTTCTCTGTTCTCCACAAATCATCTCAGCAAGTACTTCTTCAAAATTTGGGTTTCTTTCTCTCGCCTTTGTCAGTTTATATTTAGCTAAATCTGTATCTTGGTTAATTTCAGATGAGAGTAAAAAAATCTCATCTTTTATTATCGCCTCTGCAGCTTTAAAGTCCTCTGTATTAATCTCAACTACTGACATAACTAAAATGGTAATTCATCATCTCTCGGATTAATGATCTCATAGAAATCAATCCGATTCATTCTGATTCGATGGTTTTCACTTAAGTTTTCCTTTATTTCACCGATCAACTGATCGAACTCGTCCGTATTTTCAGTTGATAGATTATTCTTGAAGTGTCGGAGTCTTTTCAATTTTCCCTTAAGTAGTTTTATTTTATTTTTATCCATTGTTGATAATAATTATTGTATAAGCTTCCCCTCAAACGCTTTCTTTAAAATGCTTTGACGTAATGCCTCCGCTTTTTGTAGCTCTTGTTCAATCATATTAACCACTTGTTCAATGACTGAAACTTTTGACTCAATTTCGCTTACGAGTTTCTCCTGTTCTTTTTGGCTACATATTGGTATTGGATAATTTTTTAATGCTTTAGTTTTTATACTTTCAACAGTTGTTCCATCCTTAGAACACTTACGTCTAATTTTTAAATTGCTCGCTTGGCAATACCAGTAAATATATTCAGTGGATAAGTTGATGACTGGAGTTAACGCTTTCAAATCTTGATTGATAGTCAACTCATTCATAGCAATTGCTACAGGTAAAGTTCTTCGTAAAATCCCACTGCGTGTAACAAAAAGAATAGAACCTTTATTGACCATCTTTGCGGAAGAACTTTCTTTTAAAGCTTTTTCTGTCATTAAGTCTTTGGAACTCGAAATATCTTTACGTTTCATATCTTTGGGCGAAACCCAAGGTATTGTACCGTTCTGCCAATAGTCATTATTACTTCTACGCGGTGTACCTCCCCCTTGCCATTCACCGACTTCTTGAGTTCTTAGCCATAACCATGATCGTGGTATTTGATCAAACTTATTCAGCTCATCATCTTTAAAAGGCTTTAAGTCTGGCAATTTCCTCGGCTTCCGTGGTTTTCTTCCTTCCTCCCCATTTGCTTTCCACTCTTCGACTTCCTTTTGCCATTCGCTGAGCTGCTGCTCGCGGTACTTTTTGCGTCCTTCCTCAATTTGCTGTTTTAGTTCTTCGGGCATGGGCAGGTCATCCTGCTGTTCGCGCCATTCTTTGGTCAGTTTGCCCTCAAAAGCGGCTTTCAGCACCGACTGTTTGTAGATTTCGAGCTGTTGCTCGGTTTTTTTGAGGTTCTCGATACCATTACCCAGTTCGGAGAATAGCGTTTCTATCTTTTCGACGATTCGGTGTTGTTCTTCAAGTGGTGGTACTCTAATATCTAAATCCCAAAGCAAATCAGGATCAACATGTGGTGTACCTGTTCCTTTAGGATTGGTGTTTAAATATTGATAATGTGATTTTAAAAAATAATACCCATAATCATTGGTTACTCCATTAATTTCTATTTTTGCCAAAGTTGAACCAATTGCCCCTGCTGGCGCTTTCCCAACCAAACCAGATCTTGAACCATCCCAAACTATAAGCAAGTCTCCCTCATCACATAATCGCCCCCCTTTTCCATCGGTATATTTTCGAAACTCTCTATCCTCAAACCCCTGAATATCTACATAGGGAATTAACCCTTCCCCGGGTTCATTTTCAATCATATCGGGCTTTTTTCCCTTAGACGAGGTGGCAATATCACTTAACTTTTTTGTTTGAACTTGTTCAATCTCAATTTTTGGTATGATATATTTTTCCTTAATCCATCCCGTATCCACATCCGAGGTAGTAATATCATAAAATTTAACTTTGTACCAGTCTCCTTTTTCATCTAAGAGGTCTAAATGTTGACCTTTAAACAAGGTAATTAAAGCATTAGAATTAACATTTGGCTGCGATCGTAAAGGAACAGATTTATTTGTTATAAGTAGCTCATGATCCTCGTCTTTCGATTTTTCAATTAATTCTTGTGAATTACTGTTCAAATTAACCAACCTATGAAGCAATTGATTAGTAAGATTTTGTTCTTCGATTAATTTTTTTAATGCTTTATCATTTGAATCATCTATTGTTTGAATTAACATTAAAATGAACATTAAGAATGCCATAATTTCATTCACACCAATACTTATGCCTTGAGCCGTGGAATATCCTTGTTCGGTATTTGAAATATTTTTCTCAAGTTCTGCTACATAATCCTGCTTCTCTATTTCTTGCAATGCCTTTACAAACTCGTCATCTGATATTTCAAGTCCATTAAGACTTGCTTGCAGCTCTCTAAGCACTGGAGTGACTATATCAATAGAAAGCTGAGCTCTAAGCTCTTTACTAATTGAGTCCATTTGCTCGGACAATGCTTTTAAACCCGTACGATTATTTAATTCTATTACACGTGTAAAGGCTTCCTGATTTTTCAAAGTCATGCCCTCAGTTAATCTTGTCAATTCCTGCATATTATTTCGTAATTCTTCAAAAACAGGAAGGTTTTGAAAGTTTAAATGAGGAACTTGTATCTTCTTGATTCTTTCAGAATATTGCTTCATTATTTTCTGAAAGTGCTGATTTAATAATTTGCTAATATCAGACATTAATTAGTTTCAATTTTCCTATTCGTTTCAAAAAATACTATTCTAAAGTGTCATACTCCGTCACCCCCCTTAGTCTAATAGAACCTACTTTATTAGACTAAGAAAATCCTTCGTCCAACCGGCTTGACTAAGCCACCAGCTGCTCATTCATCTCTTCAATAATTTCATCCATCTGATCGCCGAACAGGCTGTACATACGCCCAATACCGCCCTTACCATCAAACGGAGCGTAGTCAAGGTCTCCCTTGGAAAAGTGCATGGAGGTGGCTATATGGTCTTTAATCAACCGCAGCCAGGCCATCTGCTCTTCGTTGAATTTAAGCGCGCCGGCCTGTTTGTCGAACACCCATCGCTGAAAATTCCGGTCCACCGTGGCATCAAAAGGCCTGAGTTCATCGTCAATACCGCAGATATTTCGCACGAGGGCGACCAAAGCCGTCAGCTCCGATTTTGGATTTTCACCTTCATACTGTTCCTGCAGCGCATAGGCCTGCCACACATGCAACGGAGCTAAATTCGGTTTCTCTTTTTTTATTTTGTCGGCCAGTTCTCTAATCATTTTATAGGTAATATCTTTCAAACGGTGCGGCTGGCTGTAGAATATGCTGAGCGCTGTTATCTCATCTTTATGCTCCTGCAGGTAGGCTTTAAAATCCTGGACTACTATTTCCATCTGCTGCTTCTGCTCCTTGTCCCACCCGGCATAGGTCACTTCATCCAGATTGGTTCGGTCAATAATCTGTTCATGCGTTTTGCGTGTATCTTCAATAAATTCGATAAGTTCACCTGTAAAGGTCGATGAGGCTTTTTCTTTTAGCTTCTCTTGTGCCTCCTGTTCATTGCCATCCGTGCCGCCTTCATCAACGGGCTTATTCGCCAATGTCTGTATCTTATCGGGGTTATGCGCATCCAGCAGTTCATTAATAACGGTGGGTATGGATTTTCCGGTTCGCTCCCTGAACTCATCTCTCTCATGGTCATCCAGTTATTATTGAGCCGAGCCAAACGGTTGGCCGCCGAGTCGAAATAATCTTCGTTACCGCTGCCCATCATAATATGATGCAGCAGATCTTTCATGGGCACCGACTTCTTGCGTTCCAACGGACGGCTTTCGGTCTTCAGGCTTTTGGTCACACCTACGGCATCTACAATCACAAAGTGGGTTTTATCATTTTGGACCGAAGGACTTACCCTTTCCAAATCTTCTTTCTGCAGTGTACGGGTACCGCGCCCCTTCATCTGTTCAAAATAGTTGCGGCTTTTCACGTCGCGCATAAAAAGCAGGCACTCGATTGGCTTTACGTCTGTGCCCGTTGCAATCATATCAACCGTAACGGCAATACGCGGGTTGTACTCATTGCGAAACTGCTGGAGCACTGACTTGGAGTCTTCTTCACTTTTATATGTTACCTTTTTACAAAAGTCATTTCCCTCGCCAAACTCCTCACGAACCATTTTAATGATGTCTTCGCAGTGGCTGTCGGTCTTTGCGAAGATAAGCGTTTTAGGCACCTCTCTGCGGTTGGGAAATATCTGAGGCAAATTTTCTTTAAATGCTTTAATCACATTGCGTATCTGGCTGGGATTAACGACATTTCTGTCAAGCTGCTTGGCGCTGTAGGTAACATCTTCGTCTAACTGCTCCCACCGCTTTTTGCGGGTTAGTTTTTCCCGCTTCTCAACATATTCTTTGGCCTTAATTTCTTTTCCGTTTTTCGTAACCTCCGTTTCAATCGTAAATACATCAAAACCCACATTCACGCCATCGGCCACGGCACGTTCATGCGAATACTCACTAACCACATTTTCATTAAAATAGCCAAACGTGCGTTTATCAGGTGTGGCGGTAAGGCCAATTTGGAAGGCATCAAAGTAATCCAATACCTGTCTCCACAAGTTATAGATGGAACGGTGACATTCATCAATGACTATGAAATCAAAAAACTCAATGGGCACCTTTTCATTATAAACCACCGGCACCGGTTCATTGGGCTGGGAACGTTCATTCGGGTTTTCTAACTCCGCTTCTTCATCCAGCTCTTCCCCCTTTAAAATAGAGTACATCCGCTGGATCGTACTGATGCACACCTTGCTGTCTGGCGCGATATAACTTGACCGCAACAGCTGCACCGGATAGAGTTCGGTAAACTTTCGGTTTTCGCCCAGCGGAGTATATTGCTTAAATTCCTGTTCCGCCTGCTCACCCAGGTTCTTAGTATCCACTAAGAAAAGAATACGATTGGCCCCAGCGTATTTAAGTAACCGGTAAATAGAAGTAATAGCCATAAATGTTTTTCCCGAACCGGTAGCCATTTGAACAAGCGCTCGTGGTCGCCCTTCCTTAAATGACTTTTCGAGGTTTTGGATAGCAGATATCTGACAATCGCGCAATCCCTTCGTATTCAAAACAGGCAATCCTTGCAGACGGGTTCTGAGGGTCTCATCCTGTTCATACCAACGCTGCAATGTTTCCGGACGGTGAAAAGAAAAGATTTCACGCGAACGCGGACTGGGATCACGAAGATCAGTAAATCTCGTCACCTCTCCATTGCTTTCATATAAAAAAGGAAGTGGATCATTATCAATATATTGAAGCTTACTGGATGAATAGCGCTTTGACTGATCTTCAGCTTGAAGGAGTCGGTGTCCTTGCTCCGCTCGCTTCGCTTCGATGACTCCGGTCGGTTTTTTATTGACGAATGAAATATAATCAGCCGGTCCGGTATTGGTATAATATTCCCGGACAGATACCCCCTTAGATTCACTAAAGTTTATCTCATCTTTATTTTGTATAGACCACCCGGCTTTTCGTAATTTTTTGTCAATTTCTTTCCGGGCCAACTGTTCCGGGGTACGATTTTCAGCATCCATTACCTACAAAATCATTTCAAGCCAACAACTTAACGTTCTAAAAAAACCTATCATCTAAGATAGCAAAAAGGATAGAAATAGCAAGTTACCTATTCAAAGCATAGATATTTACAATATTCTTGATTGAACATATTCCATGTTAGGACCTCGTTCCTAAATCCTCCATTAGTTTATGTGAAAATTTAGGTAGGGATTGCCCTAAATCTAAGATAACATCTTCTAAATCCTTATCTCGATCTGAGGCAATCTTAGAAAGCTTCATCATGACCACCGTTGGCTTCATGTAATAGAGTGATAGCAAATAATCCTGTGGATGAATTGCTTCTAAATCCCATTTTTCCAAGTGTTCCGTTTCGAAATCTTTTAAGTTGAACGTCACGATCAAATCAACATGATCTCGAACAGCCGCTGCAAGAACATGTCGGTCCTTTTCATCATTCGTCATAACCGGGATCAGATCCTTATAGTCTGTTACCATCGCTCCTGGAAAATACTCTTTTATCTTCTTTTGAAAAGAATCAGCTAACCTTTTCTCCCATTCTAACTTCTCAACATGTACATTATAAACTTCATCCAGTATCTGTTGAGACCATTTGGGTAATAACAGACGTGGTTTTTCAGCTAATCGCAGATATAAATCACAAACCCCAAAATTGACCAATACGCAGGCATCCAGTAAAACTTTATAATCAGCTCTCATCTCCGGTATAACCTGTATCGTATTTTCCGGCGTCAGACACCTCTTTAAACAGCTCGTTTAAGCCGTCTCTGCGCTCATTGTCTCTTTTGTCTTTGTAAGCTTTTAAGTCTTGGAACTTCACGCGGCGATGGGTTCCTACATAGTGAAAGTCTATTTTCCCATCTTCCAGTAAATCGACCACATGTTGTCGCGAAACGCCCAGGAAGTTCGCTGCTGCCTGTGTCGTAAAAGTTTCATCTTCCGGCATCATGATTATTGAACTGCCTTTCTTAAGCTGTTCAACAACATCGGTTAACATGTCAAAGATGGGCTTAGGCAATTCGGTTCGATCACCCTCGGCATCTACTAAGGCCGGAAGCTGCTTACTTTGAAGCACTTTGGCCAATTCTTTTACTTGCCCTCCCTCAAAAGAAGAGGAGTCTATACGGCGTTTCATAATAATGAAATAAGTTGTGATTGTTTATTATATGATAGTAAGTAAACGCTATAAACACAAAATTGTTTTATAACTTTATTAATTATAACTCGATAAGAATATAAATTTACCGGTTGGATCAACACGTGAAATAAGGTCGGTGAAACAACTGAGTGCCTCTATTGTAACCCAAATATTAATATATGCTTATTTTTGATAATATATACAGAAAATGAATACTTCTAACTCATTGTAAATAGGTGTCTTAACGGCGATCGATCCGAACGTTATTCGAGCTCATGACCTCGACCGGGACAAGAATGATTTTTCCAAGCCGATAGGATCAAATTTGTGCTTATTCAATGTTTAATCATTATTATGGCTTCTAAAATCATATAAAATGTAACTTTGATACTCATAACCTAAAAAAGCATTAATCCTATAGATACATATTAAAAATGGGTCTTATGAAGTATAGCATGTTACGAATTCTTGTAATATATTGCTATACAATGAATAACAAGTATTATAAACGTTCAAAAATTACGGAGGCCAAATTTAGGCACATCATTAAGTGTTTTG
>Ga0079226_10001488_pt1 | contig 17964 bp, 12 predicted proteins | sample Poulit2014_FD_76345 | JGI IMG/M metagenome (GOLD analysis project Ga0079226, IMG submission 76345) | Agricultural soil microbial communities from Georgia to study Nitrogen management - Poultry litter 2014 | ecosystem: Environmental > Terrestrial > Soil > Agricultural land | place: USA: Georgia...
GAACGAAGTGGTTCAATTAATTCAAATTCCATATCTTCTGGAAGACCGCCAACATTATGGTGGGACTTAATCGTTTGCGTTGTATCTGTTCCACTTTCAATCACATCGGCATAGATAGTCCCTTGTGCAAGAAAATCAATATCGGTTAGTTTAGCCGCTTCATCATCGAACACAGCAATAAATTCATTTCCAATGATCTTACGTTTTTGTTCCGGATCTGACACCCCTTCAAGTTTTGATAAGAAACGCTCAGAAGCATCCACTTTTATGACATTCATATGGAAGTGATCCGTAAACACCTTCATAACATCATCCGCTTCATTTTTCCGTAACAGACCATGATCAACAAAAATACACGTCAATTGATTACCAATCGCTTTATGGACCAATGCAGCAACAACGGAAGAATCAACTCCGCCACTAAGTGCACATAATACATTTTTATTACCAACTTGCTGCTGGATTTTCTTAACTTCTGACTCAATGAAATTTTCTATTGTCCAATTCCCTTTACATTGACAGCTATCTTTTACAAATTTCTCCAGTAGTTGCACTCCATATTCCGTTTCATTTACTTCTGGGTGAAACTGGAAAGCGTGTATTTGTTTTTCTTTGTGACTCATTGCCGCGATAGGTGTTGAATCGCTCGTTGCATCAACCTGGAAAGAATCTGGTGCCTGAACTACATTATCACCTTGACTCATCCATACGGTTTGATGTTGAGGCATTCCTTCAAAAAGACCTGATTGGTTTTTTACCTCTATTTCAACACTTTCGTAATTTCGATCCGTTGTTTTTTCAACTTGTCCATCAAAATGTAATGCCATTAATTGCATTCCATAACAAATACCTAATATCGGAATGTCTAATGAAAATATATCTGGATCCGGACGAAATTGCTTTTCATCATAAACACTATGTGGCCCGCCAGATAAAATAATTCCTTTAGGATTCATTTGTTTAATAGTTTCAGCACTTAATTTATGAGAGTGTAATTCACTATACACCCCTAGTTCTCTAACCCTTCTTGTAATGAGCTGATTATATTGACTACCGAAATCAAGTACGAGAATCATTTCATTTTTGTCCACGATTTCTGCTCCTATCTATAAATCATCAGTAAGTATTCACTTATTTTACTAATCAGATGCTCTAAGGTCAACCCATAATACGATTAACTAAGTCTTTCCATAATTGAGGAAACTCTTTATTTGTTATACTTTTTTCCTTTTTATTATAGATTAATTGTTCATAATCAAAAGTAAGTAAGCTCATTGTTTTGGTTGTGTACAATACATCAATTTCTTTCGCATATTCACGTAATGTTTGCTGTGGGTCTTTTCCGTCTCCCTTATGTTTCAATAACTTAAGCAAGAATTGGTATGCTGCCTGGTAACTTGCAGCATCATTATTATTCATTTTTTTGCCTAAAATATAAGCTTCTAATTGAAATCTCTTCCAATAGATGAAAAAACCAAGCAATAACAATAAGCCAATTCCTAAATAAAGATGCCATGTTTTGAATGTAAATAATTGATTATCATTATCTTTCTTGGTACCAGCGGACGTTTCTTCACTATCATCCTCTTCTTCCTCACTTAACTCTTCTTCCTCATCTGTTTCTGGTTCTTCTACTTCCGAAGCGTCAAGTGCATCATCTTCCTCCCCAGCATCAACTTCGACGTGAAAGTCAGTTAAGTTAGAAAAACCCTGCGTCGGTTCAAATGGCACCCATCCTGTATTCGGAAAATACACTTCAACCCACGAATGGGCGTTGGCATTTGTTACTTCATAAACATCTCGTCCATCGGGTACAACAACATCAACCTCATCATTTGGAACAATTTCTCCACTAGTAAAGCCTTTCGCCCATCTTGCTGGGATATCGAGTGTTCGAAGCATGGTAACCATCGATGTGGAGTAATTGTCACAGTACCCAACTTTAGAGTCAAATAAAAATTGATCAACATAGTCTTGATTGCCTTTTGGTACAGGAACATCTTCTGTTTGATACGTAAACTCGCCACTTTGACCAAAGTATTTTTCAATTGCCGTCACCTTTTCATAACGCGTATCAAAAGGATCTGTAATCTCTTCTGCTAAATTTTGAATTCTTTTTGGAAAATTATCAGGCAACTGAGTATAATGTTCTTTCAAATCGGCAGGATCCTCGCCTGGTTTCTTTAGATTATCTACATTAAATGAAGGATGATCATAAGTCATTCCGTACTCTTGCAAAGTCGTTTCATCCCCATTATATTCAGTACGAATCGATTCTTCGCTTTCATCTAAATTCAATTGTACATCAGCAGAAGGTACATTCACCCCATGAAGTCCATATGGATAAATTAACTTTGGAATTTCTGCCCTTTCACTCATCCGAATAAAAGCTTGACGTTCCTCTGTATCAACTGATTTATCAAAAGTGTGAAGCGGGATATTATCATGTGTATATATTTCTTTAGTAATGGATTGACCAACAGGAAAACTCTCCCATCCCTTTCCTGTATAAATATCTTTCGTTTCGATACGCCAGTAATGTCTTTCCTCAGATATCGCCTGGAAAACACGTGTGTCATCTTGCACAAATGATCCACCGAGTCTGGAATCATCCTCCCCATATCCTACCTTTTTAATCGTAGTTTCATCTCCACCACCCGTACCTACAGCACTTTGAATAAATGGAACAGGATCCGGCCATTTCGGGTCAAGCTTCGGCGCTCCGTAGCCTACCAAAGCTGATAAAAGGACAATAGATATAATCGGAACGAACCATTTCGCACTCTTTTTAGTCCACGTAAAAGGAATTCGTTCGATTTGAACCTCCTTAAGAAAGTTTGTCATTCCAAGTGCCAAAAAGGACAAGATAAAGACGCGAACAATTGATACATTCGCATTATAAACCGTAAATGTATCTAAAACAGACAGATATATGAAAGTAAGTGCGATAAATAGAAAAACACGTTTCACGATAACAAACCAGTAATGGATTAAATAGCTCATGAGCCAAATTAATAATAAAAATAAAGTACTCCGAAAAATTGCAGTTAATGAATATAAATCCCTGGAAATTAGAACGTCCACATTATATAGAACATCTGCAATAAATGCATAAATCCAAGATAAATCAAAAAGACTTCCCTCAAAAAATAAAAGGTTTATAAAAAATAACATTCCTAATCCCTTGAGTAAAAGGGAATTCCACCATTTGATTTGAAATAGCGAAAGTACAAAACAAAATACAGCATATATAATAAATATTTTCATATCATGTGTATCTGTGATTTGTTTCATTGGATATAACCATTCTAAAAAGATAAAAAAACCGCAAGCATACAATAAAGAGGTGAAAAGGATTGGTACTCTATTATAGCTTCTCTGATTCATCTTGATTTCACCTCGATCCTATCTTTTGTTAACTGTTCTTCCGTCAAAAGACTTACAGCAATATTTATATGTGTTAAATGTTTTATATTTGCTTGATCTGCTGGGGTAAGGTCCTGCTTCGCCTGAATATAAATCAAGTGCACTCGTTTTTTTCGCATTTTTAATTGCTTGATCGTTTCTTGTAATGATTCATCAAGATTTGTCGTTAAAATGATAATGAGATGTTGACTGTTCAACCGCATGAATTCTTCTTTTAAAAGCAGGGAAAATGCCTTGTTTCCAGTAGGATGAACCGTTGCTAAATGACGTTCCATTGCTTCCCTTTGAACAAAGCGCTTCGCTGGAAAAAAGTTAGTTTCCTCACCAATCGTTAACAAACTTGCATAGGTTCCATTTTTTCTAAATAAATCAATGAATGACAGACTTAACTCTACCGTTGCTTCAAATGCTAATTCATTGAAACCAGGATAGTAGGAACTGTCCAGAATAAGAAGTGTGTCTGTACTTTTTTCCTGTTCAAATTCCTTTGTCATGACTTCGTTCTTTCTCGCTGTTTGCTTCCAATCAATCCAGGAAAATCGGTCCCCTGGCATGTACTCGCGAATACCTGAAGCTACATTTGTATTTTTAAAGTTTAAGGCTTGAGAAGAAGTCACACCCTGCTCTAAATTACGAGCCTGCTCATCCATACGAAGTTTTCTTTGATAAGGAAAAACAGTTAGATGGCTAACCGTCTGAAAGGTATGATCTTTTTTAATAAGACCAAATACATCCCCAGTTCGAATACGCACCTCACTTAAAACATGTTCTCCTCGTGGTAGATGTGTTAATGGATAGGTAAATGTAAACTCACGTTTGAACCATGGAAATAGGATTTTTTTCTTTTGTCGTACTGTATTTATCGAATTTGGATTGTTCATTTGTTTATATTTATCTTGACGGAGGTCTAATTTATTTAAGGTTTCTGGGAATATCTCTTCAAAAATACAATAATAAAGTGGGAAAGGTACTTTTCTACGAATGGAGATCTTAACAATCACCTGATCGCCCGCTTCTATCATTTGTTTCGATAATTCTCTAGTCACTTTCCACATTTTAATCGGATAAAACATGAGAGCAATCTGGTAAAGAAAAATAGGAAGAAAACTAAAAAATAGAAACCAAGAAGTAAATCCACCTTGAAACATAGCAAATGAAAAAAGAACAAGGAATAAAAGGATAATAAAAATAAAATTCCTTATAAAGCGAAATTTCATCAGTTTAATTCCTTTCGTATCGGTACATACGTATGTTCCACAACTGAATCGATAACCGTCTCATTCGTTTTCCCTTCATATTGAGCTTCGGCCTTTAAAATCATCCGATGTCCTAAAACATATGGACTCATATATTTCACATCATCAGGTATGACATAATCACGTCCATGAATGTAAGCGTAGGCTTTAGCTATTTTCATTAAGGCAATGGAACCTCTTGGACTAACACCGAGAAAAATATCTTTGTGTTCACGAGTAGCCCTGACTAAACGAATAATATATTCATAAATCGTCTGGTCCATATATACATCTTTAACTTCTTCCTGGATAGTAATTAAATCTTCCTGCGACATGACGGCTTCAATAGCATCAATTGGATGGCTTTTAGATGTTCTTTCCAACATATCAAGTTCTTCTTTCATCGTAGGATAGCCCATTTTCAATTTAATGATGAATCGATCGAGTTGTGCTTCAGGTAGTGGATAGGTTCCCTCATATTCAATTGGATTTTGCGTTGCCATAACAAAGAAGGGTTGCTTCAGCTGTACCGTATTTCCATCAACCGTTACACTTTTTTCTTCCATCCCTTGAAGGAGTGATGATTGTGTTTTTGGGGAAGTTCTATTAATTTCATCTGCTAAGACGATGTTTCCTAAAATAGGACCGCCACGAAACTCAAACTCTAGCGTTTTTGGATTATAGATGGAAACACCAGTTACATCAGAAGGTAGTAAGTCAGGGGTAAATTGAATTCTTCTAAAATCACAATCTAAAGATTTGGCCAAGGTGCGGACGAGCATTGTTTTTCCAACTCCTGGAACATCTTCTAGTAAAACATGTCCTTCAGCTAAAAGTGCTGCTAAACTTAAAACGGCTACATCTTCTTTTCCTATCATTACTTTATTTATATTTTCTATAACATTCTTTACTTTGTCATTATACAACGCAATATTTTGCATTCCCATCATCCTCATTTAAGTTTCTATCATTTATACCCTAACTATACTAGATATGCCAATTAAGTTAAAGTGCCTATAAACGGTAATCTCTACCTATTTTTCTCATAAATTATGTTTCTTATACTGATAATCTACTTAACAACCTTGTAAGTTTGTTTCCTAAAGAATTAGAACTGAGTTTACCCCTTTTGTTACTTATTTCGCGCTAATGATTATTGAGTGCGTGGACCCGCTCCGGCAGAATACTTCGCTTTCCATGGGCACGGCCTCAGCCTCCTTGCCCCGGCAAGGGGTATGTCGACGTTGGCCGCAAAGCCCGGTTTTAGTCGGCCTTCCTTTATATCCCGCTGCGGGGTCTTCCGACGTACAGGACGTACTAGCGCAGACGTTGCCACAGGACGTGGCGTATTTAGTCTGCGGTCCCCTGTTGCTTTTCCCGCAAAAGCTTTTCGGTGGGACGAGCATTCACGCGCAGTCCCAGGAGTCAACGGTCCTCCGCTCCAAACAACCTTTATATAAGTTGGCTGCTTTTATACAGCTAAATTGAGTAATAAGCAATGTAAAATGTAATGAATTTAGATTAGCGAAGAAAGAAACACGGAGACTCCTGTGGGAGCGAAAGGCTGATGAAACCCCACAGTACGTATCCTTACGTATTCTAAAAAGGATTATCTGCTAATTTACTTTCCGAAGTTGAATAATCTAGGAAACCTAATCATATGACAATAAAAAATGCACCATCTTTACTTGATGATGCATTTTTTAATGCTTAGTTATATAATATTGGTCCGCCTGGTCCTAGGTCGATTCCGAATAACATCCAGACGACGAGCATTGCTGTCCAAGTGACGAGGAATATAAGAGAATATGGCAACATGACAGATATCATTGTTCCAATCCCCATTTTTTTATCATATTTTTGAGCAAATGCAATAATAATCGCAAAATACGTCATTAATGGGGTAATAATATTTGTAGCAGAGTCTGCTACACGGTAAGCCATTTGTGTCAACTCAGGTGAATAACCTAATTGCATCATAATCGGTACAAACACAGGAGCCATCATTGCCCATTTCGCTGATGCACTCCCCATAAATAGATTAATGAATGCTGCAATTAAAATAAATAGAAGGATTAATGGAATTCCTGTTAAATTAACCGATTCAAGGAAGTTTGCACCATAAACACCTAAAACCATGCCCAAGTTGGATTCGTTAAAGAAGGCGACAAACTGTCCAGCTGTAAAGGCAAGGACAATAAACATCCCCATCGACGCCATCGTATCAGACATCTGGGCGGCTACATCTTTATCATTCTTAATCACCTTTGTTACTTTTCCATAAACATAACCAGGAACTAAAAATAAAATAGCAATAATAGGTACTAATGAACTCATGAACGGTGAGTTAGTAATTGGCTGATTTCCTTCATCTCCACGCATTGGAGCACCTTCTGGGAAGACAAGAAATACCGCTAATATAGCAGTGATTGCCATCGCAATAACAGCCCAGAGAATTCCTTTTTTCTCAACAGACTTTAATTTTTCAATTTTTTCACGATAATCACCTTTATATTCACCTAGACGCGGTTCAACAATTTTTTCCGTCACCCATGCCCCGACAAATGTCAGTAGAAACACAGAGGCACCGATGAACCACCAGTTCATCGCAATATTCATCCCTTCAGCATAGGCAGGATCAATGATAGCAGCTGCATCAATCGTCATCTCACCTAACATTGCGTCTGTTCCTGATAAAAACAGATTCGCACTAAATCCAGCAGATACACCCGCAAAAGCTGCAGCAAGACCTGCTAAAGGATGTCTGCCAAGTGCAGCGAAAATAACAGCACCAAGTGGTGGTAAGACAACATATCCAGCATCTGAAGCAACACTGGACATCACCCCAGCAAAAACGAGTCCTAATGTAATTAATCGTTTAGGTACGGATAAAACAAACCCGCGAAGGACGGCACTAATCAATCCAGAACGTTCCGCCACTCCAATTCCTAACATCGTAAGTAAGACCACACCAAGCGGAGCAAATCCGATAAAGTTATCGGTCATATTTGATAGGATATAATTTATTCCTTCTCCACTAAACAGATTTTTTACTTCTACCATTTCCCCTGGTTCACCAGGATGTTCTACACTAATATTAAAGGCAGAAATAATGCCTGATAGGATAACTACAAGCAATGCCAGCAAGGCAAACAAAGTAACAGGGTGTGGAAGTTTATTTCCCACTATTTCAACACCATCGAGAAAGCGCTGAAATAAGCCCTTTTTCTTCTTTTCCATTTGAATCCCCTTCCCAACTTTTATAAGAAATATTCTAACAATTTACGTGTAATAACAGAAATATGATTTCTATTATAGTAGCGTTATGTGAAAAAATAAATAGAAAATCGACAAGAAATAATAATACCACTATTCTGAAATTATATTGAAATCGCTGTATAATGCATAAACATGCTTATTCGCAGATTTTTTTTATTCTTTAATATTTTTCTTAAAAAGAAAAAGGCTGAGGTATAACTAAATGATAGATTTCTTATACGATTAATTTTTTATGTTTCACTTGAATTTTTATCGATAGAGGGCCCTGGTCGGGAATGGGGATTAGAACATCACCTAAAAATAAGTAGAGTTGATGAATGGAAAAAACCGCACATCAAATTTGATATGCGGTCTCTTCATTTCTAAAAAAATGTTGTTTCTGCTTTTCTGTGTGTTTCTTTATTTTACTGATAGTTTATTTTTAAAATAAGGATTCTCTTTCATACCTACCCATAAATTGGATGACTCCAGTTGGTGAGCAAGTTTTAATAATTCATGTTCTTTATTTTTAGTTGCCATGACTTGTACACCAAGTGGTAATCCTTTATCTGATAAGTGAACAGGTAAGGACATGGCAGGTTGTCCTGTTAAGTTAGCAAGCTGGGTAAATGGTGTATAAGTTAAACTCGGTAAAAACATTTCATAAATCAATTCTTGTTGTTCCGTTGGATTACTGCTTTGAATTTTCTCTTTGTACTTTTCTTGCTCTTCTTTTGACGGAGTTAACTCACCGATTTTTGGGGCTGTATACGCACTTGCAGGTGTAATATAGAAATCATATGTCTCATGTAAAACTGCCATTTGTTCTGCCGCTGTATCCCAAGCAGAAAGACTAGCAGAAAATTCTGCAGCGGATACGGATTTACCAGCTACATTTAAGGCCCATGTTTCGATTTCAACATCATCTGCTGTAATGGCGCGTCCCATGGCTTGCTCCATCTGAGCGATAACCATCGACACTTCCCCACTGTTCATTAAGAAATAATTTCTCATTAATTGAATACCATCTACTCCATTTTCCTTTTCTTCCACATGATGTCCTTGCTCCTCTAACCATTTCACTGTTTTTTCTACTGCTTGTTTTGCATCTTCAGATACTGGTGTGCCAACAGGTGATTTGGTTGTGTATGCAATTCTGAGTGGTTTATCAAGGCCACATTTCAACTCTTCTGTATATGTACCAGCAAATAACGGTGCTTGGAAAGCTGCGGAAGGTTGAACAACTTGCAGTAAATCAAGCATGGCTGCACTATCTCTTACACTGCGACTAAGAACGAAATCAATGGAAGCCCCTTGCCACTGGCGTCCGGCTCCAGGTCCAACAGGTGTTTTGCCACGGGTAGGTTTTAAACCAAATATTCCTGAAAAAGATGCAGGGATACGAATCGAACCGCCGCCATCACTTGCTCCTGCTAAAGGAACGACACCTGAAGCAATTGCGGCAGCTGAGCCACCACTCGATCCACCTGGAGAATGTTCGCTATTCCATGGATTGCGAGTTGGTCCATGAAGTTCAGCTTCTGTAATATTTTTCAATGCGAATTCAGGTGTGGTTGTATGTCCCTCAACGATAAATCCAGCATCTCGAATTTTCTTAACTAAATTTGAATCATGATCTGAAACAACGTCTTTTAATAGTTTTGAACCTGAGGTCAGTCGTTCTCCTTTAAGAGACTGTGAAATATCTTTTAGTAATATTGGCACTCCTGCAAAAGGACTGTCTTCTTGTATGTTCTCCGCTTCTGTGAGTGCTTTCTTTTTTCTAGTATGTGCTGCTAAGTTTAAAGACGGATTTACTTTTTCTAATTGATGGAAACTCAGCTCCACGAGCTCTTTTGGACTCACTTCTTTCTTTTTTACCAAATCTGCTAGTGCTATAGCATCTAACGTTAAATATGTATTTAAATCCATGTGTCTCCTCCTCATCTATTTACTATCATTTTATCATTGGATATAAAAAATAGCTAAATTTCTAAAAAATTCGATGAATATTTAAAGGGGACTTGTCATAAGGTTAGGACAAATAAGGTGTTTTAGTACAAAGTATTGGCGAGGGGGGTTGTTATGAATCAGGAACCAATACTCGAAATGAAACATTTAAAAACATACTTCTACCTGGAAGATAACAAAATTGCTAAAGCAGTGGACGATGTTTCTTTTTCTATTTATCCAGGAGAAACGGTCGCACTTGTTGGAGAATCTGGAAGTGGAAAAAGTATGACTGCCCTATCGATGATGCAATTAGTTGATCAACCAGGTCAAATTGAAGATGGAACAGTTCTTTTAAATGGGGTCGACACGTTAAAGCTATCGCAAAAGAAAATGGCAAACTTGCGTGGTAATGACATTGCAATGATTTTTCAAGAACCGATGACAGCATTAAATCCAGTGTTTACCATTGGCAATCAAATTACGGAAATTTTAAGGAAACATAAAAAATGGAATAAAAAAAGAGCTCATGAAGAAGCTATCAAACTATTGAAAATGGTCGGGATTCCAAGAGCTGAACATATTATTGACGAATATCCGCATCAGTTATCAGGTGGAATGAGACAGCGTGTCATGATTGCCATGGCTATTTCATGTGAACCTCAATTACTTATTGCGGATGAGCCTACAACTGCTTTAGATGTGACGATTCAAGCGCAAATCTTAGATCTCATGATCGAAATGAAAGATAAATTACAAATGGCTTTATTATTGATTACACACGACCTTGGGGTTGTTTCTGAATATGCAGACCGAGTACTCGTCATGTATGGTGGACAAATTGTAGAACAAGCAGAGACAGAACAACTTCTTCATCATCCAGAACACCCATATACAAAGGGATTGTTAGCGAGTTTGCCAAGCATGGAAGAAGAAACAAACCGACTTGGAACAATTAAAGGAACAGTCCCCCCTGCTTACCATTTTCCAAATGGTTGCCGTTTTTCCACAAGATGTCCATATGTAATGGAAAAATGCCGGGAGAAAAATCCTAAAATTCTTGAGACAGATCCAGAACACTTTGTTCGGTGTTACTTAGCGGAAAGCCAAGATAAGAGGTGAAGATATGGAGCAAGTAGAAAAGCCAGTTCAGACAAAAGATAAACACATTCTCTTAAATGTAAAAAATATAAAAAAGTATTTTCCCATTAAAGGAGGTATTTTAAAACGAACTATTGGTTATGTAAAGGCAGTAGATGATGTTTCATTTCATGTTCGAAAAGGAGAAACACTTGGGATTGTAGGGGAATCAGGTTCAGGTAAGTCAACCCTCGGGCAAGTCATTCTTCGCTTAACAGATCCAACCGAAGGAAAAGTTATTTTTGAAGGGGATGATATTTCCACGTTAAAACAAAATCAAGTACGACCTTATCGAAAGAATATGCAAATCGTCTTCCAGGATCCATTTGCCTCATTAAATTCAAAAATGAGTGTTGGTGAACTCATTGAAGAACCACTACTCGTACAAACGAATTTATCTAAAAAAGAACGTAAAGAAAAAGCGATTCAAATGATTGAAAAAGTTGGTTTACGAGCGGACGACAGGCAAAAGTATCCACATGAATTTTCAGGTGGGCAAAGACAACGAATAAGTCTTGCACGGGCACTGATTATTGAACCGAAACTCGTTATTTGCGATGAACCTGTATCCGCTCTTGATGTATCCATCCAAGCTCAAGTTTTAAACTTAATGCAAGATTTACAAGATGACTTGGGACTGACCTATTTATTTATTGCCCATGATTTAAGCGTTGTGAAACATATTAGTGACCGGGTAGCAGTCATGTATTTAGGAAGAATTGCTGAATTGGCCCCAAAACAGACATTATATAATAATCCACTTCATCCCTATACCCAAGGCCTCTTATCTGCGATTCCAACGGTAACGAAAAAAACAGATACCAAGCAAAATAAGCAAAAACAAAATAGTAGCATGTTAACTGGTGATATACCGAGCCCAGCTAACCCACCTTCAGGGTGCCCTTTTCGAACGAGATGTCCTAAAGCTTACGGCCGATGCTCTATAGAGCGCCCAGAATTAACAGAAGTAGAAGAAAATCATTATGTAGCTTGCCATCTTTATACTGAAAAAACATGACCTCCCGTATTTTAGATCATTGTGTGAAAACCTTGAACTCATAACCTATCGCATTTGTGATAATCAGAAAACTTACTTTTCTAAGGAGTTTTATTAGGAGGTGATATGAACTCTTTTGTTGTTTGGTGGATATTTTTTTAATGAAAAAGGGGGAATTTGTGTTGAAGCGTTCTATGCTTAAGTTTATTCTTTTTGGGTTTCTGATTCTCATTGTCTTTGCTCTTGCTGCCTGCAGTGAGGATAGTGTGGCGGAAGAACCAGAAGAAGAACCGGAAGACGACAATGGCGAAGTTGTGGAGGATGAAGAAGGAGACGGGGAACCACAGGCAGGAGGAACAATTACAGGAGCGATGTATTCAGCACCTTCTGGAATGTTTAATCCTATCTTTTACGAAGAAGCCTATGAAGCAAATATTATTGATTTCACCCATGAAGGGCTTTTCAGTCAAAATGAAAGTCTTGAATTTGAGCCAAACTTGGCAAAAGAATGGGAGCTAAATGAAGATCAAACAGAATTAACGATTTTCCTTGAGGAAGGCGTTACATGGCATGATGGAGAAGAGTTTACTGCAGATGACGTTGTCTTTACGTATCAATCCATTGCTGACCCAGATTACGTTAAAGCAGGTGGGGTTCGTTCCAATTATGTCACCCCACTACTCGGTTACGAAGAGTATGTAGAAGGCGAGACAGATGAATTCGAAGGGGTTGTTGCAGAAGATGATCATACCGTCGTTTTCAATTTTGCTGAGTCAAATGTAACACCAGAATATATGGCAAGTTTTCCTATTATTCCAAAGCATGTCTTTGAAGATATTCCAGTAATCGACATGCCTGAAGCAGAGGAATCTCGCGAGCCTGGTGCTGTCATTGGTACAGGACCATTTCAATTTACAGAGATGGTTGAGCGTGAACAGTACGTACTAGAAAAGAATGAAAACTACTGGCAAGCCGAACCATATCTTGACAAAATTGTTTGGAAAGTGATCGAGCAATCGGTAATGACTGGATTACTTGAAACAGGAGAAATTGATTTTGTAGCAGATCCAGGAGGTATTCCACCAGCTGATTATGATATTGTTGATGATTTTGGCAATATCGAAATTATTGAACAAGCTGATTTTGGTTATCAATTACTTGGCTTTAAGCACAACCACCGGACAACAGAAGATGTAGAAGAAGGAGTGATTGATCCGGATAATTGGGTACCAAATGAAAAATTACCTAAAGAAGTCAGGCAAGCCATTGCTTATGCTGTTGATCGTCAAGGACTAATCGGTGAACAACATGGAGAAGGACTCCTTCATGGTAGAGGAGAGATTATTAATTCACCAATTGCTACACAGTTCTGGGCATATGATGATGACGCAGCCATTAATTATACGTATGACCCAGATAAAGCAGAAGAAATTTTAGATGAAGCAGGATATGAACTTGGAGATGACGGCTTCCGTACAGATCCAGATGGCAATGAATGGGTTTTAAATATGGACTATCCAACTGGAAATGAATTACGTGAGCGGGCAGCTCCATTAATCCAGGACTATCTGGAGGATGTGGGAATTAAAGTAGATCTCAGACAACCAAAAGAAATGTCTGCCTATGTTCCAGAATTAACGGACGATGATACTGACTGGGATCTATATTTGATTGGTTGGAGTCTTGGAAGTGGAGATCCTGATCCACTTGGACTATGGGGAATTAATGATGCCTACAATTTTTCACGTTGGAATAACCCTGATTCAGATGAACTCTTATATAAAGCATTAGAAGCACCGGATGCTTTTGAGCAAGATTTCCGTGCTGAGACGTATGCGGAGTGGCAGCAGTTATTCTCAGAAGATTTACCTGCCTTACTTCTTTTTGCAGAAAACAGTTTATGGGCACATAATGAACGTTTACATGGCATAGAGCCACTCCCACACACCATGTATCAAGATTCGCATTTATGGTGGGTTGATGACGCTGAATGATTAGTGCACTTACAAGCTAAGATAAGAAGATCAACAGATTCAAGTTTTATATTTGAGTCAATTTCATAATTCAAATATCGCTTTTAAAATCCGAACAATTTTGCTATACCACTGTTGATTTCCACTACAGGCGGACGCGAACCTTAGGGCGGCTGGTAAGCCTCCTTGCCCCGGCAAGGGGTATGCCAGCGTTAGCCGCAAAGGCTGTACTTAGCTGGCCTTCCTTATTTGACGCCTTGCGGGGTCTTACCTAGGCCTTTGCTCCCGCAGGAGTCGCCGCCTTTCGCTTCAATCAACGGTGTAACTTTATGATTCACGAATAACTAAGCTTAATAAAACATAATTGTTCGGACTTTTTGCCTTAAAGACCGTTTATGGAATTGATTCATTTATTAATTAAAATACTTGAGGCTGGGACAAAACACTTATTCCTAAAGACAAACAATGTGATACTTTAGCGAAGTATATTTCCGAAGCGATGTATACGCAGCTACTATAGTTCGAATATTTTCTTGATAAAACACTTCTGTCCCAGCCTCCTCCTTCCTAAGGGGGGACATATGATGTACCAATATATTATTAGAAGAATATTAATCTTTATTCCCATGTTAATCGCCTTATCTATTATTGTGTTTGGATTGGCGAAGGCGGCCCCTGGTGATCCTTTTACAGGGAAAATTTTAGACCCTGAAGTTGATCCTGAAGTTTTTGAACAACAACGAGAAGAACTAGGGCTAAATAAGCCGTTACCTGTTCAATATTTAAATTGGGTAAAATCTTTTGCTAAGGGAGATTTCGGGGATTCCATGCTCTATAATGGACGAACCGTTCAAAGCCTGATTGTCGAGCGTTTCTCTAATACATTGTATCTCGGTTTATTTGCGCTTGGCATTACATTGATCGTTTCCATTCCTATTGGTATTTATTCCGCACGTCATCCTTACTCATTTTTAGATTATAGTGCTACAACGTTTGGCTTTTTAGGTCTAGCTATTCCAAATTTCTTCTTTGGTCTTGTTGCAATCTATCTCTTATCCATTAACCTTGGATGGTTTCCTGCTCAAGGTACGATTTCCAGCACAGACATTTCAGGGATAAACGCATTTTGGGACCGACTTCACCATATGGTTTTACCTGGTATAACGCTGGGACTTGCTGGGACCGCATCTTATATGCGTTATATGCGTTCGGAAGTACTTGATACACTTGGTAGTGATTACATTCGTACAGCTAGGGCAAAAGGGATGAGTGAAGCCAATGTTTTATACAAGCATACCCTCAGGAATGCCCTCATTCCGATTATCACACTGATGGGATTTGAATTTGGGGCATTATTAAGTGGTGCAGTTATTACGTAACAAGTTTTTAACTACCCTGGACTTGGAACTTTATTTATTGATGGTGTATTAAATCGTGATTATCCAGTTGTAATGGCGATCTGTCTGCTTTTAGGAATAACGATACTTATCGGAAATTTACTTGCAGACATTTTTTACAGTATTGTTGATCCAAGGATTCGCTATGATTGAGGTGGTGATACAAGATGCAAAAGACCAATCCTGTTAAAGCAAAGGATGATTATCTGAATCCACAGTTAAAACCAAGAAGCCCCTTCCAGCTCGCATTAAGACGATTTTTAAAAAATAAACTCGCTATTTTAGGTGTGATTGTTTTATTTTTCATCGTGCTTGTAGCTGTCTTTGCTCCCCTGCTAACAGATCATGACCCAACAAAGGGAGATTTATTAATTGTCGAACAAGGTCCAAGCAGTGAGCATATTCTTGGTACAGATGCTTCAGGCAGGGATAATTTTTCAAGGCTTTTATATGGGGCAAGAGTTTCCTTAATGATCGGATTTAGTGCGATGTTATTTACGCTCACGATTGGATTAATCCTAGGATCACTCAGTGGATATTATGGTGGAAAGATTGACAATATGATTATGCGACTTGCCGATTTAGTATTAGCATTGCCTTTCCTTGTCCTAGCATTAACGATTATTGCACTAATTGAAGAAGTTACCATCACCATCCTTGTTGCTGTGATTGCTGTTACAACTTGGCCAACCTTAACCCGTATTGTACGAGGAACGTTTCTCTCATTAAGAGAACAGGAATTTGTCCTTGGTGCAAGGGCTATCGGAGCTAGCGACTGGCGAATTATTTTTAAACATTTTATCCCTAATGCCATCGGTCCCATTATTGTCAATGCCACTTTAATGATGGCGACGATGATTATTTTTGAATCGGGCCTGAGTTTTATTGGAATGGGGATACCACAACCGACACCTACTTGGGGAAATATGATTTCAGAGGCGCAAAACATCCGTATTTTACGGTATCATCCGGAAGCATGGATTCCTCCTGGAGTGGGGATATTAGTAACTGTCCTGGCAATTAATTTTATTGGAGACGGATTAAGAGATGCATTTGACCCGAAAAGTAATCGAAGATAAAGTGAAACTTCATTCAATGGGGCAGTCTTACAACGCGGCAATTTTAGTCATCGCCCTCTTAAGTATATTTTTTATTTGATGAACAAAGCGAAGAAATATTGTGGTGAATTTTTATGATTATGACATTAAAATAAAGAGCCTCTCATAATCTTAAAATGTTAGAGAGGCTCTATGTTTTCTGAACGTATAATTTATACATTCATCCTTATTAGTCTAATTCTACGTTTAAAACGTCTCCCGTGTTAACATCAATTTCAACTTCGTATTTAACGCCATTTTGTGTCATAATTTCAACTTCATAAATAAGCATGCCATGTTCTCTTTCTAATTCTACTTTAACGATTTCTCCTTGGACTTGTTGTTGTGCTATTTCCATCGCTTCGTAAATGGTAATTCTTCTCATCCAATTTTGCGGTTGGTTCCATTGTTGTTGTGGGTATGCTTGATGTGGATTATTTTGCCACCCGGGGCGCCAGTTCGGATGCTGCCATTGCCAGTTTGGGTTCATCTTTACATTCTCCTTTTCTCTAAGTTCTTCGCAATTATAATATGTTTTTGCCTACTTCCTGTGTCTTGTTTTACTAAAAATAGGTTTTAACCTAGCAACATGTTTCCTTGAAGGATTAAAAATGGCCCACAAACATATCTGATGAATGGGCGTTTTATCTCTAGTATAATAAGAGTAGAATTCAAAAAGGAGTGGATACAAATGATGGATACAATCGATATGTTTAAATATTCACGTGCGGCAACGATTATTGCTCTTGGGAATGCAGATGAAAAGGATTTAGACGTACAACCAGAAGGATATCCGAATACACTTCGTTGGAATGCGGGACATATTTATTCTACTGCTGAGGAATTTTTGCATAAAGCAGATCATTCCTATGAAATTTCTAATCCAAAATGGTTTGATTACTTTATTGATGGAACCCGTCCATCAGAATGGCCGGAAGAAGGTGTCCCATCGATAGAAGAAATTATTGATGCTTTAAAAGAACAAGAAAAGAAAATCGAAAGCCACTTCAAAGGCAAACTAGATCAACCGGCATCCGAAGATCATGTGATCCGTACAATTAACCTGGATTCAGCAGATGCTGCTCTACAATTTTGCCTATGGCATGAGGGAATACACCTTGGTGTGATTAAATCACTATTAATTGCAGTAAAGCAATAACAAATTTTAAATAGACTCGATCCGGAATAGGAAATTCAATGGCCGGAACAACACTTAATCCACATATCACTTTTGATATGTGGTTCTTTATTCATTGGGAACTTCTCTCGGACAAAACTCATGCGGTATGAGGAGATGTGTCCGTGAGTGAGCCTCTCTCGGACAAAACTCATGCGGTATGAGGAGATCTGTTCGTGAGACGGCTTCTCTTGGACAAAATTCACACGGTATGAGGAGATGTGTCCGTGAGACGGCTTCTCTCGGACAAAATTCACACGATATGAGGAGATGTGTCCGTGAGTGAGCCTCTCTCGGACAAAATTCACACGATA
>Ga0079226_10001489_pt1 | contig 17962 bp, 15 predicted proteins | sample Poulit2014_FD_76345 | JGI IMG/M metagenome (GOLD analysis project Ga0079226, IMG submission 76345) | Agricultural soil microbial communities from Georgia to study Nitrogen management - Poultry litter 2014 | ecosystem: Environmental > Terrestrial > Soil > Agricultural land | place: USA: Georgia...
ACAGATTAACCCACGTCCATGGGTAGCCATAAAGTTAATCATTTCGGGAGTGACTTTCTCAGCAGCAGCAATAAAATCTCCTTCGTTCTCACGATCTTCATCATCTACTACTATAACTACTTTTCCTTTTCGAATATCAGAAATAGCATCTTCAATACTATCTAATTGTATGTTGTTATGGGTTTTATCAGTGGTAATCATTTTATTTTTTTATTCTTTTTATACTTAATCAACCTTCTAAATGGTCTGGTAATACCTGCTATAAATGCATCTGTATCAAAAATCCCTTGATCGCTAGTTGCACGAAGTGTAAGCCAAACACCAAGGGGCATCAAAATGAGAGTGCTTAACCAACTGGCTATTAAGGGGTGTAAGGTGCCATCGGCAGCGCTGTTTTTTGCGAAGATACCAATAAAATGGTAAGTTAGAAACAAACTAATTGCAACTACCATGGGTAATCCCATTCCACCTTTCCGTATGATGGCTCCCAATGGTGCACCTACAAAGAAAAGTACAACGCAGGCTATAGCCAATACATATTTTTCATGTAAAGCGATTTCATGCTTATTGAGCTGGGTAACTTTTTTGGCAAAATCTTTTTTCTTAGATAAAACCTGTTGTTTAGTATGGTTAACATTGTTTATGGCTAAACTCAGTAGCTCTTCTTGTGTTTTAACATCGAATTGATCCAGTAAATCATCTCTTGTTTCAAAAATAACTTCTTCAATATTTGATGTAGCCTGGTTTCTTTTAAGATATAATTGGGTTAAACCTGTTCGAAAATAAGTTTCCTCTGTAAAAGTTCTGATATCGTATGAATATCTAGAAGCCAAAGAATCTATCTCTTTACGAAGTTCAGAAATAGTAAACATATTTTGATCATTAAAATCGTTTTCTTTTTCGATATCTACATCATTAATTTTTGATAAATCGATATGTAGAGTATATTCATCAAAATAACTTTTTACAAATGGGAGTTTGCTGTTTTTATGGGTGTTTCTAGTTAATATATCGTCATAGTAATTCCCATTCATCAATACTAAAGATAAGGTGTTGGAGCCTAATTGACTTTTTAGCTCCCCTTTTTCTGCAATAATTACTGTTGCATTTTTATTGGGGTTGATATTGTTTTTAGTATGAATAATAACCTGGTCTAGATATTGTCCATTTTCTCCAGTTTTCTTTTCTACTTTGATGTTAAAGTCGTCTCCAATCGGGCTAAATTGTCCCTCCGTAATCGCCATGGCTGGACTCACTTGGCTGATATTCCGTCGAAGATTTTTAAATTTATACTGTGAATAAGGGATTATATTATTGGCAAAAATAAATGCGATAGCACTCAGTATAACAATAAAAAACATTAAACTCCCCATGGCTCTCTGCAAAGAAATTCCCGTTGATTTCATCGCTGCAAACTCATAATGTTCGGATAGGCTACCAAAAACCATTAAAGAAGCCACTAGAATAGTAAGGGGAAGTACTAATGGTATAAGGGTAGGGGATACGAACCACAAAAATTTTAGTACTATCGTGCTGTCTAAATCTTTCCCAGCTAATTCAGCTATATACAACCAAATAGTTTGTAGGACGAAGATAAACATGAGAATGATGAAAACGCTAAAAAAGGTTTTCAAATAAGCAAGAAGTATGTAGCGATCTAAAATTTTCAAGATGGTGGTTATTAATCTAAGTCATTGATGTAATACCCTTCTTGTTCATATTTTTTGGTATCAAAATGAAACATATTTTCTGGCAAGGGTTGATTGCTTTTAAAAGCTTGTACAGTTATTGTATATTTGGTGTCATTATTATCAATCTGTATTAATTTATAGATATGCTTAGTTTGAACATCGATGCCTAAAAGTATTTTTTTGATTTCATTATCATTATGGATAGGAGTGAGCTCTATATATTGTATTTTTCTTCCTTTTACATCTTGAATAATATCCATTTTGGAGCTATATCCATTTTCATAAAAACTTAGCATTTTCGAAGGAGTGATTTCTTCATCAGCATTGGGATCAAATTTTGAGATCGTAACTTCTTCATCTTCTGGAACTATAGTGTAAATTTTCTCCCCATCAAAGATACGTTTTATCCCTAGCATTTCTAGTACATACTTATCACCGGATAGGCTGACATTTCCACGGGTTTCTTGATTTACATTTTCTTTTGTATTGTTGAGGTTGTATTTAAAGTCGATCTGAATATTATCATATTTTTTCACTTTGTCAGAGACTTCATTCAAAAGTTGCTTTGCATCATTTTGTGCAATGGATAATGTGGTAAAAAGAAAACTAAATAATAGAATGCTTATTGTTCTCATAATATTTGTGTTATAGTTGTTCATCTTTTAATAATTGTTGTAGTGCTTCTAGTGTTGGAACCAATACTTGTCTTGCTTTACTTCCTTCGAAGGGTCCTACGATTCCTGCAGCTTCCAATTGATCGATTAATCGTCCTGCACGATTGTACCCAATACGAAGTTTACGTTGTAATAGAGAAGCTGATCCAGTTTGAGCGATAATTAATACTTCGGCAGCTTGTTCAAATAGACTGTCTCTATCCTCGATGTCATCATCAAGAGCTGTGCCACTCTCCTCACCTTCATATTCAGGAAGCATAAAAGCTTCAGGATAAGCTTTTTGTGAACCGATATATTCGGTTATTTTATCTACTTCTGGGGTGTCCACAAATGCACATTGTAATCGAACCATATCCGCTCCTTGAGTATATAGCATATCTCCACGTCCTATTAATTGGTCTGCTCCTGAACCATCCAATATTGTTCTAGAATCAATCTTACTGGTTACTCTAAAGGCTACTCTTGCAGGGAAATTGGCTTTGATGATTCCCGTGATAACGTTAACTGATGGCCTTTGTGTAGCAATGATAAGATGGATTCCAACCGCACGGGCCAATTGAGCTAAACGAGCAATAGGGGTTTCTACTTCTTTTCCAGCCGTCATGATTAAATCTGCAAACTCATCGACCACTAATACAATATAAGGTAAAAATCTATGTCCATTATTTGGGTTTAGCTTTCTATTTCTAAACTTTGTATTGTATTCTTTGATATTTCGTACCATAGCATCTTTAAGCATATCATAGCGCTGATCCATTTCAATACAAAGAGAGTTAAGTGTATGGATTACTTTTGTAGTGTCCGTTATAATCGCTTCTTCAGTGTCAGGAAGCTTAGCTAGATAGTGTCGTTCAATTTTATTGAATAGTGTGAGTTCTACTTTTTTAGGATCGACTAATACAAACTTGACCTCTGCTGGATGTTTTCTATAAAGCAAGGAGGTAAGTATAGCGTTTAATCCAACAGACTTCCCTTGACCAGTTGCTCCTGCCATTAGCATATGAGGCATTTTGGCCAAGTCCACTACAAAGGTTTCATTGCTTATCGTTTTTCCTAAAGCCAATGGTAGTTCCATCTCTGCTTTTTGAAATTTGGAGGAAGCGATAACCGATCGCATCGATACTATTTTAGGATCTTTATTGGGAACCTCAATTCCAATCGTTCCTTTACCTGGTATCGGAGCGATAATCCGGATTCCCAAAGCTGCTAGAGATAATGCGATGTCGTCTTCAAGGTTTTTGATTTTGGAGATTCGTACCCCCGCTTCGGGAACGATTTCATATAGAGTAACTGTAGGACCTACAGTGGCTTTTATATTAGATATTCCAATCTTATAATTATTTAGAGTTTGAACTATACGGTCTTTGTTTTCTTCTAGCTCTTCTTGATTGATGGTAATGCTCTGCCCAGCCGAATAATCTTTAAGCAAATCGATAGTGGGAAAACGGTAGCTACTCAATTCTAATCTAGGGTCAAATTCTCCATAATCTTTAACTAACTTTTCACTCAGGTTTTCTTCTATTTCTTCCTCTTCAGAGGCTTGTTCCACCTCCATAGTTACTTCATTAGTGGTTTCTGAAGAGGTAATAGTCATCGCCTTATCTTCATTTTTCTCATTATCAAGTGATAAAACATGGGTGATGGTCTCTTTATCTTTTTTTACTTCTGGCTCTTTTGAAATAGGAGTTTCCTTTTTTTGGGCAAAGGAGGAGTCAATTTCGGACTCTTGGACTTCTTGTTTATTGTTCTTTTGTTGCTTTTTGTGTTTTCGACGTTCTGTGTTTTGTTGTATTCTTATTTTATAGTTATTCCATGCGGTGGATAGACTTTCGGGAGTAATTTTAAGATGAGTAACTAACAAAACAATTAATAAGAAAAGTAAAATAATAACAGTTCCTGCTTTGCCGATATTTTGATTGAGAAGATCATTAACTTCATAACCGATTGTGCCGCTTAGAATGCTGCTTATTTTACCGAAAAAACCTAAGAATATACTGCACCATAAGATGGTGTATATCCACCAAAACCAAGTTTTAAATAAAGGTTTTTTCTCTTTGCCAAAAAAATAGTATCGTCCAGTTTTTATAAGCAATAATGAGAATAGAAATGCAGAAATCCCTACTCCTTTAAATATGAAGAAGTGCCCCACACTGGAACCAAATTTTCGAAGCCAGTTTTTGGGTTCTTTAATTTCACCCAAAATCAAATCCATTTCACTTTGATCAGCTTTCCACGTGAATAAATAGGAAACAAAAGAAAATAATAAGGCAATACCAAATAAGAATAGGAAGCTGCCAAAAATCACTTGTTGTTTTTGGGTCAGTTGTAAAGATTTTTTAGGAAATCTCGATGATGCTTTCTTTTTTTTCTTACTCATATAGTTTAATACCTTAACCTTAAAGGATACAAAAATACAAATATATAATTCTAAATGGTAGCTAAGAGGAATCTAGTGATTAGAATAGAAGAATTATTTTTGGAAGATAGATTATTAATCCAACAATTATGGCTGTCATAGCAGCAAAAAAGACTGCTCCAGCAGCAACATCTTTGATGAATCCAATTTGTTTATGATAATCTGAATGAATAAAATCACATGTTTTTTCTAAAGCGGTATTCATTCCTTCTGCAGTCAAGATCATACCAATCGCAAAAATCTGTACTACCCATTCAATAAGACTAATTTTGAAAAGGAATCCAGCTATGATTACTAAAGTAGCAATAAATACTTGGGCTTGAATGCTTGCTTCAGTTTTGATAAGATAATAAGCCCCACGGACTGCATATTTTACCGATCGAATCCTATTTGTTATAAAGTTTTCTTTCATATTAGCAATGAGGAATATGGGATTAAAATTAATGATTAATAAACAAAAAACACGAAGATATAAAAATTATATCCTCGTGTTTCTCTTTAAATAAACTTCACTATGATGTTACTCGCTATCGATAGCCCCCATAACTCTTTGAGCAAAAGTCCGTACTGCATCTCTATCCGACATTCCGTCTTCCACCATTTTGTGTACTTCTACTGCGCCACATAGATTGGTAAGCAGTTCTCCTACTACATCCATATCTTGATCGGTACAAGAACGGTGTTCTGTAAAACTCTCTAACACTTCGATAGTGTTTTGAAGTTGTTTTACGTTATTGTTTTTGTGTAGGTGTCTAATTACTGGTAACTTCATTGACTAAGTCATTTAAAATTTCAAACTTGTTGGTTTGAACTTGATTAACAAATTTTCCATCCTTAAACGTAGCAAAAGTAGGCAAGTTATCTACTGTCGCCAGTTTTCTGGATTCGGGATACTTTTCTGCATCCACAAGTAAAAAGGTAACCCCTTCTGTTTCTTTAGCCAGTTTTTTGAATCTGGGCTTCATCAATCTACAATTTCCACACCAACCCGCCATATATTGCACTACAACTGTGTCGTTATTTGTAATTAATTCTTGTAGATTATCTTGATCTAATTCTTTTACCATGAATAAATGATTTTAATTTTATTAGTTTTTGCTTAGGTAAGAAGCAACTCCGTCTCTGTTAGCTTGCATGGCTTCTTTACCTTCTTCCCAATTTGCAGGACATACTTCTCCATTCTTTTGAACGTGAGTATAAGCATCTATTAAACGTAAGTATTCTTGAACATTTCTCCCTAATGGCATGTGGTTGATGCTTTCATGAAATACTGTTCCTTCTTCGTCAATTAAATAAGTAGCACGATAAGTTACGCTGTCACCTTCTACAGTATAAATACCTGTTTCTTCATCATATTGCTCATTCACTGTATCTAGGATTCCTAAATGACCGCTTAGGTTTCTATTGCTGTCTGCTAAAATTGGATAGGTAACCCCTTCGATTCCACCATCATCTTTTGCAGTGTTTAACCAAGCAAAATGAACCTCTGCTGTATCACAAGAAGCTCCAATTACCATTACGTTACGCTTTTCAAAATCTTCTAAAGCTTCTTGAAATGCATGTAATTCTGTGGGGCAAACAAAAGTAAAATCTTTTGGGTACCAAAATAATAATACTTTCTTATTGTTTTTAACCGCCTCTTCTAAAATATTGATTTTAAAAGTTTCACCAAATTCGTTGGTAGCGTTTACACTAATGTTAGGGAATTTTTTTCCTACAAATGCCATAATAATAAATTTTAAAGGTTTTATTTTTAACTAATGCAAAAGTACAAGTATTGAGAGCGACTTCAAAGTATAACGAATTTATTAATCTATAGTGCTATCGATAATTTTTATACTTTATAAGCTTTCGAATAATCGAAAACTATTCGGAATGGGAGGTTTGGATTAGTTCTTTTATTTTTATACGGAATCCTGCGAAGATCAAAGTGATGAAAGGACTGATCCAGTTGAAAATAGCATATATAAAATAATCGGCTACATTTACTCCTAATACGCCACTGTGATACGCACCGCAAGTGTTCCAAGGAACTAACACAGAGGTTACGGTACCGCTATCTTCTAAAGTTCTAGAAAGATTCTCAGGTGCTAATCCTTTATCTTTATAAGCTTGTGCATACATTTTTCCAGGAACAACTATAGCTAGATATTGATCACTTGCGGTGAGATTAATCGCTAAGCAACTTGCTACTGTACTGGCAAATAGACCGAAAGTGGTGTGAAAAAGTTTTAAAAGAGCTTTACTAATTGCTTGTAAAGCACCAATAGCTTCCATCACGCCGCCGAATACCATGGCGCAAATAATTAACCAAATAGTATTTAACATACCCTCCATTCCCCCAGCTGTAAACAGATCTTCTAATATCGGATTTTCGGTAGGAATAACAGTTTCTATTGTTATTGCATTCATAATAGAAGTGTACGCAGAGAGAGGGGTTAATGTATCTGTATTAGAAAGTGTAGAAAGAATATCGGGTTGAAAAAACAAGGCTGCTGCTCCTCCTAATAAAACTCCAATTAATAAAGCGATTAAAGGAGAGGTTTTACGAATAATCAAATAGATAACTATGCCAGGTACAACGAAAAGCCATGGGCTGATTACAAAAGAATTCTTTATAGAGTTTTGAATAGATGCCGGACTTATCTCTCCACTGGTTTCAATATTTAGCCCTAATATTATAAATATAATCAAGGATATTGATATCGATGGAATAGTGGTATATAGCATATATCTTATATGTGTAAAAAGATCGGTCCCTGCCATCGTGGGTGCAAGATTAGTGGTGTCGCTCAAAGGAGAGATTTTATCTCCAAAATAAGCGCCCGATAAAATGGCTCCGGCTGTCATCCCCAAAGGTACGTTTAAAGCTTCAGCAATTCCTATTAATGCTATTCCAACAGTAGCAGAGGTGGTCCAACTACTACCAGTTGCTAAAGAAATTATACAACAAATAATTAGAGAAGAAGCAAGAAAAATGGAAGGACTTAAAATATCTAACCCATAATATATCATAGAGGGAATAATCCCACTAATCAGCCAAGATCCAGCTAAAGCTCCCACCATTAATAAGATGATAATCGGTGAAGTTGTAGCTTTTATATTGTTAGAAACTTCACGCATCATGCTCTTATAGGAGATTTTATGTGTAGCTCCTACAATTCCTGCTACAGCTGCGCCAATAATTAGAATGAACTGATTGCTGCCGTTCAATGCATCATCTTTAAATGCATAAAAAACATTAAAAAACAATAGAACTATAAGAACTATTACTGGTATTAAGGCTTTAACGATAGGTAAATCCGTAGGGTTCTTTAAAGAGTCTAAGTTTTTCAAATCAGTTGTATCCATAGTTGTTTAGTAGGAATTATTCTATAAATCAAAAAAAGAAATAGAAATGTAATGTTACAACTTTACTCTAAAATGTGCAAATTATATGTTTGTAATCCGATAGGTAGAAATAGACTTTTTAGAAAGACATAATAATAACGGGTTGTAAATTCATTATTATATGATTTTTACTTCTTTTAAACATGCTTCCATTTGTTTGCTTGTGTCTTCAATATTTGAATCCAGTCCGATGGAGATTCTTATTAAACCATTGTTGAGCCCCATGTTTTTTTGTTCTTCTAATGAGATCTCTGAGGAGGTTGAAGAGCCAGGAGCACTAAAAAGAGTTTTATAAAAACCTAAACTCACTGCTAAATATCCAAGTTTTTTCTCTTGCATTCTTTCCATTAATCTATTTGCTTTTTCTTGTGAACCTGCATCGAGGGTTAGCATACCGCCATATCCAAAGTTTTTATTCATCATTTTTGTATAGGTTGTATGTCCTGGGTGAGAGGTTAGACCTGGGTATAAAGTGGGGACTCCAATTTCTTCGAAACGTTGGGCAAGATAAAGAGCGTTTCTACTATGTTGTTGTATGCGAATAGGTAAAGTTCGTAGATTTTTTAAAATAGAAGAGGCACGAAAACTATCCATTGACGCTCCAATAAGCATACTTGCTCCAGTGTTGACATCTTTTGTGCTTTCTATAAATTCTTTATCTGAGCATATAACACCTCCCATTGCATCGCTACTGCCATTTATGTATTTTGTCAAACTGTGTAAAACGACATCTGCTCCATACAGTTGTGGAGTAATACTTAGTGGAGAGAAGGTGTTATCTACATATAATTTAAGATGATGTTTCTTTGCGATTTTTGAAATATTTGGTAAGTCAGCTACTTCTAATAAAGGATTACTGACCGTTTCACAATAAATTAATTTCGTGTTTTTTCTAATAGACTTTTCTATTTCTTCGAGGTCGGTAATATTTACAAAAGTTGTTTCAATACCTAGTTTTGGAGCAAAGTTTTTAAGAAATGCATAAGTGCCACCATATATAGTTCTGCTAGTGATAATATGGCTTCCAGCGTCACACAATTGAAGTATAGCCGGAACAATAGCCCCCATGCCTGTCGTCGAAACATTTGCTGACTCGGTATTTTCCATGGCAGCTAATGCTTCACTTAAATATGCTGTCGAAGGAGAAGTATGTCGAGAGTATAAAAACATTCCTTCGGTTTTCCCCTCAAAAGTATCATACATATCTTGCGCTTTTTTGAAAGCATACGTGCTAGTATCAGAGATAGGTGGGTTTATTTCATTATGGGGTCCAAAAGTATGGATGTTTTCTATGGCTTTGGCAGGATTAAAACTCATGATATTCTTTTTTTAAGTGAAACTTCTTCAAATATATGACTTGATAGAATAATTTACAAGCATGATGGTGTTAATTGGTGTTATTTTCTGCTATAATAGGTGTTTATAGAATAATATTTTATAATTTTGAGATTATAAGTAGATAAAAAGTATTTTATAATGAAATTAGATTCAATTGATAAGGGAATTCTTCGAGAATTGCAGAAAGATTGTAAGCAAACTCACAAGGCATTGAGTGTCAAACTAAATTTATCCGTTACAGCTATTTATGAACGTATTAGAAAGCTGGAAAGAAGTGGTGTGATTAAGCAGTATGTCGCATTGATTGACAAGGATAAAGTAAATTTAGGTTTATTGGTTTTCTGTCAAATAAAATTATCGAAACATATTCAAGAAAATATTACTGATCTTGAGAATGAAATTAGTGAGTTAGAAGAAGTAGTAGAATGTTATCACTTGAGTGGAGAGGCAGATTATCTACTCAAGGTCTATGTAAGAGATATGGAGCACTTTAGAGACTTTATGATAACAAAACTTACTGCTATTCAACATATCGGGAATAGCCAAACGTCATTTTCAATACATGAAGTAAAAAACTCTACAGCATTATACCTGTAAAATCAATTAAAATTACATTTTGTTTTTTAACATGGGTGTAATGAGAAATAGAATTGTAACTTTGTCTTTCGATTTTTAAATAATACATATATGAGTACTTATGATGTAGCAGTAATTGGTTCAGGCCCTGGTGGGTATATAGCAGCGATTCGTTGTGCACAATTAGGGATGAAAACTGCTTTGATTGAAAAATACAATACTTTGGGTGGAACATGCTTGAATGTAGGATGTATTCCTAGTAAAGCATTATTGGATTCCTCACATAATTATGAAACCGTAATCGAAAATTTGGAAGAACATGGTATCCATGTCCCTAAAGGTGTCAAGTTAGATTTCGAAAAGATGGTAGCAAGAAAGAATTCTGTAGTAGCTCAAACAACAGAAGGAATAAACTACTTGATGAATAAAAATAAAGTCGATGTCTATCATGGATATGGCTCTTATAAAGATGCTACTCATATAGAAATCGCTGGTGATAATGAAACAGTTACTATCGAGGCTAAAAAGTCGATTATAGCAACAGGAAGTAAACCTGCAAGTTTACCCTTCATTACATTGGATAAAGAAAGAGTCATCACTTCTACTGAGGCATTGAGTTTAAAAGAAGTGCCAAAGCATCTAATTGTTATAGGTGGTGGGGTTATCGGTTTAGAACTTGGTCAAGTTTATAAAAGGTTGGGAGCAGAGGTTTCTGTCGTGGAGTATCAAGATCGTATTCTTCCAACTATGGATAAAAGTTTAGGAAGAGAGTTGACCAAAGTACTTAAAAAGCAAGGGGTTCAATTCTATACCTCTCATCAAGTGTCTGAAGTGAAACGAAAAGACAAAGAAGTCGAAGTAAAAGCAACCGATAAGAAAGGAGAGGAGATAGTTATAAAAGGAGATTATTGCTTAGTAGCGGTTGGAAGACGTCCATATACTGATAAGTTGAAGTTAGAAAATGTAGGGGTGCAAACTAATGAAAGAGGACAGGTAGAAGTAAACGAAAATTTGCAAACCAATATTGAAAATATATACGCTATTGGAGACGTTATTCGCGGAGCAATGTTGGCTCATAAAGCTGGGGATGAAGGAATGTTTGTGGCAGAAGTAATAGCTGGAGAAAAACCGAATATAAACTATGATTTAATTCCTGGGGTGGTTTATACTTGGCCAGAAGTAGCGTCGGTAGGAAAAACGGAAGAGCAGTTAAAAAGTGAGAAAATAGCTTATAAATCGGGTAAGTTTCCCATGCGAGCACTAGGTAGAAGTAGAGCAAGTGGAGATTTAGATGGGTTTATCAATATTCTTGCTGATAAAGAAACCGATGAGGTGTTAGGAGTTCATATTATTGGGGCTCGTGCAGCCGACCTAATTGCAGAAGCGGTTCTAGCAATGGAATATAGAGCAAGTGCCGAAGATATTGCAAGAATTAGTCATGCGCACCCTACCTATTCGGAGGCTATGAAGGATGCGGCATTAGCTGCAACAGAGAACAGAGCAATTCATAGTTAAAGAAGTTTATTTATAGTGAAAATATAGAGAAAGGCTGGCTTGAAATATCGAGCTAGCCTTTTATTTTCTAATTTTATAGGTTCGAACACTGAAATCTGGAGTGAATTATAAGTAGTTAGAAAATAAATAGAAAGCTGAAGTTTAGTATCGATTTTATTTTTTAAATTCCCACTTCGAAATCATAATTTAATCTTTATCAAAATAGCAATGTAATAAAAAGATGAGAGTGAAACTTGAACAAGGCGTAGTAAACGTCCATAAATTTAAAGAACAATTATTACAATGGACCAAACACTTTAAACATATCGTATGGCTAGATTCGAATTCTTACCCAGAAATTAAAACCCAATATCAAGCTATTTTAGCTGTAGATGCAGGGAAGATTTTTCAAACCGAGTCTAAAAATGCTGTTGAAGAGTTAAAAGCGTATCGGCAAAATAATAAAGATTGGCTTTTTGGATATTTTTCTTTTGATATAGAAGAAAAAAGTAAAGGAGTCCAAAAACGCGAAGAACAACTTTGCTTTCCAAAAGTATGTTTCTTCCATCCACAAAAAATTTTCTTTTTAAAAGAAAATAGTGTAGAGATACATTATGATATTAACAAAGAACAAGAAATTGTACAAGACTGGAATGATATAAATAAAATAGAGGTGAAAGAAACTTCTGTGAATTCTCTTAATTTGGATATTATACCCAAACTATCAAGACCTCACTATTTAGAAAAAGTCAAAAAAATACAGAGTTATATCAAGGAAGGACAATTAGCGGAAGTGAATTTCTGTCAAGAATTTTATGCTAATGGAGAAATTGACCCTTTAGAAACATTTTTACAACTTAACGCAATCAGTAAGGCACCATTTGCTTCTTATATGCGTATTGAGGAAAAATATGCAATGTGTACTTCTCCCGAACGATATTTATCCCATCAGGATTCTGTTATAATTTCACAGCCTATTAAAGGTACAGCAAAAAGAAAGAAGAAGATGTGGGAGGATAGAAAAGTTCGAGAAGCATTGGAAAGTAATGAGAAAGAAATTTTGGAGAATACGATGATTGCCGAAATGCTTGTGGATGAATTATACTTAATTGCACAAGAAGGAAGTGTTCGTATAACAGAACTGTGTAAAGCTTATACTTTTGAACAGGTTCATCAATTAATTTCAACTGTAGAATGCTTGCTGAAACCCGAATTAAATGCTTTAGATGCTATTAAGGCCACCAGTCCAATGGGAAGTATGACAGGAACACCTAAAGAAAAGTCTTTGGAAATAATAGGTGAATTAGAGAACTTTAATAGAGGACTATATAGTGGTAGTATAGGGTATATCGCTCCTAATGATAATTTTGATTTCAATGTAGTAATCCGAACCATACTCTACAATGCAGCAAAACAATATATCAGCTTTGCTGCTGGAGGAGCCATTACCGAGTTATCGGTTCCTGAAGTGGAATATGAAGAGAGCATGTTAAAAGTAAAAGCTATGGAACAAATACTTGGAAAAATAAATAATCATTATGAATAATGCTTGATGTTTTTACAAAAGATTTTCATCTAAATTTCGATGTAGAAGAAAATGAAGTTTTAGCTGTAGCTTGTAGTGGTGGTGTGGACAGTATGGTATTATGCCATTTATTCATGTCTTTAGATATTCCTTTTAGTATTTTACATTGTAATTTCCGTTTAAGGGGAAGAGATAGTGATCAAGATGCTGCTTTTGTACGTTCTTTTGCATTAGAGTTTAATCTAGTTTATCATCAAGTAGAATTTGATACGCGATTATATGCCGAACAGAATAAAATGTCAATTCAAATGGCAGCTAGAGAATTAAGGTATAATTGGTTTCATCGTATCAAAGAAAAAGAAGAATTCAAGTGGATTGCTACCGCTCATCATTTGGATGATGACCTTGAAACTTTAATGATAAATATTGGAAGGGGAACAGGTATTAGAGGAATGTCTGGGATTCCTAAAAAATCTAAGAATTTTATCCGGCCAATTTTAGGCTTTACGAAAGAGCAAATTTTGGACTTTGCTCTTAAAAATAACATTCAATGGAGAGAAGATGCTTCTAACCATTCAACAGATTATCTACGTAATTATCTGCGTCTAAAAGTTATTCCAGCTTGGAAAAAAGAAGTTCCAGACTTAGTACAAGGATTTTTGAAATCAAAAAACAATATACTTCAGTCTTTTCAACTGCAAAGTGATTATCTTAAATTAGTAAAAAATAACGTATGGAGTGAGGATGAATTTGGAATCATAATTGATTTAGAAAAGTTATCACACTATAATAATCCCTCGAACTTATTATATGAATTATTGTATCCATATGGTTTTACAGCCTGGGAAGATATTGTGGATTTACAAAATGCACAGAGTGGAAAGGTGATTTATTCTACCCAATATAGATTGATAAAGGATAGGAAGAGATTTTTATTGAGTCATCAAAAAAGCACCGATGCTTTTAAATCTTATTATATTACTGAGCCAGAGCAGTTGGTAGGTTTGTCTCGAATCTTAAATAAGTTTGATGCAAAAGTTTTTAAGTTAGATACAAAACGTGTTATATTTGTTTCAGAAAAAAAAATTCAGTTTCCAATGGAATTACGATTGTGGAAAACTGGTGATTATTTCTATCCGACAGGGATGATCGGAAAAAAGAAGTTAAGCAAATATTTTAAAGATCAAAAATATAGCTTATTAGAAAAAGAGGCTATTTGGGTTTTATGTAATGAGGGTCAGATTGTGTGGGTGGTTGGGCACCGTGCAGATAGACGCTTCTCATTGGATTCCCCCGAAGAGGCCAGTATCAAAATTACAATTTAAGATAATAAAATTTTATGAAAAAAATAGGCTTGCTATTATTAGCATTACTTTGGTTTATTGTTCCTTCTAAAGCCCAAGAGTTTCTAGATCCCGTTAGTTGGGATTTAAAAGTGGAACATAAACAAGAACAAGATTATACTGTCTTGATTTCGGTTTATATTGAAAAAGGGTGGCATATATATTCACAAGAAGAAGCCGATATTGAGATTGCTCCTATACCTACCGAGTTTTTCTATAACGACTCTCCTGATACTTTCGAGCTGATAGGGAAAACTATCGAGCCCGATTTAGCTCCTATCTACGATGCTGTCTTTGACGCAAATATAGTGTACTTTGAAGACCATGTGATTTTTAAGCAGGATATTCGCGTGATTAACCCTGAAAATTTACAAATTGAAGTGGAGATGAACTTTTCAGCATGTGATGATGAAAAGTGTTTACCACCCGATACTAAGATTTTATCTATAGGTTTAAAAGATGATAAATCTAAAGAGATTGGACTCAACCTTACCGATGAGGATATAAAAAAGACTGAAGCGCTGGTATTAGATATAAAAAATCCAAATGATTATCGATCAGCTGAAGAAGAAGGTTCATCTAAAGGTCTGGGAACCATCTTTTTTCTTGGTTTTATAGGAGGATTGATAGCGTTATTAACACCTTGTGTATTTCCTATGATTCCATTAACCGTATCGTTTTTCACCAAAAGTGCTGAAAATAGGCAAAAAGGTATGGCAAACGCCATTATGTATGGAGTGTTTATTTTTGTAATCTATTTACTATTAAGTCTGCCTTTTCATTTATTAGATTCGGTTGATCCAGAAATACTAAATAATATTTCGACGAATGTCACATTAAATATTATCTTCTTTGTAATATTTATCATTTTTGCCTTTTCTTTCTTTGGTTATTATGAAATAACTTTACCAAGTTCGTGGAGTGCAAAAATGGATAGTAAAGCTACAACGGTTGGTGGATTGGTAGGAGTTTTCTTTATGGCACTTACTTTGGCTATTGTTTCTTTCTCTTGTACAGGTCCTATTTTAGGTTCTTTATTAGGGGGCTCGCTAACCAGTGATGGTGGTGCGTGGCAGTTGACTGTTGGAATGGCAGGATTTGGACTTTCTTTAGCACTGCCCTTTGCTTTATTTGCTATGTTCCCGAATTGGTTAAACAAATTACCAAAAAGTGGAGGCTGGCTTAATACGGTTAAAGTTGTGTTAGGATTTCTAGAACTTGGTTTTGCGTTCAAATTCTTATCGAATGCTGATTTAGTTGAAAATTGGGGTTTATTGAAAAGAGAAGTTTTTATTGGAATATGGATACTTTGTGCTTTAGGAATGGTACTTTATTTATTTGGACTCATTCGTTTTCCTCATGATGGACCTAAAACTAAAAAGATATCCAAGGGAAATCTTATCACAGGAATAATTAGTCTTGCATTTATGATTTATTTGATTCCTGGATTGACCAATACTTCAGCAGCCAACCTAAAATTACTCAGTGGATTTCCTCCACCTTTATTCTATAGTGTTTATGATAAAGGTACCGAGGCCCCGTTAGGATTGGAGGCTTATAAAGATTGGGATGAAGGGGTAGCTGCTGCTAAAGAATCAGGGAAACCCATTATGCTTGATTTTACAGGATGGGCTTGTGTTAACTGTAGAAAAATGGAAGAGCAAGTCTGGAGTGAACCAGAGGTTTTTGAAACAATTAGAGATGAATATATATTAATATCACTGTATGTTGATGATCGAAAAAACTTAGCTTCTGGAGAAGAATTTAATTATATGCGTCCTTCAGGTAGCGTGAAAAAAATTAAAACTATTGGTGATAAATGGGCTACATTTCAAACAGTAAATTTTCGAAATAACTCTCAGCCCTACTATGTGTTAATGGATAGTGATTTGACTTTATTACATAATCCAAGAGGATATACCCCTGATGCCAAGAAATTTTCAGAATGGTTGAAAGAAGGTGTCATCAATCATAAACAGCATCTTTAAAAGATTACTCATATAAACCCATAAAAAAAGGCGAGAATACTCGTCTTTTTTTATGGGTAATAATCCGTAATATATTTATCTTTACTACGCTAATAATATTAGAAACTCAATGAAATTTTATATTGAGTGGGCAAGTTAAATTGTAATATTAAAATAAATAAAATATTGAGTCAGAAAGAAATACATAGGATTGCAGTCTTAACCAGTGGAGGCGACGCACCTGGAATGAATGCTGCCATCCGTGCTGTAGTTCGGGCATGTGCTTACCATGAAATACAATGTGTTGGTGTTTATAGAGGTTTTCAAGGTTTGATTGAAGGCGATTTTATAGAATTAGGTCCAAGGTCAGTTAAGAATATAATTAACAAAGGAGGAACATTTTTAAAATCAGCAAGAAGTAATGAGTTCTTAACACTTGAAGGGAGAGAAAAAGCTAAACAACAATTGCAGGAAGCTAAGATAAATGCTTTAATTGTTATAGGTGGTGATGGATCTTTTCGTGGTGCTGTAACTTTGGCTCGAGAGTATGATTTCCCAGTAATTGGAATTCCAGGTACTATTGACAATGATATTCAAGGTACAGATTTCACTATTGGATATGATACTGCATTAAATACAGTAGTAGAAGCAATAGATAAAATAAGAGATACTGCAAATTCACATAATAGGTTGTTTTTGGTTGAAGTGATGGGAAGAGATGCGGGGGATATTGCTTTAAACGCAGGGATTGGGGCCGGAGCGGAAGAGATTCTTATTCCAGAAGAAGATTTAGGAAGGGATCGTTTGGTTGAAAAATTAGCAATCAGTAAGCAATCAGGAAAGACTTCTAGTATTGTGGTAGTTGCAGAAGGAGATAAAATAGGTAAGAATATTTTTGAATTAGCAGATTATATCAATCAAAATTTACCAGAATATGACGTAAGAGTAACGGTTTTAGGTCACATCCAAAGAGGAGGTGCTCCTAGTTGTTATGACAGAGTGTTGGCAAGTAGATTAGGTGTTGGCGCTGTTGACGCCTTATTGATTGGGAAAACAAAGTCAATGGTAGCCATACAAAACAAAATGGTAGTTACGGTGCCATTTAAAGAAGTGGAAAAAAGAGAACGAATTGTGGATTTAGAACTTATTCGGGTTTCACAAATCACTTCAATATAAAAATTTAAATAAAGAATATGCAAACAAGAAAGATAGGAATCAATGGATTTGGAAGAATAGGAAGACTAGCAATGCGTGAACTTCTAGAACACCCTGAGCTAGAAGTTGTGGCCATAAATGATTTGATGGACGTTGAACAATTAGCATATCTATTAAAATATGACTCTGTTCATGGTGCTTTAGAGCATGATGTTCAAATTAAAGAAGGATCACTAGTTGTAAATGGAAGGTATATTCGAATTACAGCTATAAAAGATGCAGAGAAATTGGATTGGGGAAATGTAGGAGCAGAACTGATATTAGATTGCACAGGGATCTATAAAGAAATGGATACTGCAGCGAAACATCTCAAAGCAGGGGCAAAAAAAGTAT
>Ga0079226_10001490_pt1 | contig 17961 bp, 13 predicted proteins | sample Poulit2014_FD_76345 | JGI IMG/M metagenome (GOLD analysis project Ga0079226, IMG submission 76345) | Agricultural soil microbial communities from Georgia to study Nitrogen management - Poultry litter 2014 | ecosystem: Environmental > Terrestrial > Soil > Agricultural land | place: USA: Georgia...
CCTTTGAGACCGTCATCACGCTCCCGGTTTGAATGGTTACTTCAATCTCCAAAAGATCCGGCTCATCCCGATCGTAACGTACCTTGCCATCGTATTCGGTAAAATAACCGTAGGTAGTCGAATAGCCCATATGATCAATTCCAAAGCCGATCCGCGTGTGATCGTGATCGAGCGCCCAACTGTTCGCCTGCGCACTCCCCATAAACGCCCCAAACAGTAGCGCACCGGCACTCAATTGAATCATTCGTTTCATTGTTTTGTTCATAGTCTTTTTCATAGTCTTCTTCATCGTCTGCTCCTCATCGTCATAATTATGCTCCCCTCACCCTAAAAATTTCGGAGGTGGAATTCATTCTCAGTATAATGGACAACTCATTGTTTGAATATCTCTGATTACTGAAGAGTCTGTTCTAAATTTGGAACAATTCGCGGCGGGATCGCGGTAAAAGGATCGTTATGTTTTTAGTGCTGTTAATTTTAATCTTTGGCCTGCTCGGTTATCACTTTTTTGGCGTGATTGGGGTAATTATCTCCACACTTATTTGGCTCTATCTCTTTTTAATTCATTTTAAAAAGCCAAAATCGCGCGAAAACAATTAAATATTCGCAGAAAATAATATTTTTAGGCGTAAATATAGAATTTTGTAAGGAAATCTAAAATTTAGGAATCCGCTAAGATCAATGGATTAGCGCGCAAATGTACAAATGTTTACGAATCGTAAACGGAGATTTAAATTCCCTTTACTAAAATTGAAGATTGATTCTCTATACTTAAACCCATAGCCAATTGCAAAGATTTTCACTCTAAGCAATATACATATACATTTAACGACAAAAAAGAAAAAGCTCCAATTACCCCCTGGAGCTTTTTTATTGCCCGAAATATCCGTCAGCATAAAAAAAAGACGCCGTCTAAGCGGCGCCCTCTTATCTTAAGTTTAATGAATCGAGCCAATTGAGTCTTATCCGTGAAATTCCCGTACGGCTTTAAATTTAATCTCAGGATAGCGTTCTTGCGTTAACGTTAAATTGACGCGAGTCGGTGCGACATAGACATACTCCCCGTGATGATCGACGGCAAGATTGTCGTAACAGCGCTTTTTGAACTCTTCAAATTTCTTCTTATCGTCCGATTCCACCCAACGTGCGGTAGCAACATTCACCTGTTCGAAAATACAATCGACGTTGTATTCAAGTTTCAAACGGTGCGCGACCACATCAAACTGAAGCACCCCAACGGCGCCGATAATTAGATCGTTATTGTGAAGCGGTTTAAAGAGCTGAGTCGCCCCCTCTTCACAAAGCTGCTCAAGCCCGCGCTCAAGGTGTTTCATGCGAAGCGGATCGCGAAGACGGGCCCGGCGGAAAAGCTCTGGCGCAAAGTCTGGAATCCCTTTAAAGCTTAAATCTTCCCCTTCAGTAAAGGTATCGCCGATGCGGATCGTACCGTGATTGTAAATCCCGATAATATCGCCGGCATACGCCTCTTCTAAATGGCTACGGTCGGAGGCCATAAAGGTCATCGCTTCTGGAATTTTAATATTTTTGCCAATACGCACATGTTTCGCGCTCATGCCCGGGGTATATTTTCCTGAACAGATGCGCATAAAGGCGATTCTATCGCGGTGGCGCGGGTCCATGTTGGCTTGAACTTTAAAGACAAAACCTGTGAGTTTCTCTTCCCCCGCGTGAACCTCGCGCGTTGTGGTTTTTTGCACGCTTGGCGGAGGCGCAATCTGAACAAATCCATCGAGCATCTCTTGCACCCCGAAGTTGGTGATTGCAGAGCCAAAATAAACCGGAGTTAAGCGTCCTGCACGATACTCCTCGAGATCAAATTCGTTACTCGCGATCTGTACCAGCTCCACCTCTTCTCTAAAGGCGTTCGCGCGCTCTTCCCCGATCACCTCATCAAGCTCTTTACTATCGAGCCCTTGAATCACGCGACCTTTACTCGTCGTCCCGCGCTCTTCATCATCATAAAGGTGAATGTAATCTTCTAAAATATGGTAAACGCCTTTAAGATCGCGCCCCATACCGATCGGCCAAGTGACCGGCGCACAATTGATTTTCAGCACCTCTTCCACTTCATCTAAAAGCTCGATCGGATCGCGTCCGTCACGGTCAAGTTTATTGATAAAAGTGATGATCGGCGTATCACGAAGACGACACACATTCATCAATTTAATGGTCTGTTCCTCAACCCCGTTCGCGCAGTCGATCATCATCAGCGCCGAGTCCACCGCGGTAAGCGTACGATAGGTATCTTCCGAGAAGTCTTGGTGCCCGGGGGTATCAAGCAGGTTGATCATGTAATCTTGATAGGGAAACTGCATCACCGATGAGGTTACCGAGATTCCCCGTTGTTGCTCAAGCTCCATCCAGTCCGATGTGGCATGACGGGCCGCTTTACGGCCTTTGACCGATCCCGCTAAACTGATCGCGCCTCCAAATAGAAGGAGTTTTTCAGTCATTGTCGTTTTACCCGCATCCGGGTGAGCGATGATCGCAAAGGTTCGACGGCGTTGGCTCTCTTTTAACAATTTACTCATAGTGATGATAATCTTTATAAAACAATTTTTTAAATGGCAACTCAAGCCGCCCCTCTCTCTCAAAAAGGCAAGGGATGAGCGAACGTTAAGTTAAAAATAGATAAATTTTGACTGCCATATTGTACATGAATTTACTAAACTAAGGGTAGAAAAAGCCACAAACCTACGATCGGCAAATACGATATTTTTTAGCGTAAACGCTGACGGATCGCAGGAAGTCGGTGCGCTTTCATCATCATAATTGATTAATTGCGAAGCGCTTGGTATATAATGTAAAGATTACTTAAATCCTATGGGGGAATTTGAAATGACTGATGAGATCCATGACGATTTCAAAGAACAGTACAAACACATTTTAGTCGCCGTTGACCAGTCAGATGATGCGGAAGCGGTCGGCCGTAAGGCGCTCGGTGTGGCCAAACGAAATCGTGCAAAATTAACGCTTCTTAACATTTTAGAGAGCATCAGCCTCAATACGAGCTATGAGTTAATGCCCGTCATTCCTCAAGGCACCGATGATGAAGTGTTAGCGGAAGCGAAAAAATCGATGCGTGAGCTCTCCTTTAAACTGGGGATTCCCGATGCGGATACCTTAGTGATCTCGGCACTTTCCACAAAAGAGGGAATTTTAAAAGCCGCGAAAGAACTCGACGTTGATCTGCTTATTATCGGCTCGCACACCCGTCAAGGATTGGCCCTTCTGCTTGGCTCAACCTCAGGCTCAATCATCAATGATTCACCGTGCGATATTTTAACGATTAAAGTGTAACGCCTCTATTTATTTGATAATTGGTTTAATGCGAAGCATTTAATACTGAAAACGCCTCCGGGATTGGGATTGATTAATTGATTTATTGATCCAATCAATCTTTGGGGGCGTTTTTGCGTTTGGGAGAATCTTTTGATTAACGGATCAATTCATGAAATGTCGGGCGAATGCGTCTGCCCTGCTTAACCTCTAAAATCATCTGCTCAAGCATATTGGCAATCGGGTCTTCTGAATCGATCGCAAGAGCCGCGGCAACCATCTCGAGCGCTTTTTCATCATTACCCGTGACAAATAAATTCGCGGCGTGATTGGTGATCGCATTGAGATAATCGGGCGCTCGGCGCACCGCCTCTTCGGAATAACGGACGGCCCGCGCGGTTAGATCTAAACTCATCGCCACAATAGAGGCTTCCATCGGCGCATTGCAATCACTTGCATGGTTATTGACCGCCTCTTCAAGATAAAAGAGTGCACTTTGATAATCTTCCAAGCGCTGATAAATTTTGCCCAAAAAAAAGATCGAGGGAAAACTACCCGGGTTGATCTTAAGCGCCTCTTTAAAGAGTGCCGCCTTTTGCTCTAAAATCACGACATCCCCATCTGTGAGCGCTCGACGTGCATTCCCCTCAAGCAAAAGATAGCCCTCAAGCCCGCTCGTTGCGGCATCGTAACATTGCTGATATCGCTCCACATCCTGTTTATCAAGCACTATAGTCCTTCCTTTATCCGTTATTATCTCAATTATTCAGATAATCGCATTTTGTTCTCAATTCGTACAGCTGAATATAGCATTATTCGCCCATCAAATAGAGCCTCTCTCCGATGAAAATAAGGCTCATTTAGATTAAAATCTTCTTTTTACTAACAAAACTTGCATAAAATCTATTTATGTAATGAAATGTTAGCCAGGTCGCTGATTGTTTGCCTGTTTTCCTTGTATACAAAAGAGACTCATGCTATAAATTCAGAGTAATGGGCACCAAAATAATCTGCCCGCATAAACCATTATAAATTAAGCTTTTTAGGGCTTGGAGGAAACACTATGTATGATTTAAATCGGATTATCAATCATAAAGAGTTCGGGGAGTTCACTAGCGCAACGTTCTTCGATGTGATTGGTAAAATGCATCTTAAGAACGAAGAGGAATGCATTCGTGATCTGCGCGAAATTATCGCACCGACTACGGATACCGAGCAGAAAATCCGACAAAAAACCTACGATGTCGTACAACGCATTCGTAATAGCCCTGAAATTGAAAGCTCTCTCGATGCTCTTCTGCGTGAATATAATCTCACCACCAAAGAAGGGCTCATTTTAATGTGTCTTGCGGAAGCGTTTTTACGGATTCCTGACAAAAAATCCGCCGATGCGCTGATTCGCGATAAGATCGCCGGCGTCAACTGGTCATCACATAAAGGCAATAGTAATAAGCAACTGGTAAACTTTGCCACCTGGGGACTGATGCTCACCGGGAATTTGGTGGATATTGACGATGAGAGCAGCGCGCTTAAAAAGCTCACCAATAAGATGACCGAACCTGTGATTCGTAAATCGGTGAATGTAGCGATGCAGGTAATGGGGAAACAGTTCGTCCTTGGCGAAACCATGGCGGAAGCGCTAAAAAATGGTCGTAAAGTACGCGAACAAGGCTATACCTACACCTTCGATATGCTCGGGGAAGCGGCGATGACGCAAGCCGATGCGGATCGTTATTTTGAAGATTATAAAAATGCACTAAAAGCTGTGGGCGCGGAAGAGGCGCTACCGAACAGCCGTAAACCTTCGCTCTCCATCAAACTCTCAGCCCTTCATCAGCGTTACACTGTCGATCAAAAAGATCGCGTAATGACCGAGCTTTTCAATCGCGTAAAAGAACTTGCGCTATTAGGAAAAGAACTCGATGCGGAAATCAGTATTGACGCGGAAGAAGCGGATCGTTTAGAGCTCTCACTTGAGCTATTTGAGAAACTTGTGCGTGTGCCTGAAATCGGTTCATGGGGCGGATTAGGCCTTGTAATTCAAGGGTACGCGAAACACGCAATGCCGTCACTCATTTGGGTGAGCCTCCTTGGCCGTGAGCTTGGCATTGAAATTCCGGTTCGTCTTGTAAAAGGGGCGTATTGGGATACGGAAGTGAAAGATTCACAAGTACGCGGTCTTAATAATTATCCCGTTTTCACTCGTAAAGAGAATACCGATATCTCCTACCTTGCGTGCGCACGCTTTATGTTAAGCCCTGCAGCACAAGGGGTGATTCGTCCTCAATTTGCCACCCATAACGCGCAAACAGTGATGACGATTTTAGATTTCAGTGAGCGTTTTAATAACGATAATTTCGAATTCCAACGCCTCCACGGGATGGGCGAAGCGCTCTATAACGAAATTATTAAAGAATATGGCAAAAGTGTGCGAATCTACGCGCCGGTCGGGCTTCATCATGACCTACTCCCCTACCTTGTACGCCGTCTCCTTGAAAATGGAGCAAACTCATCATTTGTTCACCAGCTCGTTGACCCAACCGTTCCGATCGAAAGCTTAATTGAGCATCCAGTAACAGTCGTTGATGGCTACGAAACCATTAAAAACCCCAATATTCCTTACTCCGATGAGCTCTACAAAACCCGTAAGAACTCACGCGGTCTCAATATGAACTTCTCAAGCACGTGGCTTCCCTTTGAAAGTCAGTACAATGAGATGATCACTAAACGCTGGCGCGCAAAACCGATCATTAATGGTGTGCCACAAAAAGAGGGGCAAGAGACCTATCAAGCCCGCTCACCGTTTGATTTAGAGCATGTAGTTGGTAAGGTGACTACCGCCAATGAAGCGCAGGTAAAAGCGGCGATCGATTCACTCGATAAAGCGTGGTTTAACTGGAATGAGACGCCCGTTGAAGTCCGTGCGAGCATTTTAGAAAAAACTGCTGACCTGCTTGAAGAAAATCGCATTGAACTAATCGCGCTTTGCTCCATGGAAGCGGGTAAAACCATTCATGATGGAATCGATGAGGTGCGAGAAGCCGCCGATTTCTGCCGATACTACGCGCAAGAAGCTCGTAAACACGGCACAGTTAAAGAACTCAAAGGCCCAACGGGCGAGCAAAATCTCTACTACCACGCCGGTAAAGGGGTCTTTGCCTGTATCAGCCCATGGAACTTCCCCCTTGCAATCTATTTAGGACAAATCGTCGCAGCGCTTGTGAGCGGTAACACCGTTCTTGCAAAACCTGCAGAAGCGACGCCCATGATCGCTTATCGTGTGGTGGAACTCCTTTTTGAAGCGGGTCTACCGAAAGAGGTGATCGCACTTCTTCCTGGATCGGGGAAAATGCTTGGGGATATCTTCACGCAAGATCCTCGCGTTGTGGGGGTTTGTTTTACAGGATCCACCGGCACCGCGCGCGCCATTAACCAAAACTTAGCGGCGCGTGAAGGGGCAATTCCGACCTTAATCGCTGAAACCGGCGGACAAAACGTGATGTTTGCGGACTCCACCTCATTGCCTGAGCAAGTGGTTCGTGACGCGCTTCAATCGGCATTTGTGAGTACCGGTCAACGCTGTTCGGCGCTGCGTGTGCTCTATCTTCAAGATGAGATCGCTGATCGTATTATCGAGCTCTTAAAAGGCGCGATGGACGATATCGTTGTGGGCGTTCCTTATTCGCGTAAAACCGATGTTAGCTCGGTGATTGATGAGCGGGCAAAAGCAAGTCTTTTAGAGCATATCGATGCCCTTAAAGCACAAGGTAAACTGATTGCAGAAGCCAAAATTGATCCAAAACTCAACGGACACTTTGTGGCGCCAGTGATCTTTGAGATCGATTCCATCTCAGAGCTTAAAAAAGAGCACTTCGGCCCGATCATGCATGTGATTCGCTATAAGAGCGATAAACTGCTCGACATGATCCACGAGGTCAACGCAACCGGATTTGGACTCACCATGGGTGTACATAGCCGTAATGATGACTATATCCGCTTTATTGAAACACACGCGCGCGTTGGTAACTTCTACGTGAATCGTAACCAAGTCGGTGCGATCGTTGGGGTACAACCGTTTGGTGGACGCGGTCTATCAGGAACCGGTCCAAAAGCGGGCGGTCCACACTATCTTCCACGTTTTATGACAGAACGTTCAACCTCCGTTAATACCGCGGCTATTGGAGGAGACGCGGCACTCATCAGCCTTGCTTATGACGAACAAGGATAAATAAAAATAATAATATTTATACGACCCCCTCACCGCTTTTAGTTTAAGGTAGTGAGGGTGTCTTAACCAATGAGGAACAGATTATGGGTTCGTTACAACCTTTACATATCACATTTTTTATCTATATTGTCGCGATGATCGGCATTGGATTTTACGCCTATAAATCCACCAGCAATCTATCGGACTATATTCTTGGCGGACGCCGACTCGGTAGCTTCGTCACCGCACTTTCTGCCGGTGCATCAGACATGAGTGGATGGCTCTTAATGGGGCTTCCCGGCGCGATCTTCATCTCCGGAATCTCAGGCTCATGGATCGCCATCGGATTAACGCTCGGTGCCTACTTAAACTGGCTCTTTGTCGCGGGACGCTTACGGATGTTTACCGAAAAAACAAACGATGCGCTCACCCTGCCGGACTTTTTCCACGGCCGTTATGAAGATAATACCCGTCTCTTAAAAATCATCGCGTCGATGATCATTCTCTTCTTCTTTGTGATCTACTGCGCCTCAGGCGTCGTGGCAAGCGCGCGTCTTTTCACCAGTACCTTTGGCATGAGCTATGAAACCGCAATCTGGGTCGGTGCCTTTGCAACGATTGCCTATGTATTTATCGGTGGATTCTTAGCGGTGAGCTGGACGGATACCGTTCAAGCCTCACTCATGATCTTTGCGCTTTTATTAGTGCCGATGATCATTGTGTTAAAACTTGGAGATTTAGGCAGTTTAGATGTGGGCGCAACCATTGAAACCATTCGCACCTATAGCCCAACTCACTTAAATTTCACCCATGATCTTACTTGGATCACCATCGTATCGCTCATTGCATGGGGCCTTGGATATTGTGGTCAGCCACACATTTTAGTGCGTTTTATGGCGGCCGATTCAGTTAAAACGATTCCCAATGCTCGCCGTATCTCCATTACTTGGATGGCGCTTTGTTTAATGGGCGCGGTTGCCGTTGGATTCTTTGGATACGCCTATGTCATCGAACACCCTGTTGTTGCGGCAAACATCATGAGTGGCACACATCCTGTGACCGGTGAAGTATTAAGCGGTAATCCTGAGTCGGTCTTTATGGAACTTGCTAAAGTTCTCCTGAACCCATGGATTGCGGGCATCGTATTATCGGCAGTACTCGCTGCGGTCATGAGTACGCTTAGCTGTCAGTTGCTTGTCGCATCAAGTGCATTAACCGAAGACCTCTACAAAGGTTTCTTACGTAAAGATGCAGGAGAACAAGAGCTTGTATGGATTGGTCGTTCAATGGTATTTGCGGTAGCCGCGATTGCGATCTACATCGCGCACGACCCAAACAGTAAAGTATTAGACCTTGTCTCATACGCGTGGGCAGGATTTGCCGCGGCATTTGGTCCGATCATTATCTTCTCAGTATTCTGGCGCAGAACCACCCGTAACGGTGCGTTAGTCGGTATGATTACAGGTGCTTTAACGGTCATCATCTTCCCTAAAATCAAAGCATGGGTAGCCGCTAGCCAAGGCGTAAGCGTTGATGCCATCTTAGCGAAAATGCCACTTTTAGGGCTTTACGAGATTATCCCAGGCTTCCTCTTAGCGTGTATTATGATCGTAGTGGTGAGCCTCATGGGTAAACCTAGCAAAACGATGAAAGCAAACTTTGATGATGCAACTAAATCCTATCGCGATGCGATGGCGAAATAATTGATTAAGTAACACGCAATAAAAAACCCTTACGGAACACTCATTATCTGGGTCATCACCGTAAGGGTTTTATTTTGTCTAATAGTTTAACCTGTTTCGATTATATAAGCATGAATACGCCTTAGATATGACTAGATCGCCGCCGTACGCTCATTGAGCCACGCAAGCGCACGCTCACAGCTCAATTTCGGCGCAAGACGCTCACGCACCTCTTGATGATAGGCATTAAGCCACGCCACCTCTTCTTTAGTTAATAGTGATGAATCAATACAGCGCGTATCAATTGGGCAGAGGGTTAAGGTTTCAAAGGCCATAAATTCGCCAAATTCACCGCCTGCCTTTTGTGTAGTGCCCGTTGCAACCACTAAGTTTTCAATACGAATGCCCCATTTCCCTTCACGATAAAGTCCTGGCTCAATGGAGGTAATCATGCCATCACGCACTTCCGATTGCGGCGTTAATTTCGCATTATAGGAGAGCACTTGTGGCCCTTCATGCACATTCATAAAGTAGCCCACCCCATGCCCCGTTCCGTGGCCATAATCAAGGTGTGCCTGCCATAAAGGTGCGCGAGCAATGGCGTCTAGTTGTGGCATTTTAATCCCTCTTGGAAAATGCGCACGGCTCATCGTAATCATCGATTTCAGCACTAAAGTAAAATCGCGTTTATGCGCGTCGGTAATCGTGCCAATCGGAATCACGCGAGTGATATCGGTGGTGCCATTTTGATATTGCGCGCCTGAATCAATTAAAAGAAGGCCGTCGCCCTCAATCACGGAATGCGCCTCAACCGTTGCACTATAGTGCGGGAGCGCCCCATTTTCATTAAATCCGGCAATGGTGCCAAAACTGAGCGAGACATAGTTCGGCTTAGCACTGCGTTTGGCTTCTAACATCTCAGCGACGGTAAGTTCAGTGACCGCTTCACCCCGAGCCATTTTCTCTTCAAATTCTGCAAAAAACTCACACAGCGCTGCGCCATCTTCTTCCATGGCAACGCGCACATGGGCAATATCTGCCTCCGATTTTAAAGCTTTTTCCAGCGTACTTGGATTGAAAAGGGGAAGTACATCACAACTTTCTGGAATCGCTTCAAGGAGTGCATAGTTGGTTCGCGCAGGATCGAGCATAATGCTATTACCCACCTCAAGCTCTTTGAGATCAAGATAGATCTCGTGATAGGATTTCACCATCACCCGAGCGGCATCAAGCGCTCTGACCGCCTCATCACTCAATTTAGCCGAGTCCACATAGAGCGCCGCACGATTGGGCTCAATTAAAAGGTAGGATAAAAAGAGCGGATTGTACTCCACATCACTGCCGCGCAGATTTAAAATCCAAGCGATATCATCGAGCGTTGAGACTAAATGAAAGTCGGCACTCGCATCCTCCATCACCGCGCGAATCTCGCCCAATTTCTCCATCATCGTTTGAGAGACAAACTCCGCCTCATGGGGATAGATCGTCTCAAGCGGTAACGGCGGGCGATTGGGCCAAAAGCCATTAAAGGGATTGAGCGATGAGACCAGTTCAATCGATTTACTATCGAGCGCATCCTCCAAATTAAAGAACGCTTCCACCGAAATGGTCTCACCCAAAAGCGCGACACTGCTCCCCTCTGGTAAAGTATTTAATAGAAAATCGGTATAACTTGGGGTATTGGGCGCGCCGAGTTTTTGCAGCGTAATGCCACTGCCCTCGAGCTCTTTGGCGGCCTGTACCCAATAACGGCTATCGGCCCAAAGATACGCGCGCTCTTTTAATACCACCAGCGTTCCCGCCGACCCGGTAAATCCTGAAAACCACGCGCGGAGCTTCCAATGTTCCGGAAGATATTCCGACAGATGGGGATCACTGCTTAAAATAATCCACGCATCCACCTCGTCGCGCACCATCGTCTGTTGTAATGCGGCAATCCGCTTCGCTGCACTTGTCATCGCTCACTCCTCTTCATATCGGCGGGCTATTTTGCTAGCCCAATATAGATCGTTACACTGCCATCGACGTTGTATTTTTCATAATCGATGCCATACGCACGTTGCAATTTCCCCTCTTCCTCAAGCATCCAAATCTCCTGCCACACCGCAATCACGCCGTTCGGATCAAACGGATCGACCTCAAAGGCTTGATACGACACCTCAGGATCTAGGCTCACAATCGCCTCATGATCCTCAAGGAGATTTTCACTTAGCCCCTCCGTCGGAATCGCAAGCGTTAAGGTATATTCGCCATCATAATCGGACTCATATTCATGGTAAATCGCATAGCGATCGCCATGATAATTGAGGGTTTCCAGCGTTTTCCCAACGTTTCGCCATAGACCAATAATCTTCTCTAAAATTTTAAGATCGTTAAAGTTATGGGTGCGAACCGATGAGAGCGTTAATAATTCCATGGGAGCCTCGTGCTAATCGTGGTAAAAGGGGATTTAATCTTCAATGATTTCATTATACAAAATGAGGGACACGTCCGCCGAATATTGCCCCGTTTCTGATTTTGTTTCTGCTTTTAATTCAGCTTTTGGTAAAGACTTTATGATTCGATCGGCAGATAATCTTTGTAGCGCAGAACGCCCTTAATAATTCGATAGATATACCAGATAAAATTGATCCCGATGATCAAAAATCCGATCAAAAAGGGTGCAGTAACAATCCCTAAAATAAAGGTGATCGCAAGAATCCAGCTAGTTCTAATCAGATAATTTAAGTGACCATAATAGATCGTGTCTTTGATGTTATTACGGCGCATATAGGCATAAATGATCGCCACAATCCAACCGAGAAAGCCCGACACCGCAATGCTTCCAAGCGCAATATAGACCACCAGCGCATCATCGCGCCCTTTTGCTTTGGGATTCACCCCTTGAGCGGTATTAGTCTGTCCATTTTCATCGCCGGAATCTCCCACAAACTCAGGGCGACTATAATCGAGGCGATATCGATCCTCCTCGAGCTTTTTCCGATTGTGATCATCATTCAAATCATCCATTTAAATCTCCTAAACCTGTACTACAAAACATGCCTTTAAACATCAATAATCCATTAACAATTCAAGCTATTATACACAAATACAGTTTGCAATCCGCTACCGAAGCCTTACCCCATGGTTTAAATCAATTCCCATAAAAAAGGCCTTACTCCACTTAGGAATAAGGCCTCTAACAATCAGTTAACACGTAAACTCATTACGAAATTTTCGCGCCGGGTTTGAGCTCGCTAAGTGAGGTTAGGAGCGAGAGCTCATCTTTTGTCGATGCCGATAAGATCATCCCTTCGCTGACGCCAAAGCGCATTTTACGGGGCGCTAAGTTCGCCACCACAATCACATACGTTCCCACGAGCGCTTGAGGATCTTCGTAGAATTTACGAATGCCCGAAAAGATGGTGCGCGGTTTTTCTTCCCCAAGATCGATCTGGAAGGTCAGAAGTTTATCCGCCCCTTCGATGAAATCGCACTCAAGCACTTTTCCTAAACGGAGATCCACTTTGGCAAAATCATCAATGGTGATGTAATCACCATCCGCAGCTGCATTCTTATCGGCTTTTTTATCAGCCTTTTTGTCCGACTTTTTGTCCGACTTTTTATCCGCTTTTTGATTGTCTTTACGCTCAACACTTAACGCCGATTTATTCGCTTCCACCAACCGATCGAGCGCTTTACGATCAAGACGCGTCATTAAATGCTCATACTCATTAATCTCGTGCCCCGCTGCAAGCGCATCATCAAGAGTCGCGTAGCTAAGCGGTGCAATATTGAGATAACCCTCCGCCGCGGTGACCACATTAGGAATCACCGGTTTTAAGTAGAGACTTAAGAGACGGAACGCTTCCAAATACCCGGTACAGAGCGCATGGAGACGGGAAAGAGACGCTTCATCACGTACCAATTCCCACGGTTTTGTGCTATCGAAATGCTCATTCACCACATCGCATAGACGCGATACTTCACGCAGTGCTGCGCCAAAATTACGGCCATCAAAGCCGGCAGCAATTTTCTCGCTCACCCCTTTAATCTCCGCTAAGAGTTCCACAGTTTCATCGCCCAGTGCACCGAGTTTATTCTCAAAATTACGTGAGATAAAACGGCTTGTGCGCGACGCAATATTGACATATTTTCCGATAAGGTCGGCATTGACACGATTCACAAAATCATCGAGATTTAAGTCAAAGTCATCGATCGCACCGGTGGATTTTGCCGCAAAATAGTAGCGCAACCACTCAGGATTTAAGCCCTGTTCGGTGTAGGATTTCGCCGTCATAAAAGTGCCGCGTGATTTACTCATCTTCGCGCCATCGACGGTTAAAAATCCATTAATCGCATTTTGGCTTGGAATACGGTGTCCTGAAAAATGGAGCATCGCCGGCCAGAAAAGCGTATGGAAATACATGATATCTTTCCCGATAAAATGCACCATCTCCGTGCCGGCTTTATCGGCTGCATCCGCTTTTACAAAGCTCTCAAAATCGATGCCTTCGCGCTCGGCGTAGTTTTTAAGTGAGGCAAAATAGCCAATCGGCGCATCAAGCCACACGTAGAAATATTTATTTTCTGCATTGGGGATCGGGAAACCAAAGTATGGTGCGTCACGGGAAATGTCCCAATCAGAGAGTTTTTCATCCCCCTCTTCACCGATCCACTCACGCATTTTATTGGCCGCTTCCGATTGCAAGCGATCATTATCCTCTAAAAACTTACGCAAAAATGCCACACATTTTGGATCAGAGAGTTTAAAGAAGAAGTGCTCAGAGAGCTTCATTACCGGCGTTTTACCGGTCACCACTGAAAATGGCTCAATCAATTCTGTCGGGCGATAGGTCGCGCCGCACGCTTCACAGTTATCGCCATATTGATCTTTCGCATGACATTTCGGACATTCGCCTTTGATAAAACGGTCCGGCAAGAACATTTTGCGCTCTTCATCATAAAACTGCTCAATGGTACGGGTTTCAATGAGGCCTGCATCAACAAGTTTCAGATAGATCTTTTCAACGAGTTCCTGATTCTCTTTACTGTGGGTGGTGTAGTAATTATCAAAATCGATCGAGAAATCTTGGAAGTCTTTTAAATGCGCCGCATGGGCTTTTGCGATCAACTCTTCGGGAGTAATGCCAAGCTCGTGAGCTTTAAGCATAATGGGCGTACCATGCGTATCATCGGCACAAATATAGTGAACGACATGACCACGCATTCGCTGGAAACGCACCCAGATATCCGCTTGAGCGTAGCCCAGCAAGTGACCTAAATGAATATCACCATTGGCAAATGGCAGTGCATTCGTTACAAATAATTGTCGTTGATTCTGCATCGTACTCTTAAATCCTATCTATAAAACGTGTTTAGGTTGATCGTTATTAAATGTTTAATTCAGTATAAATGTTTCTAGTGCGTTTTGCGTGATTTTAATAATACCGCCGCTTGCGCCGCAATGCCCTCTTCACGGCCAACAAAGCCAAGCTTTTCTGTGGTGGTCGCTTTGACATTTACCCGATCGGTTCCGATCATGAGGTCGGTGGCGATATTTTGTTCCATCTCGCTGCGATATGGTAGAAGTTTTGGACGCTCCGCCATGATGGTGATGTCGATATTTTCCACTTCCCAGCCCTTCTCAAGAATCACTTGGTAGGCCTCTTTTAACAGAACACGACTATCGGCATCTTTATATTGCGGATCGGTATCGGGGAAAAGCGTCCCAATGTCGCCGCCTTTCACCGCGCCTAACAGCGCATCGGTCAGCGCGTGAAGCACCACATCCCCATCGGAATGTGCTTTAAAGGCGCGCACAAACGGGATTTTAACGCCCGCCAAGACTAAATGATCGCCCTCTTTGAAAGCGTGCACATCAAAACCAAATCCTATTCGCATCGTTCTCGTCCTTTAAAATGGAGGCGCATCAGCTCAAGATCGCCCGGATAGGTAATCTTAAAGTTATGCGTGTAGCCTCGATAAACTTTGGGAAAGCGTTCATTATACTCTAAAACGGACGCCTCATCAGTGACCGGCGCATTTTCTTTTAGGCATTTAGCTAAGAGTGTGTAAAGAAGCTCAAAGGGCATCATCTGCGGGGTTTGCGCAAGCCAAATATGATCGCGATTGAGCGTTTTTTCAATGGTATTGCTAGCCCCCACTTTCTTAATGGTATCTTGCGCCGGAAGCGCCATAATGCCGCCGTAAGGGTGATTGTCCATTAAGACTGCGTCGATAAATTGATCGAGTTCCGTACTTGAAAGCCCTGGTCTTGCCGCATCATGCACCAGCGCCCAACTCTTTAATACCGCCTCATGTTCGCTCTCACTCACAGCTTTTGCCGATTTTAAAATAAAATCCATCGCATTAAACACCGTTTCCGCACGACTCTCGCCGCCTTCAGTTCGATGAATAGCGGTTCGATAAGTCCCGCTGCAATCGAGGTCCGCTTCTTCCGGCAACACAAAATAAGGATCCTCTTTCGCAATGCCCACATAGAGCCCAGCGAGCCTATTACTTTTTTGAAAGACCGCCAAGGTCTCTTCTAAAATCGTATGGGTCGTCAACATGAGATATTGCTTCGGGCAACTGGCCTCCATCCGCGCGCCGACACCGGCTGCCGGGATAATTCCGTAGACGCGAGGGGATCTCTCTTTATGTGAAGTAGAGCGATGAGAATCGGGCGATTGAAGCGGTAAATCGTTAGGCATAATCTTCGTATCCGTTGGAAGTTCGAAAATGGAGCGCCCATAAAAAAAGCGCTATCAAATGATAGCACTTTTCCCTTCAATAATTAATATCGCATCCGGTGAATCGAGATTCTTTACCCCCTCTAACGAGATGATTGATTCACCTGCAAAACCGACTTATTGAATGTCAAAATCGTGACGGCTTTCGTTTACGCTTTCACGGAGGTGTTTACCTGCTTTGAAATGTGATGCGTATTTACCGCTTAATTTTACAGAATCGCCAGTTTTAGGGTTACGACCCGTTTTCGGCGCACGATAGCGAACAGAGAAGCTACCAAATCCGCGAACTTCAATGCGACGGCCTTCACCTAACGCTTCGCTGATCTGATCTAAAATAATTTTAACCCCTTTTTCGACTTCAGCGTTGGTGTAGTTAGGATACTTTTCACCTAAACGCTGTACTAATTCTGATTTAGTCATAATATTTCACTCCATTAAAATATTCAAAATTAACCTGATACCTAAAACTTCAATTAAATCTAATTAAAATTAGGTGCTTCACAGGATTATCATATTAGTATATAAAAATTAAAAATATGTAAAAAAGTCTAAAAATTTTTACAATTCTTAATAATACAAAAAACCATTATGAGCGACTAAACCCATAATGGCTTTTCAACAATTATAATTATTGTTGTTTCATTTGCTCTTTAAGTAGATCACCTAAAGTTGCGCCTACTTGGCTGTTCTCGTGTGAGTAGCCAGAGATATCTTTAGCGCTTACTTCGTCGATCGCTTTTACAGAAAGAACGATTGAACGGTTTTTGCGGTCAACGTTGATGAATTTAGCTTCAACTTCGTCACCTACGTTGTATACGTTACGAACATCTTCAACGCGCTCGTTAGAGATTTCTGATGCACGTAAGTTACCTTCGATACCGTCGCCAAGATCGATTACTGCGAATTTAGCATCAACAGAAACGATTTGACCTTTAACGATTGAACCTTTCTCGTGTGCTGCTAAGAAGTTCGAGAATGGGTCTTGGTCAAGTTGTTTGATACCAAGTGAGATACGCTCACGCTCAGCATCAACAGCAAGTACCATCGCTTCGATTTCATCACCACGTTTGTAGTCACGGATCGCATCTTCACCGGCAACATTCCAAGAAATGTCTGATAAGTGAACAAGACCGTCGATACCGCCATCTAAACCGATAAAGATACCGAAATCAGTGATTGATTTAATCGTACCAGTGATTTTATCGTTCTTGTTGTATTTCATCGCGAACTCTTCCCATGGATTTGGTTGGCATTGTTTCATGCCTAAAGAGATACGGCGACGTTCTTCATCGATGTCAAGAACAACTACGTTAACTTCTTCACCAACAGTCACAACTTTTGATGGGTTAACGTTTTTGTTTGTCCAATCCATTTCTGAAACGTGAACAAGACCTTCGATACCGTCTTCGATTTCAACGAAGCAACCGTAATCGGTAATGTTAGTTACTTTACCTTTTACTTGGATGCCTGATGGGAAGCGCATTCCGATATCTTTCCATGGATCTTCACCTAATTGTTTAAGACCTAAAGATACGCGGTTACGCTCACGATCGAATTTAAGAAGTTTAACTTCGATCTCATCGTTGATGTTAACGATTTCGGAAGGGTGACGAACGCGTTTCCACGCCATGTCTGTGATGTGAAGTAAACCATCAATTCCACCAAGATCAAGGAACGCACCGTAATCAGTAAGGTTTTTAACCACACCTTTAACGATATCGCCTTCTTCAAGGTTTTTAAGTAACTCTTCACGCTCTGCAGAGTACTCTTCTTCTACAACCGCGCGACGAGATACAACGATGTTATTACGTTTTGGATCAAGCTTGATTAATTTAAGCTCGAGTTCTTTACCTTCTAAGTAAGAGATATCACGTACAGGACGAACATCTACTAATGAACCGGGTAAGAACGCTCTTTCAGTACCAAGGTCAACGGTGAATCCACCTTTAACGCGGCCAGAAATAACCCCTTTAACGATCTCATCAGCTTCAAGTTTTTTCTCAAGAGCTGCCCAAACTTCTGCACGTTTTGCTTTTTC
>Ga0079226_10001491_pt1 | contig 17949 bp, 18 predicted proteins | sample Poulit2014_FD_76345 | JGI IMG/M metagenome (GOLD analysis project Ga0079226, IMG submission 76345) | Agricultural soil microbial communities from Georgia to study Nitrogen management - Poultry litter 2014 | ecosystem: Environmental > Terrestrial > Soil > Agricultural land | place: USA: Georgia...
GGGCTATTATAAAGCAAAAAAACACTGTTTGTTTCGTGGCATAATCCGCAAAACAAACAGTGCATATTGATTCTTATGTTTCGACTCTAATTCTTACCACCAACACCAATTGACAAAGAGCCGATTTAACAGAAGGGACTGCTTAGTAAGCACAAAAAAACCGCAAGGAGTTTTCCTTGCGGTTTATCTAAATTAGTTAACTCTTCTTACATGACCTTTAAATCTTGGTTTCCAGTATGAGCTATTCATGCTTGCTTCAGCAAGACCTGTAGAATTTTGAGCTCCTAAGAATGTATCATTTCCAAGGTATATACCTACGTGACCATTTGTCTTGTATGTGTCAAAGAAGACTATGTCACCTGGTTGCATTTGACTTGGGTGAATTCTTTGTCCGTAACCGGATAATCCAGCCGTACTTGGTGGGATGTTCACTCCAACTTGTCCGAATGCCCAAGAAACGAAACCAGAACAATCAAATCCTGATGGCGTTCTCCCTGCCCAACGATAAGGTGTACCGTAATGAGGTCTGGATGCTTCTAGAATTGCCCCTAACATACCACTTGGGTTGGAAGGTGCATTAGAATTAGACGGTCTTGAATTTAACTGAGTTAAATCAGCATCATTGGCTGTACTTGCTACTGATGATGGGCTTGAGCTTCTTTGCGTTCTTGCATTCGTAATGTCTCTACGAATTTCTGCTTCTAATGAAGCTAAGCTACTATCTTTATCTTCAAGTTCTGCTTTTAATGTCTTTAATTCTTTCTCTTTTTTCTGAAGGGTTTTCTTTTTCCCTTTATTTTCTTTTTGCTGATCTGTAATTAAGACCTGAATACCATCAAGTTCTTCTTTTAATTCTTTTTGTTCTGTAAGTTTATTTTCTACTTCACTATGTTTTTCAACAACTAAAATTTTATCTTCCTCTTGCTTATCTATTAAATCAAAATCTTTATTAGCAATTTGTGATACTGCTGTTACTCGGCTAACAAAATCCATGAAGGATTTTGAACCTAAAATAACTTCGAGATACTGTGTTGCTCCTCCACTTTTGTGTAGGGATGACAGACGTTGCTTTAAAAGATTATTTCGATATTTAATATCAGCTTCAATTTGAGCGATTTCCTCTTCTAAATCAGAAATTGCCTTCTCTGAACTTTCGATATCTTTCTCGGTATCCTCTACCATTTTTTTGTTATGCTTTAATGCATCATCTACCGCAACAATCTCTTCATTTAACTCTTTTAAATCGAAAAGTAAATCAGCGAGCTTCTCATCCGCTTTTGAAAGGTTCTTTTTTACTTCGGATCTCTCATCTTTAACCTTTTGCTGCTTATTCTTCAAGTCATTCTCTGGACTTGCATATGTAGTTTCTGTAAAGAATCCTAATCCTGTAACAACAAACAAGGTTGTTATGATTACCATCAATCTTTTCATTTTTTCTCCCCCATAAACGAATGAATTTATTCAAAATTCTAGTTAAACTATGTAAAAAAATCTACTCAAAGACAAGTATAGCACTTGATAATTACAACAATATATTAATAATGTTACAAGTATATTTCATTTTCTAGTAAACTTGATAGGGAAAATGTCTACAAAAGGCTTAGATTCAATCATCCCATAAATATATTATTGTATCCTTGACAATAGTGTATGATACACACTATACTGTTTTCAGGAGATGATCATGATGTCTAATATTAATCATCAAGTAGAAAAGTTGCAACAAGAGCTTAGACGGGGCGTAATTACCCTAGCTACCTTATCCCAGCTAGATCGACCAGAATACGGTTACTCTCTAGTTACCCTATTAAAGGATAAGGGATTAGCAGTAGAACCCGGCACCCTCTACCCTCTTCTGAGGCGACTTGAAAAGCAAGGCCTTTTAGAAAGCGAGTGGGATACAAGCGAGGCAAGACCAAGAAAGTATTACTTCTTAAGTGATCTAGGAAAGATTGTATTAAATCTACTAAAGGATGAATGGGATCAAATCGTTACAAGCCTTGATTCCTTAACGGAGGGAGAAAACTAATATGGATTTTATTGAACGTTATATTTACGATGTCACAAGAAGAATTCCCAAAAATCAAAGGGAAGACATTAATAAGGAACTTACCTTATTAATAGACGATTTATTGTTTGAAAAAGGGATAGAAAATGAACCAACCAAAAAACAAATAGAAGATGTATTATTTGAACTTGGCCATCCTAGTCAGATGGCAATGAAATATCAAGACAAAAAACTCTATCTAATTGGCCCTGAACATTTCTTTTTATTTTCATCAATTATAAAAATTATTTTCACTGTAATGGGATCAATTTTCGCTCTGGTCTTTCTATTTCAAACAATCGCTGAGCCTTTTCATATCATTGATCATTTTACTCATGCTTTAACTTCAATTTTAACGACAGTTCCTATGATTATTGGTTGGACAATTATCGGCTTTTATCTAGCTAAACTCATCAACAAGGATTTTGATAATCAAATAGCCAATACAGATCAATGGACCCTGGAGAAACTACCAAAGGTTCCTAGCGAGAAACAAAGAATTAAACGGAGCGAACCCATCCTTGGCATTATTATTTACTTTATTATGATGATGTTCGTAACCATATCGAATAAATATCTTGGCTTATGGCATTTTGTAGATGGTGAATTTGCAGGGATCACACCCTTTTTATCAACCCCTATGACTTCCCTAACGAAAATTTTACTCGTCTTCATCATTGGCCTATGGATTGCCAAAGAAGTTATAAAATTGTTTTATGAACAATGGTCAAATGCCCTGTCCAGCATCATCGCTAGCATAAATGGAATTTCCCTTCTTGTTGTTATTTATTTATTTTATTCGGAAAAAATATGGAATGAAAACTTTATGGGGGAAGTGGTCAGTGGAGGTTTTGTAGAAATAAATAGTGAAGCTTACTCAGTATTAGAGAAGGCTTGGGAGCAATCGACTTTTTGGTTCCCAATTCTACTGGTTATCGGGCTTGTGGCTGAGATTATTTTCAGTTATTGGAGGGCGAACAAGCAAAATTAGAAACTGTCTATTATCGTTTTCCTCCTTGATAATAAAAGCTTTTAAATATTAAATCCCCCTGCCTATTAAAATAGAAAGGGGGATTTAAAAGTTTACTTATTATTTAGCTAAGTCTTCGATTGAATCAATGTCCATATAAGCTGGAACGACTAATCCAATTTTAGCTCCTTCTAGATTAACTCCTAATTCTACTAGGTCGTCTTTATGTGCTTCATATAGGTCTCCGTGGGTGTCTGGTAACCATGCTGCTACCATTCCGTCTGCTTGACCTGATGCTACAGCTTCCCACATTACAGCGTTATCTAGTGGTGTTACACTTACGTCAAAGCCATGATTGCTTAAGGCTTCGGCTACAACATGTGTGGATGCAATTTCTGTATCCCACTCAACGTATACGAGTTCGATTTCTTCACCGTTTGCTTCATCAACACCGTCTGTCCACTCGGACACTTTATCTTCGTTTTCTGCTACCCAATCAGCTGCTACCTCTTCAGGTTCTGCACCATCTTGGATTTCTAACATTACTTCTTCCATATCTTCTGTTGTCCATTCGAATTGTTCTAATAATTTATATGCGTTTGGTAAGTCTTCTTCTAAGCCTTCACGAACCATTGTTTCAATTGTTTCAGCTGATCCGAAAACTCCCTCTGGATCTTCTAAATATTTCAAGTCATATTCTTCAAACTTCCAGTGTGGGGACCATCCTGTTACGATAATTGGTTCTTCATTCTTAATTGCTTCTCCTAGGGCTGTTGCCATAGCACCACTTGAGGATGTTACAACTTCCCAACCATCTAGATCGTATTCTTCTACAGAATCTTCTGCAGCTTTAACTACACCTGCACCTGGTTCAATACCAATAATTTCATAGTCGACTTCCTCACCAATTTCGGAGGATCCACTATCTCCTGAACATGCTGCCAATACAAGTACTGCTGCTAGTCCTAAGACTACCCCTAAACGTTTAAAACTCATCTTAAACATAAAATAAAATACTCTCCTTTTTAAATGTACTTAATATATGGAAACTTTTCAAATTGAAAAGACACCACCAATAAATTATTCTTCCTTTTCTCCTTGTAATCTTTGTGTGAATCTGTCAATAATAATCGCCAAAATAACAATCCCTATTCCAGCGACAAAACCTTGCCCTACATCTGATCGCTGTAAGGCAGTTAGCACTTGTCTACCTAGACCTTTTGCACCAATCATAGATGCGATAACGACCATAGATAAGGCCAGCATAACCGTTTGGTTAATTCCTGCCATAATTGTTGATTTTGCCATGGGCAATTCTACTTTAAATAGCTTTTGAGCCCCTGTACTTCCAAAGGCTTCTGATGCCTCTGTTAGCTCTCCTGACACTTGACGAATACCAAGATTGGTCAGACGGACGGTTGGTGGTGTTGCGAAAATAAAGGAAGCAAACACTCCTGGTACCATCCCGATTCCAAAGAAAGCTACTGCCGGAATTAAATAAACAAAGGCAGGCATTGTCTGCATAAAGTCTAGTATGGGCGTGATCATCACTTCCGCCACTTTACTTTTTGACATTAATATTCCAATAGGAACTCCTACAATAATCGATAGTAAACTGGCCATGATGACCAGGGTAAATGTATTAATAAAATGATCCCACAAGCCTTGGTTATAAATAAGCCAAAGTCCTACTAAAGCAAAGGCTGTAAGCCCCAATCTTCTTCCTGAAATAAAGAAGGCAATCAGAACCATAACTAAAATAAATATTGTAGCTGGAACTGCTAACAATAACTTTGAAGTCATGCCCATGAAATCTCCAAAATACTTTTGTATAGGATCAAATAAGAAAGAAAATGTATCTGTAATAAAATCAACAGTTTTCTTCGTTGCCTCTGAAATGGGTATCTTTGGGATAAAGTCTAATACTTGATCAATCTTCATTTAAATTCACCTCACCATTTCCAGACAGGGCAGCAATTACAGATCCACGAACAATAATACCCAGTAACCTTCCTTCTTCAACTACAGCCAATGGCATAGGTAAATCATAGCTAATATCGAAGATTTCATTCATGGGTGTCTCTTTATTCACTGTTGGGATATCCTTTGTTAAATAATCGTCTAATGTGGAAACATTTTGCTTTCTCGCTTCTGCTGCATTTTCTGCTGTAATATATCCTTTTAAATTTCGGTCCCCATCTATTACATACACTCCTGATAAACCTTCGGACCGCATACGTTCCAGAGCAACTCTTGGCCCATGACGTGTAATATTAATTGTCTCCGGTCGCTGCATAATATGGTGAGCAGTCAGAACCTTTGAACGGTCAACATCTTCTACGAATTTTTCTACATAGTCATTAGCAGGTTTCATCAATATTTCCTCTGGAGTCCCGATTTGAACAATTTTACCATCTCGCATAAGGGCAATTCGGTCCCCTAAACGAAGAGCTTCGTTCAAATCATGGGTGATGAATAAAATCGTCTTTTTCATTTTTGCTTGAATATCGATTAACTCATCCTGCATTTCCTTTCGAATTAAGGGATCTAAAGCTGAGAAGGCTTCATCCATTAATAATACTTCTGGATCATTTGCTAGCGCTCTTGCGAGACCTACTCTTTGCTGCATTCCTCCAGAAAGCTGGCTTGGATATTGATGGTAATATCCTTTTAACCCGACAAGGTCAAGTGATTCTTTTGCTTTTCTCTCTCTTTCTTCTTTAGGTATCTTCTGGATTTCCAGACCAAACTCCGTGTTTTCTAAGATGGTTCGATGTGGAAATAATGCGAAGCTTTGAAATACCATTCCAAGTTTTTCTCTACGGACTTTTCGAAGAGCTTCCTTATCCATCTTTGATAGGTCTTCATCGTTAATCATAATTGATCCGTCAGTCGGTTCGATTAGTCGATTAATTAGTCGAACAAGAGTGGACTTACCACTTCCTGAAAGACCCATAATCACGAATATTTCACCTTCATTTACGGAAAAACTGGCCCGATTGACCCCAACGGTATGACCCGTTTTTTCTAAAATTTCATCCTTAGACAAGCCGTCTTCTAGTAATTTCATGGCTTGTTTTGGGTTTCTACCAAAAACCTTTGATAGATTGTTAACCTCTATTACATGCAAACCTTTCACCTCATTAATTGTCTACTCCAAAGGATTTCTTTGTCTTTAAAGCTTTTATTCCTTTGATTAAAGGCAAGATAAAGCTATTCTGCTATCTTGCATGTTACAACTATACAGCTTAGACCTTTTATGAGGCAAACATTAAATCCAGTTGATTTCGTATATATTATTCGTACAGTTTATTCTGTACGAACCAAAAAGCACTTAATCAGCTAATTGCTTAATATTACTCGATATTCCTACCCAATCACCTATTTTCAATATTTTACTTACTAGTATACCCTTAATATAAGCACTATTTTTTAGGAGGTATTCTTCATTAGTGAACAAGTTGAGCAATTCTTCAACAAAATGATTCTTGAATTTTCAAAGACCATTGAGCATTTTGAATTAACTCCAACGGAAGCTAGATTGTTTGCTTACTTATATTTAAAGCAAGAAGCCCTTACCCTGGATCAAATGAGTGAGGATCTAGGAAATAGCAAGACAGCCATGAGCAATAGTGTCCGCTTTTTAGAATCTACACATTTGATCCAAAAAGTGTGGCGAAAAGGGGTTCGTAAACATCTCTATATGGCAAATAAGGAATTGTACAAATCTTTTATTCAAAGCTATAAAAGTAAATGGTTGGATATGATTCATCATCAACTTGAGGCTCTTCATTTTCTCATGGAGAACATTCCAGAGGGAAGTAGAGAGGGGGAATTAGCAGAACAATTACAGACAATCATTCATTTTCACAAGGATTTGCAAGAGACTTTTAGGCTTATCGTTGATGAATAAAAGGTGTAAATCCATAAAAAAATAGCCCCTTTTAGGGGTCACTACCTAAAGGAGCTATTTTTTACTCTTCTTTTGGTACATATTTGAAAATCTCTCCACTTTCAATGACTTCAATTAACCGTTCTAGCCATTGGTAATATTCTGTCGCATAGTGGAGTCGTTCTAAGTCAGCTGTAATTTTTTCTTTTAATTTTTCATCCTCAGTTTCTTCATATAAACGATTTAAGGTGAGGACTGCGTCTTTTGCTTCTTCTATATTTCGATTTGTATGCGTCTTCCAGCGGATACCAAATAAGGAAGTGAAGGATTTATACCAGTCTTCTTCCGATTGATAAAGGTCTTTTCTAACGCCCTTTTTAAAGGTAGACTGGACCATTCGCATCTCTTCCAGAGATCTTATTCCTGTAGACATGCTCGTTTTACTCATTTTCAAAGCTTCTGTCATATCGTCAAGGGTCATGGGCTCGTCAGAAAAATATAAGGTTCCATATAAACGCCCAATCGACGGGGTTATCCCGTAAAGAGTCATGTTTTTAGCTACACCCTGAATAAATCTTTCTGTTGTGTCTTCATATACTTCCCAATCTTTTACATGTTCCTTCTCTTTCATCACTACCACTCCAGTTCGATCTCTCGTGTTGAATAGTCTATACTTGAAAGCATTTTACCATTTTTTGCATTTTGATGCGAACACTATGGTGTTTTGAAGGGCTTTCACTGTCTGTTCCTTATATATAACTAAAAAATAGTTTAAATAGATCCGTTTAAAGGCAAAAAAGAACTACCTATTAGATAGACAGCTCTCTACTATAATTAATTATTTCTTCCAATAGTCGTTTGCCTGAGCAACCGTTTGGAAATGAATCGCAATTACTTGGGAGGCAAAGGTTAAACTGTCAGGATTTTCCGCGTATTCTGGGCGTAGCTTCTCCCTGACTTCTGCATTTGGTTGTGTATAAGCTACACCCTTTCTTGCTAAGGATATCGCTAATTCATAACCTTCCTGTGGTGTATCAGTTTGTAAAGATTTTAGCCAATTGGACATCTAATCATCTCCCTCTTCTTTCTTTTATTATAGAGGGATAAAGTAACCAAAAGCAAAAGTATGGCTTTCAAATTGAATTCATAGCTATATTTTAAAAGTTTAAGCTGATTTCTAACAAGAACTTTACCAATATCCCTGCAAGACAGAAAATATAAAGTTCAAAAATTAAAAACGGTTATGCTTGTTTTTCATAAACATAACCGTTCCATCCTATTCTTCTATAATCGTATATCCATCTGCTTCGTGTAATTGCTTGAGTGTTTTAATAGAGCGCTCACGATCTCTGCTGTATCTTCCGCCACCGCTTTCCATTTCAGAAAGGTTAGCCTTATTATCCTCATCTAAAGCTAAGTTCTTATATTCATAGTGAACAACAAATTCTTCCCTTACTTCGTCACTCCTGAATTTGTATTCTGTTACTGTAAAGAATACGATTAAGGAACCAAAGTTGCTTACATCATAATCAAAACCACCCCAATAGCTATCAGTTGGCTCGACTTCCTCATCAAACTGGCGATAGACCGCAAATTCTTTTTCATAGTCATAGTCATTAATATCTTCACCAAAATCAGCTTCTACTTTTTCATCAATCATTCGTAAGATATCTTCTAAGTTAGCAATATCTTCAGCTTCTTTGGCGTAGACTGGTAAACCTTCGATTTCAATTTCTAAATTGAAGTTCTCTTCTAATTCATAGCCGAGTCTTAATAATTGAGGAATTTCCTCGGATTCATCTTCTACTAGGTTGAGTTGAACCTTATCCCCATTTGATAATTCTCCGTTATTTTCAACAGTGAACTCTAATGAACTTAAGTCATCTTTAAAGATATTTTCGGTTGTTACATAACCACGTTCGTTTGCACCGTAAGTTTCTACAACTACATGCTTCTCTACTTCTTCAGCAGTTAATTCTTTTAATTCTTCTAAACCTTCAACGGTAAATTCTTTTTCGCCTTCTTCTATAAAATCAATACTTTCACTTACTTCTATTTTGAATGTTACAGTATCTCCATTGACTAGATTATCCTCCTGGTCTACAGATACTTCATAAAAGTCCTGATAATTCGTAAGTTTCTCATGTAGTTCAGGATTCTTCTCTTCAATTTCAGAGAGTTTATCTGCTAATTCAATATCTGTTTCTACATCTAAGATTTCTAAATTAATAGCATAATGATCAATTGAATAAGTTAATTCTCCAATAGTATCTAAACCATCAAACTCCACTTCTACATAATCTAAGATATCGACCGTATTTAACTTAGGTCCCTTGGAACATGCTGCTAATACAATTGCTGCGATTAGTGTAACAAATAAAACAATAGTTTTTTTCTTCAAATCCTTCGTCCTCCAGTTGTTGTGTACTTTCTGCAAAGATCACTAAAGCTTCAATTAGCTAATTTAAAATGGCGAAATACTTGGTAATCCATAGCAGAATTTCCTTTGTATGTATGAAAGGATTAAATTTGGTAAAATATGTACATATAACATTATATATGGATAGGATTTTATTTCAACACTGTTAGGCCAATAGTAATTTTTGAACCATGTTTTATTCACTTTATAGGTAAAAAGATTTGTTCCATTTAAAAAGAAAACGTTAGCGCAATAATTCACCAACGTTTCCCTAAGATATAAAATATGAATTCATATATATTAAGCTAGATCTTCATCCTTTAAGGAAAGTAAGACGGAAAATGCTGCCCAAACCATTGTGATATCCATGGCTGTTTCCTTACCATTCCAGCTGGAGGATTGCCACATGGCAAACCATTCACTTCCAATCACAATGAAACCAAGGAACCAAATTGAAAAACCTAGGATAAAGGCATAAAATCCAAAGGCTTTCGCTTTGTTGAATTCTGCTCCAGATGAATGTCGTTTTTGAAACATATGATAAGCACCAATTAAAGCTAAGGCACTAAAGATTCCCTCAGCAATAATAAGGAACCAGTAAGCGATAGTATGAATCGTTGGATTTTCAATCGCACGCCACATCAAGGAATTTCCTTCAAAGGTTGTATCCATAGATAGGACGTGATGAACAAATTGATAGTTTGAATCATAGTCCATTAAATTACCAGCAAAAACAAATAAACCAAATAGACCAGCAAATAATAAAACAACAATCTTTAAAAATCTTGCTGCTAATGTATTCATATCAGCGACCTCCCTTCTCTCTTTCGAATAGTAGAGCTATGTGAGGATCCTTTGGATGAAGATTAGTCAAATCAATAAACTGAACAAAACGCCACCCTTCCTTCGCAAAACGATGCACATGTTGTTCATAATCCTCCTCTAATTGATTACCTTCCCTTGTGTGTAAAGCTTTAATTTTATAGCTGAAATACTCATAGGACACAAACTTCATCCCCTTTCTATTAATAGATATACTTTTATCCTTCCAAAGATAAAATATAAACTAAGTAAGGATCTTCAATTATTCAAGCTCCTATCTTCTTACCTAAAGGATTCCCTATCTTGTCTAAATCAAACATAGAAGGTCTTTTAAATGATTATTAGGCATTAAAAAACCCATGTCTCTGCATGGGTTACTCTAATAAAACTATGTATGGAGACGGCGAGAGTCGAACTCGCGTCCAAAGATATTGCCACTTAAGCATCTACACGTGTAGTTGGTATATTATATTTCACTAGCATCTTGGCCTACCAACAGGCTTCGATGTAGCTAACCTGATTCATTTCAACTGGTCGTCCTCAGGTGGTGGACTAGAGTCTATCCCGCTTCAATTAGACCCTAGCTCCGTACACGGGCGATACGAAGTAGGACCGCTTAAGCTAGCTTACGCTGCTAAAGCTAAATTATCTTCTTTGCCAGTTATAGGCGTGTAACGTTTTACGAGCCGTAACCTCGACGCGCAACTTAAGCTCAACCTACCCTTGTCGAATCCAAAAACGTCCCCAAAAATAACAAGTTGGTACGCTGACCAGTATCTAATATACCATTTTCCTAGAGAAAATGCAAGGGCCCTTTAGCGATTTTGCTCCCTTAAAGCCCGGTCAATATCACGTTTCATTTGTTTCTGCTTTAAATCCTCTCGACGATCATGGCGCTTCTTACCCTTCCCAAGACCAATTAATAACTTGGCATAGCCATTTTTGATATACATCTTCAGTGGCACAAGTGTGTAGCCATCTCTTTGTGTATGACCAATTAATTTATTAATTTCCGACTTACGTAAGAGTAGCTTCCTCGTCCGGGTTGGATCGTGATTATATCTGTTCCCTTGTTCATAGGCGGCGATATGCATATTAATTACAAATACTTCTCCATTAATAATTCGTGCGTGGGCATCCTGAATACTTACCCTTCCTGCACGAATGGACTTTATTTCCGTACCCTTAAGCACGATTCCCGCTTCATAGGTATCTTCTATAAAATAGTCGTGGGATGCCCTTCGATTTCTTGCCAGGGAATTATCCTTTCGTTTAGCCATTACTTTCCCTCCCCTTTCAACTTCTTCCGTGAATGTTTATTTTATCAAATCTGGCCTTTATTGCCAACAAACACCTTTAGCAAAAAAATTCCCCACCTTCCTTAAGGCAGGGAATTATTTAAGTTCTTCAGCCTTTCCTTTACTCCTCCACTAAGGAGAAATCAACAACATGTTCATCTAAGTTTACACTTACGACCTTGATTCTCGCCTTATCACCGATCCGGTAGACCTTCCGGGTTCGCTCACCGATAAGGGCGTGGCTTCGTTCATCGTAGTGATAATAATCGTCTGTCATGTAACTGACATGCACCAAACCTTCAACCGTATTCTCCAGTTCAATAAAGAGGCCAAAGTTAGTGACGGAACTAATGATTCCATCAAATTCTTCGCCGATTTTATCCTCCATGTATTCCGCCTTTTTCAGGTCATCTACTTCCCGCTCACAATCAACGGCAAGTCTCTCCTGTTCGGAGGAGTGTCTGGCAATTTCTCCAAGGGCATCCTTCCACTTATTCATCGTCTTATGGTCCATTTTTCCTTGCAATAAATAGGTACGGATTAGCCTGTGGACGGTTAAGTCAGGATATCTTCGGATGGGTGCAGTAAAGTGGGTATAAAATTCCGTAGATAATCCAAAGTGTCCTACGTTAACAGGGTCATATTTGGCCTGTTTCATAGATCTTAACATCAATTTTGAAATGACCATTTCCTCAGGTAATTCCTTAACCTTTTCTAAAATATTTTGGAAAACTTGAGGATGTACCTCATTAAAGGTTCCCTTTACCGAATGTCCTAGGCTGGCTAGGAACTCGAAAAAGACCTTAAGCTTACCTTCATCAGGTAGTTCATGAATCCTGTGAATGAAGGGCATATTCATCCAGTGGAAATGTTCTGCGACGGTTTCGTTTGCTGCTAGCATAAACTCTTCAATCAATCGCTCCCCGACAGAACGTTCCCGAATTTTAATTTCCGTTGGTTTCCCATCTTCATCAACGAGGACCTGGGCTTCTTTAAAGTCAAAGTCGATAGCTCCACGTTTCTTCCTTTTATCTCGCAGGATTGCTGCTACCTTTTCCATGGCCTCAAACATGGGTACCAGTTCTTCATACTCCTTACGAACTTCTTCGTCCCGGTCATGTAAAATTTTATTAACATTGGAATAGGTCATTCTCTCCTTGGAACGGATGACCGCTTCAAAGATTTCGTGGTCAACGACATGACCTTTATCGTTAATTTCCATTTCACAGGCCAGGGTCAGTCGATCCACACCTGGATTTAAGGAACAAATTCCATTGGATAATCGGTGGGGAATCATAGGTATGACCCGGTCAACTAAATAGACACTTGTCCCACGCTCCAAAGCTTCTTCATCCATTTTAGATCCTTCGGGAATATAATAGCTTACATCCGCAATGTAGACACCGAGTTTATAGTTCCCATTATCAAGTTGCTCGACCCGAATGGCATCATCTAAATCCTTGGCATCAGCACCGTCAATCGTAACAATTGTTTCGTCCCTTAAATCTCTTCGAGCGCTTTTCTCTTCTTCCGTCACGTCCTCTAGAACACTTCTTGCCTCATCAAGAACTTCTTCGGGGAAATCAATGACTAGTCCATGTTTATAAATGATGGAAATAATATCAATCCCTGGATCATTTTCATGACCGAGAATATTGACGATTTCTCCTTCTGCATTTCTTCCGCCTTCAGGATATTTGCTAATTTCAACAATTACTTTATGTCCTGTTACGGCACCCTTTGTGCTATTTTTCGGAATAAAAATATCTCCAGGAATTCTTTTATCATCAGCAACCACAAAGCCAAAACTATGATTGGATTCAAAGGTCCCAACAACCTGACGATTAGCCCTTTCAAGGATTCGAATTACTTGTCCCTCAGGACGTTGTCCATCAATTGCACCCCGCTCCGGGCGAACGAGAACCTTATCCTTATTCATAGCCGAGGCTAAATCATAGGGATTAATATAAATATCATCTTGCTCCTCATCATCAGGAATTAAAAAGGCAAAGCCCTTCTTGTGCATTTGGATGGTTCCACGAATTAAATCCATTTTACTTGGTAATCCAAAGCGATTCTTCCTTGTTCGAACGAGCTCCCCACCCATTTCTAAATCATTTAAAGCAATGACTAATTCTTTAAAGTCATCTGCCGACTCAATCTTTAATTCCGTTTGTAACTCTTCGACGGAAAGGGGTCTCGTACCACTTTCATTAAAAAATCTTAATATATTTTTTTTCATATTTTCACTCATTACTATTCACCTGCCTTTTCTTCTTTATTATAGTATTACCAATCCAGCGATTCTAAAAACTCATAAATGTCATCATGGAGCTGATGGCGCTCTGGACCAAAGGTAATCGCATGTCCAGACTTTTCATACCAGGATAATTCCTTCTTTTCTGAAGATACATGATCGTAAATATAAGGCGCACTATTTGTATTAATCATTTCATCTAAGCGAGCCTGAACCACTTTAATCGGTGTGTCTATTTCTGGTAACTCTCCTTTAACCTCTTCAATCAATTGGCCGATTTCTGAGAAGGTTGTAGGAGCCTTCTTAAAGATTTCTTCAATTTCACGGTCGATCTGACTGGCTTCCTTTTGCTGGAGTTGCTTATATTCCTTTGAGAATAATTTAAAGCCTGCGCTTAATTCTTTTTCGTTATCTGCGAACATAGGTGTACACATGGGGATGACGCCTGCGATGTCTTCTTTTGCAGCTAGTTTTAGACTAAGAGTCCCTCCTAGGGATAGGCCGACAAGGGCGACTTTTTCAAAGCCTAGGCTTTTGACGTGTTCGTAGGCTTCCTTGGCATCTTTCCACCAATCTTTTGGATTATATTGTAGTAATTCTTCTGGACTTGCACCGTGCCCACGATAAATGGGTGCGTGACAGGTATAGCCCTTTTTTTGTAAATGTCTGGAGATCATTCTAACGTCTGCTGAGTTTCCTGTGAATCCATGGAGTAGCAAGACGGCTCGTCCATTATCTCCTTCAAAGGTAAATGGTTTTGGTTGGATAATCTGCATGTAACTACACTCCTTATATGATGACTATGTCTCATTATGCTTGTTTCTATACAAATAAAAACCCTTATCACAGGAATTGTAATAAGGGTACAAAAATATTATAAGACATATGTACGTATAAAAGCTAATACGAACAATAATACCGCTGTGACAATTGTTCCTCTTTCAAGGAATAGGTCCATTCCTCGTGCCTTTTGTTTACCAAACAATTGTTCAGCTCCACCTGAAATCGCACCTGATAATCCTGCGCTCGTTCCAGACTGAAGTAAGACAAATACAATTAAAGCAATTGAATTAATGATTAACAATGCTGTGACAATACCTGCCAATCTCCGCACCTCCTGTACCGACAATCAATACAACTTAGTTTAGCATGAAAGGGATATAATAAGCAAGCAATTTTTACACAATTTGCTTATTTAAATGTCAAAACCCTGGTAAAAGTCCCCTTAGCCCCATATTTAAACAGCCAAGGAGAAATCAAAAACATCCAATGATCCTTAGCATTCCAAAGTACATCCCTGGATTGACTATAATAAAAAGACTGCCAAATAAATTTCGTACAATGATTTTTTCGAATGTTACGCAGAGAAGGATTCAGTGAATAGGACTTAATCTCCTCATACAACAACTCTGACATCTGAGCCGCCTCATAAGCCACCCGCTCATCCCAGTAACGAAGAACCGACACCCGAACAAAATTCCCCATATACACATCAATCGAATTCGTCTGCTTCCCATAAGGTATAACATGCCTGACCAAACCATCCGTACCCACAATCCCCACATGCCCAACACCCCAAGTATGCTTATTCTTCCCACTATAGAGAATATCCCCCGGCCGCAAATAAAAACCATACTTACTCGGAAAACTCATCCCTGCCCCCTCCTCCATTCCTATATTATCCCTATTATACCACTTTTTTAGGCCAAGCTGCTTACTTTTTTATAGCCATTCTATCGTTTATGTGTGAAGTGAAATTTAAAATACGTTATGATAGGAAACAAGATACAATACATGGGAGGATTGTTTTTTCATGAAAAAATCTACAGGTATAGGGGCATCTTCTGGTATCGCAATGGCCAAGGTCTATGTACTTAATGTGCCGGATTTGTCCTATGAAAAAGTTACAGTGTCAGATACAGAGGCTGAGCTTGCTCGGTTTAGGAGGGCAATCGATCAGTCGATTGAAGATCTTGAAAAAATCAAAACCCAAACGGAGAAATCCTTGGATAAAGAACATGCAGAAATTTTTTCTGCCCATATGTTAATGCTCCAGGACCCTGAAGTCATTAAGCCTATTCAAGAGAGGATTTCTTCAGAAAAATTAAATGCAGAAGCTTCTTTAAAGGAAGTCACAGACAGCTTTATTGATATGTTTGAAACTATGGAAAATGAATACATGAGAGAACGGGCAGCGGACTTAAAGGATGTTACCCAAAGAGTGATGGCGTATTTACTGGGGAAGTCTCTACCAAATCCCTCCTTGATTGATGAAGAGGTTATTCTTGTCGCAAGGGATTTAACCCCCTCTGATACCGCCCAGTTAAACCGGGAGTTTGTTCTTGGTTTTGTAACAGATATCGGCGGTCGAACTTCTCACTCTGCAATTATGGCCCGCTCCCTTGAAATACCAGCCGTTGTCGGGACTCGGACCATTAGCTCGGATCTTAAAGAGGGCGACTTTTTAATAGTCGACGGCCTTGCAGGGGAAGTGATTGTCAATCCTAAGGATGAAGTCATTAAAAAATATAAAAAGAAGCAAGAAGACTTTGAAGAAGAGCGCCGGGAGTGGGCAAAATTAAAGGATAAAGCCACAATAAGTAAGGATGGTTTCCAGCTTGAACTTGCAGGAAATATAGGTAGCCCTGCGGACGTGGATGGGGTCTTGCGAAATGGTGGAGAAGCTGTAGGCCTTTATCGAACGGAATTTTTATATATGGATGAGACCGAACTCCCCTCTGAGGATAAACAATTTAAGGCCTACCGGGCTGTCCTTGAGGAGATGGAGGGCAAGCCTGTCGTCGTCCGAACCTTGGATATTGGCGGCGATAAGGAAGTTGATTATTTAAAGTTGCCCAAGGAGATGAATCCCTTTCTTGGTGTAAGGGCTATTCGTTATTGTTTAGAAAATGAGGATGTCTTTAGACCCCAGCTTAGGGCCTTACTGAGAGCTAGTGTCTATGGGAATTTAAAGGTCATGTTCCCCATGGTAGCTACCCTAGAGGAGTTCAGGCAGGCCAAGACCATTTTCCTAGAAGAAAAAGAAGCGCTAGAAGCAGACGGGATTGGAGTTGCTGATGATATTGAACTTGGTATTATGGTGGAAATTCCATCGACGGCTGTGATCGCAGACCAATTTGCTAAGGAAGTCGATTTCTTTAGTATTGGTACGAATGATTTAATCCAGTACACCTTTGCAGCAGACAGAATGAATGAGGACCTTTCTTATTTATATCAACCCTATCATCCAGCAATTTTACGCCTTGTCAGTACTGTCATTGATGCCGCTCATAAGGAAGATAAGTGGGTCGGCATGTGTGGAGAAATGGCAGGAGACGAGCTGGCCATTCCAATCTTACTCGGCCTAGGTCTCGATGAGTTTAGCATGAGTGCCTCATCGATTTTACCTGCGCGATCCTTAATACGCTCTCTATCAAAGGAGCGAATGGCTAGCTTGAAGGACACTCTTTTATCCCTAAGTACAACAGATGAGGTCTTAAGCTTTATGAAGGAAGAGTTAGCTAAATAATTATAGATCTAAGCCGTCTTCTCTCTGGGGTTGGCGGCTTTTTTGTTAGTTGAGTGGGGAATTTTTTGCCCGCTATTCAGGCGCATTTATGACCACGAGAGAGATGTAAGTGCGATTTATTTACCGGCTCCCTGCTATTCTAGACTTTATTCCCGGATGAATCTTAGTTTTTCTTGAATAGGTGTTCTGCTTCGTTTTTTTGGGATGCTTGCAGGATAGCCGATTTGGAGGACGGCGGCGATTTTTTCCCTGTCTGGCTTGAGGCCTAGGTCTTTAGCAAATTCTGGGTCATGCATGTAGGGAGTAATTGTCCAAAGCATACCAACGTCAAAATTCCAGGCAGCCAGTTGGGCATTCTGGATAAAGGCGGAAACGGCGGCGTATTCTTCCTCGTATCTTACAGGGTCCTCTTCAATGGGTAAATAGATGAGGGCATGGTGTGGAATCTTGAGTAAGAACTCACTCATCGATTGAACCATCGGGTCCAATTTTTCCTCTGGAACGGTGTCAAACATCCCCGTTCTCTTATAGCTATCCATTATCTTTTTAATAAAAGGAGCCTTCCCTTCTCTCTCAAAGACCTTTATATTCCATGGCTCCTTCATATAATGAGTGGGTGCGTAGGAAGCATGGGTGAAAATATCTAGCAAGATTTCTTCCTCTACTTCCTCTTCTAAAAATGTGTGGATGGAGCGTCGATTTTTCATGGCTTGCA